>Ga0310696_10001769_pt1 | contig 30358 bp, 54 predicted proteins | sample AusTroGonzalo_MG_4_FD_203885 | JGI IMG/M metagenome (GOLD analysis project Ga0310696, IMG submission 203885) | Bovine rumen microbial communities from tropical cattle in Woodstock, Queensland, Australia - Gonzalo_02 (v2) (version 2) | ecosystem: Host-associated > Mammals > Digestive system >... | reverse complement strand
CTCTTTGAATAGTCTGTTCCAAGTGACCATAATCTATATAATAAACATTATTAATAACATAAAGAGTTTTACCAAGAATACCAGAGAGCGCTTCTAATTCATCATGAGTTAAATCTTTAGATTCTCTGGTTTTTAGTAAGTCTAATAACATTGTTGTTTTTTCCATAATTAAGTTCTCCTATAATTATTCTTGTGGTTCCGGATATACAACAACAGTAACTGGTTGAGGAACAGCATTTTCTATAGTAACCCAATAACCAGCTACTCCATTATTATATCCCCAGCAACCTGAACGATTACGATTGATTGCATTATTTTGGTCATCTAAAACCTCAATCCAATATCTTGAAATTCCCTCAATATTGACTGGGAAGAATGATGGCTTATTTAATACAAAATATGTATCCATTGCCTCAGCTCTTGAATTATACATAAATTCTTCTACTGTTACTTCCATGCGCTCTGTTTGGCCTGGTAATACATTATCTAAAATAATCTTCTTAATCGGAAAAACATCTGTGCCAAGCAAATCACCAGTTTTAAGTGTAAATATAGCATCTACTTCTGTATCTGCTGCTGGAGTTCCTTCTGAGCTTGGAACTGTAATATCATTAATAGATAATGTCCAAAGGCCATGGTCATTAATAGCTTCACCTTCAACAAAGAGATTAGTGCCAATACCTTTAAGTCTAAAAGTAATTTCTTTCTTCTCAGATGTAATTTTAAATATAGCAAGATAAACTACATAATCATCAGCCTTTTCATCATAGAAGTTAACATAACAATTAAATTCAATTTCACCTGGGTTATCTGGAATAGGAAGTTCAATATTTAAAAGTTCTAAATACCAGCTATCTTTTTCTTTATATAATTCAAAAGTATTAGAATTGTGGTGCCAGTAAGTATTTTTGTCTGGGACAGTATCTACAACGACAAACATAAATGAAGTGAAGTTCCATTCACCAGTTTCTAAGTCTTTATTATAATCACAACAAATATGTGTATTACTACCGAAACAATCAATATTAACTTGTTTACTATCTTCTGAATTACTATGAACTGTTACATAGCATTGACAAGCAACAAGCTCCTCACTATTTTCTTTTGGATAAATATCAATAGTACCAGGAACTGCAGAACCTTCTAAGTCATAATCATCTAGGTAATTTAAAAGTTGTTGGAAATCAAAACAATCGAGAGTTCATTCTCCATCTATTTTATATAATTCAAAATATGGTTGGTAGCCATTTATTCCAGCTCTCCATGTATCATAAAGCTTAACGTTTTCATCATCACTACCAGGAATAATAAATTTAGTACTGCCAATTTGAATAGTTTCTAAATCGTCTTCTTCACCGGTAATTTCAGGATTGGCAATAACAGTAGTTCCTTCATTAACTACTACATTACCACTTCCCTCAAGGGCTTGACCATTAATAGTTTTTAATTTAATATCAGCAACTTTATTATTAAGCACAGAAGTTCCATTGACTTTAACATCATCAACGTTTCCACTTCCGCCACCGATTTCGACATTACCTTCACCAATTAAGGATTGACCATTAACTGTTTTAATTTTAAGTAATTCTTCTTCGGCTTGTTCTTCTGAAATAACTGCAGCTGCTGTTTTATCTTTTTTAGTAGGCACAGCTTCTTCAGACATAATTACCTTACCATTTTTATCTTGGTAATATAATTTAATTTTTTTAGCCATATCAGTTTGTCTCCTCTTTTTCATTCATTTAATTTAGCAATTATTTATGAAAAAAAGATAGCCTAATTTTTTTGCTATCTTTTAGTCTTATTCAACTTTCTCGCAGCCTCTGATTTAAGCTTTCTTCTTAGAGACTTTTTTAGAAAGTAGTCATGCTTTTTATATTCCGGCAAGATGTTAGATTTCTTTACTTTAGTCTTAAATCTAGCTAATAAGGAATCTACAGTTTCATCTGGTCTTACTATAACTTTACAAGCCAATTAATATTTCACCACCTTATAAACCACTATCTATAATCTTTTGAAAGAATTGACCGGCAATAAATTCTATATTATCAGAATAATAATCTAGTTCTACTATTTCTTCAAAGTCGTTATCTTTATCTTTAGAATTATATCTACCAAATTTAACAGTAATAATAACGAATGGATCGCCCCCAAATTCGTAGCAAATATTTATATTAGTGATATTAGCGAAAAGTATACAATCGGATTCAAGATATTCGGCTTTAACTATTTCAGTCAATCTATCATCAATTTTCTCTATTAATTTAGCATCTAAAAAATCCATATTAATATACTCCTTCTATTACTAACTCGCCATCATTTAAACCATAAACAGCAGTTCTATCAAAAAACCTAATTATAATATGTGGATGTTCTTGTTGATATTTAGCCCAGAAGTCTTTAGTCATAATATCATAAATATCCTTAATTAGATTAAACTCATAAGGTAATGGAGTATGAGCACTTCTAACCTCATCTTCTATTTCTTGTAGATGTTGTAATACTTGTTCTTTAGTCCAATTCAAATTAATCATATTATAGCTTCTCTCCTAAATCTTTATTAGTTAAGTCCATCTAATATTTCTTCCAAAGGCTCTATAGATACGATTTGTTCTATTCTAATTATTTTAAGTATTCCTGTTTCAAGAAGATACTTAAGTGCTTTCTTATTAAAGTAGTCTGGACGAGGATAGTCTCCTTGATAGTAAGGCTTAGAAACCCAACCATGCTCATACATAATAGCATCTAGTTCATCTGAGAAATCTTTTGACCACCACGAATGAATGTGATGTCCAATATTATTAAGTAGTATTTTAACAGAATAATATTGTCTAATTTTACTTGTGCCGATATTGTCTATAGTTTTTCAATGCGATGAACGTGATGTGCCACAGAGAATATACTTATCTTTTACTAAGACTGTATAACCAGCGATGTCTTTATTAACGATGCTATTTTGTGACATGTGCTTTTTTATCATCCTTACTGCCGGTAATAAACTTAATCACTTCTTCTACATCTTCAATTAATACATCTAATTCTTCTACGAGGAAGGCAGTATATCCATTAGCATTTTCTCTACTATTCTTATTTTCCGTACGTTCTAATACATCTCCAGTAAGAGTATTGTAAGTATGATTAATGTCATATTCAATATTAGAAATATGTCTATCAAAAATTTGTAATGTCTTAATAAACTCACTATCATTACGAGAGTCTTCTTGTTCACAGTCGCAACATTCAGGAGAAACTATAAACTCATAAATTCTATCAGCATAGTTTTCAATAGTCTTAAGATGTTTAATAGCATACTCAGTGAAACCTATCCATGTATATTGAGACCAATCTTCTTCTGGTTCATTTTCTTCACCTTCACCAAATAGACGCTCACGAATAATAGCTAACTGTTCTTCTAGTCTATAAATACTTTTAACGAATTTGTTTTTAAATGTTTGTAATTCCATATCTATTTTACCTCATATATATTATACAATATAAACCCTCATAAATAAAATTCCTCCGTACGGGTAAATAATTTCTACTAAGCTATAAATGTGATCCGGATTAATGTGCCGAATTCAGGAATGTCGATACAGCAGAATTCTACGTACAGCTGCAGATCGGATCGGATTATGTTCTACTAGGTTGATGAAAATTTGTGTACACCCCCCGATGTTGTACGGTGAATTTAATAGGTATAAAAAAAATCTACCTTTGTGGTAGACTTTTATTCTGTCCAAAGTTGGTCGTATTTCTTAAGCTCTTCTTCATTATTTAGAATTGATGAGATATAAGCTCTTGCCTCATCTCTATCTGCAAAGGCTTTTCTAATTATTGTTTCTGGACCATCTTTATCTTTCTTTGTTCTCTTGACTCTTAAGCAAGCATAATACATTGTGGTAAATCTCTCCTATATATTATTATACAATATATTTAATTTCTTGGAGAGACTAAATTATTCTTTTCTAAATAGGTTTCGATTTGGTCGTAGTTATTCATCCATTCTAACAAAATGGTTGTGGCTTCTTTTTCACTTATGCCAAATGCTTCTCTTAAATATGGGGTGGCTCCAAACATATTCGTAGCACCACTTCTTCTTAAACGTTCCAAAAAGATATAATGTTCTTGATGGTCTAGTGTCATATTATATGTCGCCATAACAAACTCTCCTATTTAATCAACAACCAATACCAAACTCTTTAGCATAATCAGGGTCGACTTCTAATCTATTCATCGCCGTAATGTATTGTTCTCTTTCTTCTTTGTTTAATTTTTTGATTGCTTCTTTTTGAATAATAGTTCCAAGAAACATCCATGTTTCTTTAATTAAATTTTTAACAAGTTCACTCATAATTATTTACCTCACATTATTATTATATAACATTTAATAATTTTTGTAAACAATTATTTTAATTAAATGTAATAACGAGTATCTTCTAATTCCTCGTCATCGATAATTATTTCTTCTTCACTGAAGTCAAATAGTTCTGGATGTTCTACATAGACTGGTTCTCTTTTCCATTGGTCTTCAAATAAAAAGTCTGTAATGGAATAAGTAATTACCTTCCAGTCATCATAAGCATCTTCATCATAGTCCCCTTCCCAACGGTGGTTATATGGACTAGCATGTTGAACTTCGAATGGAACCCCGTCATATTCAGGATAGTCACTTAGTTCAGCGAATATCTCTTTATCTAATATATCTTCATCTTGTTCAGCTTTTGATAATAATAATTTAATTAGGTCTAAAGTAATTTCTTTATACCCATTGTATCCGCTTCTTAAAACATAATGAACTGATTTATCTTTTTTCATTCTATTAAATAACCAATTAGCTAACTTATCATTTAATAGAAGTTTTTTATTAACAGTCTTTTTAATCTTATAAACTTTTGAAATGCCTAACATATTCTTTTTTCCTCACATTATTATTATAACATAATATGAACCAAATGTAAATACTTTATCTATTAATTCTATCAATATAAAGTATTCCATCCATGTGGTCAATCTCATGTTGTAATACTCTCGCTAACCAACCAGAAGTATGAATAGTAATATTTTTATTTTGAATTGCGTCATAAGCCATTACCATTACTTCATCATATCTGCCAACAAGTTCATGATGCTCTTCATCTACCGATAAACATCCTTCTTCTAAATAATACTTTTTAGCGGAATGTCTCACAATCTTTGGGTTAACTAATTTATAGTTGTAGACTTGACTGCCAATAATTGTCTTGATCGCACACATCCTTTTCGCAACTCCTACTTGAATTGCACTTATTCCTGCAGCAACATCGGAATTAATTTTGACATAAGTATAAAGTTCATCCAACAGTTCTTTATCTTCTTTACTTAATGGTAATTTAACTGGTTCCGATTTTTGTCGTAATATTTCATTTGGATATTTAATAACTTCTAACATAATCTTTTCCTCTATTAATATTATACAACGAGTTCTGTTTTATTGTAAATAGTTTGTTTTACTTTTTATAAACCACCGAATGCACATTAATCCGGATCCGTAAATTCATCTAGTAGTTTCCACTAAGCGATGAATCCCCCCGACATCCCAACACCAGTATCTGTATCTACATCTGTTTGCCATAGGTGTAACGTACAGTACACACGGTACACTGATCATTTCATCATTTACCACTAGGTTGACAAATCCCAATCGGATCTGCACATCTTTCCGGCACATTTGTTTAGAATAAAAAAAAAGAAGTCTTTGTTAGACTTCTCATTTATTTTATTATTTGTTTTATTGTTGGTTCATATCTTCAACAACAGTTAATACAATATCAATGCCTTGAAGAAGATTATCACCATCATCATAATCGTATTGTTCTTCGCTTGTCCAGAGATTAAAGTCTTCGTAGTCTGCTTCGTATTCTCTTGTACGTTCTGCTCTTAACTTCGATAAGAGTTCATGTAATTTTTTTAATTCGTCTTTGGTCATAAGTATTATGTTCCTCATCTTTCTTACAATATTATTATAACATGTTTTTACAAATTTGTAAATAAAAAAAGAAGAAGAATTAATCTTCTTCATCTTCTTCTTCAAATAAGTCGTCGGCGAGCATTTCAATTAAGTCATTGAACTCGAACTTCATGTCGTCGATGAATTGTGGTTCTTCAGCAATTGCTTTTAAGATTTCTTCTTTAGTCGCAATTTGAATATCAACGAAGTCATCGGAACATTCTTTAAGTTCTTCTTGTTCTTCGACATAAGTATCGATTAACATATCTAACCAACCGTCGAAGTCTTGTTGTTCTTCATTTAAGCCAGTAACGAAGTTTGCTAATTCATCAGTCTTTGCGTTTTGTGTGGCACTTTCATAGTCATAGAAGTCGGTGCAGAATAATGCTTCATAGAATTTATCTAAGATTTTACTTTTATACATAATGTTTCCTCATCTTTCTTATATATATTATAACATAGTTTATTTAATTTGTAAACTATTTTCTCTTTTAATTTAGCAAGTCTTTTAAGAAATCATATCTAAGTTTGTAATAAACTTCGGCAGAGTTTCGAAATCATATTGGTCTAGTTCATCTTCTCTAACTATTGCTTTTGCTGTCGAAGTAATCATCAGACTCTCAACATCGGGGGTCATTTTAACAACTACTACTGGAATGCCTTTAGCATACGCGTATCCACATTCCCAAACAGAACCGGAGTTATTCTCTTTCCCGTAGCTAATGAAGATAACTAAGTCGGCAGAGTATAATGCACCGATGTCATGTTCGAATACTTTATGTGCCCAATCTTCTAAACTCATATCCCACGCATTTGGAATTTTTAGTTGATGTGGAAGATAGAATTCAGCATTCAGATGTTTTCGTATCTTACCAACTACTCTTTCAATATCTAACTTACGATGTTCGGTTTTTGTTCTATCATTATATGCAAATGATGCGGCGATATAAACTTTCATATATATTATTATTCTCCTCTAATTATATTATATCGCATAAAGAAAAGATTGTAAATAATTAATCTACAATCTCTACATTCTTTTTTCTAAATGCTATATAAACATCTCTAAAGAATATGCAGTCCCATTCCATTACTATACCTTCTCGTTTTAAGTTATGGTATAAATAAAGACCAGCATTATAGGGGGAGGGCATCCAATTCCATTTCCTTACTAAGTCATATTCTTTCTGCGTGACGATCAGCTTTCCATCTTCTAGTTTCATACTAATATATTATACAGTATTAATCTTCCGGATTCGAAATTGACAGATCTGAATTCCGTTCTCCCCCGAAAGCTTTCCACTAAGTTCTACTAATCTGCCGGATTATGTGTATGATGTTGTTAAATTCTGTGTACGAGAATTGCCGTTTCCGGATCGTACACAAATTCGGATCGAATATTTTCTTTCCACTAGGTTGGTTTTGAAATCGGATTCATCATGTACATCGTAACATATTCATCGACAAAAAGTAAATAAAAAAAAGAGACTTTCTTTCAAGTCTCATTAATTCATTATTCTTATCTTCATACTCGTTGTCATCGACGCTCTCTCTTCCTCTCATCCCCGACTTTGATGAAGACTTTTACAAACTTAATTTGTTATTTAATTATTATATAGGTTATGTAATTTATTTAGAAACAATATAAATGTTTTGGTGCTTTGAGAACTTTTAATTCTTCAAAGGCTTTATGAATTGCTTGTGCCTCCTTCACAAGATAACTTCTATCAAACTCTGCTTCCTTAAACTCTGTCATGTCTTTAGGAGTTCTTAGAGTATTGTAGATATTGAATGTCATTGTTTGACCTTTGCCATGAGTATCTTTAACAATGGTGCAAACTATCTTATTATATAAATGTTCTTTCTCATAAACATTTACGCCATCGTAATTGGTTAATTCTCGTGCCTTATAACCTCTGGCTCTTAATACTTGATTGTAATTCTTTGCTTTCATAAGTTTTATTTCTCCTTTAGCAACCGTAATAGGCTGAAACAATTTCTTCTAATGTAGCATGTGGATGATTTTCCAAATGCCATTTAATTTCTTCGGCTTCTCTTTTTGAAATTCTTTTGCCAATGTAATATTCAACTTCTTCAATGATTTCTTTAACTGTCATAGTTTTATTCCTCACTCTTTACATATATATTATAACATAAAAAGAGTATCTTGTAAATACTCTTTTTTAATTTTTTTAACAAAGATTTAATTTATAAAATTCTTTTCTTTGCTCTAATGTCAAACCTTTTTCTTTTAGAAGTTTAACCAATTGATTTCTTAAACCAACATATTCATCAAGATAGTCATAAGTGAATCTGTAAATATCACTTTCACCATCTTCATCTTCATCGTCAAACGAATTTAGTTCATCTGCCGCGTTTTCATAGAACTCTCTGTAGTTAGCATCAGTAATGTCTTCATCATTAAGGTCGCTAACTTCAGCAAGAATATCTTTCATCTCATTAACGAGTTTTTCTTCTTTAGTCATATTACCATCTATGCCTTTCTACGTGCCAACCATCGTTCTCATCTAATTCTTCATCGGCGATAAGAATGTCTAAGCACTCTTGTGCTTCATCCCAATCATTAAAATCTAAAACTGTGGTAAACCCAACAAAGTCTTCAGTTTCATAAACATCTCCGTCTTTATTAACTAAAACATAATAACTATCGCCACCATGTCTCGCCATTAGAATTCAACCTCCACGATTTCATAGACGGTAGTATTGATTTCATTTCCGTCCCATTTGTCATAAACAACAAGTTCTTTACGGTCGTATCTACCATTTTCAATTTCGATTTCAACTGTAGGTTCACAATCTTCATCATCAAAACCATAACAACCTTCTAAATCTGCTTTGTCTTGTTCAATGAGTTCTTCTAAACCTTTTTCGGCTTCTTCTTTGGTATTAAATGTTTTTTCATAAATACCAAAATTTGTTCCATAGCCAGCACCATCGTCTTCAACACTTGGCATGTCAATACTCATAAAATGAATTAGATATTTTTTCATAGATAATTTTTCCTCCTATCTTATCTACATTATTATTATAACATAAAAAGACATTTTTGTAAATGCCTTTTTCATTTTTTATTGAATTTCTTTTTCTAGAATTGTGCCTTCATAGAGAGTATCACCATCATAATCTTCAAAGAGAATTGAATAGTGGTCGTTGTCTATATCTTTTTCTGTTATTTCACCATAACCTTTTAATGATTTGATTAGGTCTTTATAACTTGCTTTCAATTTAGATTCGGCATCTTCTCTATTTGTAAATACTTCTAAGTTGTCGATTTCCAAACGCACATCGCCAGAACTTAATTCTGTAAGAACATAAACTGTTTGTTTCATTTTAATTTCTCCTTTAATTTTTAACCAGCCCCAACACAAGCGTGAAGAACCAATTTAGTTTTTAATAACTTATAACCGGTAAGTTCGAATTCATGATCAAATCTTTTTCCATCAACTAAGATTTCCCATTCTTCGAAGATGACGGGGTCGATGTATTCACTTGAGAACTCAACATCGTGAGAGATGATCTCAAATGTTTTCTCACTATCATAGTTAACTGTATCTTGACCCCAATCAACTTCTGTTCCATGAGAGTCCCAATACTTATTAACCTCAATCTTTTTTGTTGTGCCTTTAATTAATGTTTTTGTATTTAAGATTTTTCTTTCCATATTTCTTACCTCTACATATATTATATCATATTAGTAATTTATTGTAAATAAATTTATAATTTATTGGATTATTATTTTATCAATTCATCTATCTACGGTTCTGGATCCAAATTCATCGGCATAACTTTCTACTAAGTGACGAAAGCTGATCGCGCAGATCTGCAGATCATTGCTGTGCTTTACCAGCATTGTGCCAGCATTTACAGAATCTGGATCCGGATCTGGCCAGCGTTTTCCACTAAGTTACCAAAATATACAGCCATCCCTGTACTGTGTACACAGGTAACTGCCATATTTACGTACTGTGTACACAGATCATTTCGTTGTTTACCACTAGCTTTACCTATTTCGAATTCGGGGGGAATCAAATTCGGGGAGAGGCGTAAAAAAGAAGTCCAACTAATGTCGAACTTCTTAAGAGAGGAGATATAGGACTAAAACTTAATATCAGTATTTATATCTGTCGCAACTTTTTGTTTTCGTTTTGTAGCAGGATGATTTCTTTCGTAGCTATTAATCACCCATGTCGCGTCAGTCCAACCAGAAGCTATTGCAATTCGTAATAGTTCTAGTTTCGTTTCCTTGTCTGTAGTAAAGTTATTTATAGTATCCATAAAAACTTGAACTGCAGGTTTGGTCAGGTATCGTTTGTTAGCATAAACACTTTCAACCCAATCTTTATATAACTTGTCAACATCGGCATCGGGGTCAGATGCTAGTGCCTTCATAGTATAAAGTATAGCATTCTTCTTTGCTGATGTTTTATCTTTTGCTGTTGTCTTAACTGCAAAGGCGATTTCTTTTAAGGTCTCAGGGTCTTCATCAGTAATAATAGAAAACATCTTTTTAATGTCGAGTCTAATGGTATTAGGTTTCTCTTCATCTTTCCACATTACTCCAATATGAACTAATGCTTTATCACAAAGTAATTGTTCTTCAAGAGTTAATGTAGTTCTTTCCTTAATATAGTCCCTGTCTAATTCAAAAGCACCAGTAGTCTTATCGAACTTCTCTTTTTTCAGAACTTTCGTAACAACATTCATTAACTCAGCCCAATAGATAGCAGTATCTCTACCAAAGAGTTTCATTATTTGAATATTAACTAAAATCTGTTCATTTGCGCTCATCAATGCTGTATACATCTACGAGTTCTCCTTAATTTCGTGCTATATAATTATTTCTAGCGTAATTTAATGTTGCTCTAAGTTGTCTGTAAAGTTTTTGATTTGTCGAATTCCTAATTGCGTTAATTGCACTTTCAAGAATTTCACTCTTAACTTCATACTTGTTTACAAAGTAAGTATAGTAATTAGAAGGAAGTTGGCTCAATGCCTGAACTGCTTTATATTCCCAGAAGCTATATGTTCTGTCAGTTCTCTTATAATCATTGCCATCTTCATCTTTTACCTTAACAACTTTCTTAACTTCTTTCTCACAGTCGTTAAAAGCAATAGTATCTAAGATAATCGCTTCAATAATTTTATTTTTATTAATATAGGATTGCACAAGAAGTTCTGCAGAGAGTTTACTGCGCACATTTTCAACTGACTCGTCTTCATCTTCGAATGATTCACCCAAAGTATCGTAATCATCGTTGTTGTGCATTGGTGCATCAAGACTAACTGTTAAAACATTTGCTTTATGTTTATCTAAGTTAGAGTTATACATAATCTCTGCCACGCCTCTACTTGCAATGGCTTGATTAATACAGGCTTGTGCAGTAGTTTTCTTGTTAGGGTCTTGCCAAGCTCTATTTTCTTTAGCACAAGCGATATTAATACACTCATAAAGTTTAGCGACATAATCTTCGTAAGCACCAAAGTTTGCTGTAATTGTTTTGTCATACATCTTTTTGATTGTATACCAAAAACGTAATACTAATGCAGAAAGATATTTATTTTTATTGGCCTCATCGTCATCATCTAATGCTTTGCAATAACCATCTGCTAATTCATTAACGGTCATGCTTTGATAATCACCTAACATTGAGGCATAGTAAATACAATCTCGTTTAAAAATTGCTATCGAATTCATATTTAATTCCTCCCTATTTTCGGTTAATTATTATTTTGTGATAAAACGATAATAAGTTGCGTTTCTAAAAACGTTTACTTCTTCTTTAGCTTTTTTATTAGCTTCGACAGTTTCAACTGTTGTAATGCCTCTTTCAATTCTAACCATTGTATTATGTCCAATGCAAAGGCTCTTAACAAATTTGCCATCGCTTGTCATACGAGTTAAAAAGAAACGATAAGAATTTCCTTTTGCTTTCTTTCTTGCTCCATATCTACCAGCGAGTTCCACAGCTGTAACAGTCCAACCTTCATCATAGGTCTTTCCTAAATATTTACTTCTAATCATATACAATCCTCCTGTATCTTCTCTATAATTATTATACAATATAGAATTTAGTTTGTAAATAAAATTATTCAGAAACTTCTATTTTTCTTCTATAGATAGTTTCGATGTTCATTTCAATTCCTTCGTAATCAATTACTGTTTCAACTTGAACCACAATAATTTTTGTATTACGGGGGAGATGAACCTTCTTTAATATTTCACTAGGGTCATCATAAATTTCTGCAGCTTTATTTTCAGCAGCTTCAGAATCATCAAAGCTTCCAACTAAATACTCAAAATCTGTTGCAAGCTGCTCTGATGTTTCGCCTAACAACCAAACTTGATATTTTGCGTTTGTTAAATCGAAATCATCAAATTCGTCTAAACCGTCGTTAAAGAGTTCTTCTTCTTCCATAGTTATTGAACCTCCAATTTAATGAGTTCACTTCCATCATCTAAGATAGTCCAAATGTTTTCTTTGATCGCGCTGAAGAAACATTCCATTAGTGAACGATATTGTCTCATCTTTGTATCGATGCCAATTAATATAGTATCTTGTTCACGACCCATAATTCCCGGATAATTAATACCTAAAGTTTTCATATCACTCATAAAGTCATAAATGAAATCTTCCAAGTTTCGTTCTAGCTTTTCATCCGCGAAATTTCTTAAAGATAAGTCATTAACATAATCTCTAAGCTGATCGCAAAGTTTATCGAAGTCTTGAACTAGCTTTGTATAATAGACCAATTCACTTCTCGCGGCCTTAACTGAACCATAATAGTATTTACAATTCTCTTTGTAATCATTATAGTCTTCAGCATCATCAATAAAGTCTGGTAAAATACTTCTATTGTTATGTTCGTTATATAAAACTAAATAACCTCCGCTTCTACCATTAAAACCAACCTTATAGCCTTGATGTTCTCTTTCCCAATCTCGAATCATGTCATTGATTGCATAGTATTCATCATCTTCTAAGAATTGAAGTGCTACCCAAGGATCACCATCTAAGTTTAAGTTATAGACTTTAACACAGTTTGCTACGGAATATAAACCATTCCAACTGTTTAATGTGCTATAACGATAATGTCCTGCCAAAAATTCGAACATTTGTCTATCGTTTGTAATATCAATACCTTTCTTATAAAACATAGTTCTTTCCTCCATCTCTATTTATATTATAAAGTATTTTATTTATTTTGTAAATAGGTTTTTTTAATTTTTTGTCTAATTGAATAAAGTAAAGGATAACAACGAGAATCAGTCAATCCCGCTTCTTCAAGTCTACAAAGTTTTCTAAATAGATAATTTTCTAATACTTCGGCCTCATCTTGTGTAAGTTCTAAATTTTTCATATTATTATCCTCCAATATTATTATAACAAAAAAGATGTCGTTTGTAAACATCTTTTTTATAATTTTTTAATTTATTGTTTTTGTAATTTATTAACAAGCTCTTCTAATGTGCCTTTGAAGACAAGATCTCCATAACAATTAGAACCTTCACTAACTGATATTCTAACAATTAGCTTATTGTTTTCATCGTAGTCCAATTCGGTAATAACTGAACCATCGAAACTTTGTGCTGTTGCTTTGAAACCGGAGTTAGCACTTCCTCCTCTTGTTGCGGCACCTCTATTGCCACGAACCATTCCATAAAACTTAGACATCTAACTTTCCTCCTTTAGCCCAAGATAATTTTTTGTTCGGGATGCTCAATGTTTCCCCACATATCATTACCAGCAACATCTTCGGTGAAGTGGTAAATCATTTCGTGATAACCATTACCTTCGTCATCATCAGATAATAAGATAATCTTATCACCATTGCCTTTTGCAACCTGTTCTTTACAGAGTTCTAATAATTCTTTTACTGTAACCATACAGTTTCCTCACTTTCTATAATAATTATAACATAAAAACCCGCTTTTGTAAACGGGTTTTATTAATTTTTTTTAATAATCTTCGTCTTCTTCTTCGTAATCGTCATCACATTCGACACCGTAGTCAATTGAGATTTCAACGACTTCGCCATCAGAATTATAACCGACATACGCATCGTAGCTTCCATCACCATAGCCACTAGAGCTCCAGACACCAACGCATCTAAATGCATTGTTAGGATCAGCGATACCACCAAAGTCTTCTCTCATCTCGTCGCAGACATTTGACCAATCACCAGTATAGTTTGGTTTATCTTCGAATATGCCACAGACTCCGGCATCAACACCGATTTCGGCATTGACTCTTTCATGTCGAACTACTGATTGACCAAGAGCTTTCACTGTTAAGGATTCAACTCTGTTTCCCCAACTTCCTGTATCCATCACATTCATTGTAGCGGACCATTCGCCCTTATGAACATTCTGAATTGTTGCTGTGCACCATGTTCCTTTATCATAACATGGGTCTGTAATGGTGACTTCACCTTTTGTAAATGTAATTGTGCCTAATCTTTGCATCTTTATTACCTTCTTTCTATTAATATTTTATCATAAAAAAAGAGGTTTGTAAACCCCTTTTTAATTTTTTTTTAATTATTTCACTCTGGAATAGTTATATCTTCCATTAATGTTTTCGTGGAAGAACTTACCTTTACTTTCTGCCATTAGAAAGTCTTCATAAACTTTAGCAGGAACTCCTTCATAAAGATATTCCCTGCCATTTACAAATGTAACTTTTAGAAAGAGTTCTTCTTTGATGACTTCACGGTCGATTTCTGCAATTGTGCTTGAATTAACTTTCATCTTCTTCTCCTTAATCTAAATAACCTGGACCAAACTTATCAGCATCTGGTGGAAAGTCTGGAACAACTTCAATTTCTTCTTGACTAATAATGTCGAATGAGAATGAATTAACCAACCATCCTGTTTCTTCACTAATAGCATCACAAACCATATCCTCCAAATCTTCTGGATCACATTCGATTTCGAGTTCTAGTTCTTGTGGAAGACCGTTCTTAATCTCATCGATTTTGTTTTCGATTTCCTCATCATCGTCAGGGTCATCAACATAGTCGATAACATCTTCGTCTTCAACGCAATAATCAATTTCAGTTGTTTTAACCTTAAATAATGTTGTAGTATAAGTATACATAGCTTTTCCTCCTATCATTAATCTACTTCATTAAAGTCAACATATAAATTGCTATCAATTCTAAATGTATCTTTTTGTTCTAGCATAGCAAAGTTATAAGCTTCTTCAAATGTCTTAAAGAAGATTTCATCAGAGTCGCAAAAGACTGTATAACCTCCACCTCCATATAGCATTTCATCACCAGTTAATTCTTCCATTCTTTTGAAATCAGTAATAGAAGTTCCATTAACATTAATGATTGCTCCATAGAGTTCAACTTCTTCAACATCGTAGACTTTGCCATTATTAATATATTTTTCCATTTCTACTTTCCTCTTTTCTTTCTAATATTATTATATCAAAAAAAGGTATCTTTGTAAATACCTTTTTTAACTTTTTTTAATAAATCTCAACAACATCAATGTCTCGACTATCTTCAAGCTTCTTAATCGTAGCATTCACTTCATCGAGCATTTGTTCATCTTGAGTATCCAAATCTAGAACTACTAAATCTGTAAGATGATCTGCGTACGCTTCAACAACGCAACCACCTTTAATTACTACATAAACAGTTCTCATATAGTTCCTCCTATATTTTTGCAGCAGTTAAGTTCCAAGCATTACCTAACTCAAAGTAGAACCCGTACTTTCTAAATATTTCAGTTAGTTCTTCTTCAAGCTTTTGGTAAACTTCATATTCCCAACCGTAGTTCAAAGCATCATATAATGGTCCTTCAAAACTCATACTTAAATATGGTCCAGCCCATTCAAAGTAGTCTTTAGGGTCTTTGTCATCTTCCACATAGACTTTATCCCAACTGTCTGTGCCATAGTTGTAATGACCTTCACCATCACAAGTTCCATAGCGTTTGCCATTGACATAGATGAATGTATCATCAAACATTTGGTGCTTTAACAACCAGTTAATAATGTCTTTAGCTAATTTTTCTTCTTTAGTTTTTAATAATTTAGGGTCTGCATTTCTAAACATCTTACTTTACCTCCAATAAAAGTTGTTTATCATTACCTTGAAAGTTTAAACCAATAATATAGTCATAGTCACCAGTTTTCTTATCAGCTAAATATAACTTATTAAAACCATAAGGGTCATATTCTAAATCTAGTTTCCAATCAAAGTTCTTGATGAAATAATCTTCCCAACCCTTATAAGTTAAGGCATCAAGGACTTTTGAAGTAACATAATAATTGTCGAAAAGAAATTGTTTTTGTTTTTTATTTAATTTTTTCATAGGTATTCCTCACTCTCTATTAATATTATATCAAAAAAACCGTTATTTGTAAACGGCTTTTTATATTTTTTTTGAAATTTATTCGTAGCTTAAGATTCCTTTTTTATGAGCATTAGTCATTGCAACAAATGTCTCTAAGAACCAACGTGCATCGCTTCTGAAATCTCTTCTAGTATATTTAGGAGAAGGAGCTAAGCTATTGTTCCAACAGTCTCCATCATCTTTATACCACGGAAAGTTTAAGTATTCGAAGTCAGCACAGTCAGCATCATTTCTAACTTTAACTGCAGCATCGATCGCAAACTCTGGCTCAGTTTCACTATGAATAACTGAATCATCTTCAGGGTCCCAACCACCAGACCACCCAATGTAGAGGGCTAAGTCATCACTTAAGACAAAGTGGCAACAACCAGCATCTGTTTCTTTTAACCACGGAATTGAGTCTTGTAAGAAGTCAGCAATTCGTTTAATATTTTCTTTTGTAACAATATTCTTTTTATTCATGAGTTGTTCCTCCTAATTAATCATACATAGAGCAACCAACTCTCCAGTCTTTAATTTGAGTCACTCTAAATTTCTTATATTGTGGATGGTCGATCTTAAAATCTTCCCTACACTTTCTTTTGGCATCTTCAACGTCTGTGCCCATAACTTCCATTACAAAGTAGCAACCAGCACGTTCTGGAGTAACTTTGAATGTATATCTGTATTGATGTGTTTCCATACATCTTACCTCACTTTCTAATAATATTATAACATAAAAAGCCTACTTTGTAAATAGGCTTTTGTAATTAATTTTGTGAGATGATTATGTAGTCAGAATGATTAACCATATAACCAGTCTTGTCGTAGATGGCATCTTCGACATACATATCTAGATCATCTTCATTAGCTTCTACTTCTAGTTCTAATTCTTGAGGTAAGCTTTCTTTAAGTTTCTGAATTTGTTCATCAGCTTTTAATTCAGCTTCATCTTGTTCTTCTTCTGTTTGGAAAGCAGTATCATAAGGGTCGAAGTTAATATCTGAATAACCAATGTCATAACTAATATTAGTTGTTTTAATTTTATATGTGGCTCTTTCTAACTTAACTTCTAGTTCTGAGAGTAACGAACCTTCATACATTCCTCCGCCAAAGAATTCATCTTTAGTTAGAGTTTCTTTTGGATCATTAATTAATTCCAAGTCTAGTTTTCTAATTGCCTCTTCAATCGAGTTTGCTTCAATTTCGATATTCGCAAACTTAACTCGTGCAATTCCGCTTAATAAATAAGTTGCCATAATTTATTCCTCCATATTTCTTATATTAATATTATAACACAAAAAAAGGGCTTTGTAAACCCTTTATTTTAGAATTCTGGCTCTAATCTTCGAGTAATGTAGACCCAATAGGTTGGATCTCCCTCAACTCTCTCCTCAATATCATCAAGTTCTTCACCAATTCTAACGAAATGATAACTTGTGCCTTCATCTTCAGCAATTTTTAACAACCAGTCTTCAAAAGCATCAATTTCAGGGAAGGAATGGAAAGAATTATACCATTTAATACTGTCCCAGCATAGTCTAATACCATCTACACCATTATCAGTAATCTCTCCATAGTCTAATAGCTCTTTTAATAGCTTATCAGTCTTAAGTTCTTCAAGATACTTCTTAAAGTTTTCTTCATTTTCAGCTGTAATTATAACAGCAACATCACTTCTATAGCCCATATTTTCCTCCTTGGCTTATCTTCTATAAATATTATATCACGAATTATAAGATTTGTAAAGTCTTTTTTGTAATAAATCTAACTTTTTTTAATACAAAGTCAACTTTATTTTTATGGAATTTATTATAAATTTCCATATGCCATTTCATAGTATCTTCAGTGCCATCTTTAAAAATACAAACCTTTTCAAAATCGTCTGTTAGAGTGTCGTGAGATGCATCGTAAGCATATTTAATATGTAAACCTTTCTTAAGGTCAGTGGTTAATGCCATTGTCCCTTCAATAATTTCTTCTGTGTCTAACTTCATAATTAGTATCCTCCTTTATTCTATAAATATTATAACATAAAAAGGGGTTTTTGTAAACCCCTTTTAAGAAATCTTTTTGGCATATTGATTATCGGATGCAAGTTCCACTCCAAGTAGTTCATCTATGTGATGTGGGCGATCTGGAATAAATCTTCCGAATTTAACAATAATATTAGTGAAAGTCTGTAAGCCTTTAACATAAGTGGCAGCTTCTTCTTCTGTGTACCCCGTGTACAGTACGATTGGATCCTGTGTACTTTCTCTTAGCGCTGCGACTAGCTCAAGCACATCGCCGTAGCTATCCAACGGTTCTAGACCACCGAATACAATCGCATGCGTGATCGGATTTTGAATGTAACGTTCTACTAGGTTATCAACATCCACATTGATCTGGGGAGATAACGCAACTGCAGAGTTCTGACAGCATTTTATTCCACAGTCTTTTTCGCATTTAAATGAACAATATGGAAATACTACGAACATCGATGGGACTTTATAGTTTATAAAATCCTCATCTACTAAACCTCTAACAATCATACCTAATCCTTAATTACCGATGTTGCACCATGCATTTTCGCAGAATCATATCATTCTCTAGCACTAAATTCTTTGAATCTATCTTTACTGTACGCGTGCGATGGAGTAAGGAATCCGACAATTCTCTGCCAAGTATCTACTACCGGCTCGCCACAAATTGGGCAGATCTCTGTACCAACGAATCCATGCCCATGCTTACATACATTAATCCTAGTATTAAATGCAAAGTAGAAGACACCCTTCGACGCAATGTAATTTAACATTTCCCAAGCCATATCAGTATTTGGGAAGTTATTTTCTAGATTAATGTGCGCGATCGCACCCCCGGAACATTTTTCATCTAAGACTGCGCTTAGTCGAATTTTTTCTTGGATGGTGCAGCGTTTGGTTAATGGAATCCATTGATTAGAATAAATTTCATAATCGTGAACACAGAATAGCACTGAGTCTTTAGCACATAAATTTACAGCTGCTCTTTCAGCAGGAACTGATTCGATATTACATGCATAATCTTTATCACTAGTGAATTCATCTTTAACTTCGTTAATTACTTTAAATATTTTATCGGCAAGTTCAATTCCTTTTTCAGAATAGCTCTTGTTGCCAAATACGTCGGTTTCAATATATCCAAATTTATCTACTACTTCATATAAACCCAGGATACCAACTGTACAGTATTGATTACCTAAGCTCATTCCACCATCACAGTAGTTTGGAAGTAAACCTTTTTCAACATTACGATGTATAATATGTCTTACTATATCTAATGCTTTACAACAAAGGAGAACTCTTTTCTTAAGTAACGAAATGTACTTTGTTTCGTTTACATCTTCACCAAGCTCATAGAATAAATGCACTAAGTTGACTGTATTAACTTTTACAGATCCGATCCTCAATTCTGTTCCACCGATACTATTGAAGAATCCAGAAAGCTTTTCATTCTTAGTAGAACTTAACAATCTACAGCAGTTACTGAGTGTTGTCACATCTTTTCCAACAAAGAAATTGGAATCGTTCCATTTACAGTTGTGGTCAGAACATCATCTAGCAAATTCCTCATCAACAAATTTACCATCTTTATATAGTAGTGAATATGTTAGAACCGGGAATGTGAACATGTTAGCTTGACGAACTTCACTAACAACTTCCATAAATATTTTCTGATGCGCCAAGAAATCTTCAACATAATCAATGGCAAAACTTCCATCAGGGAAAACTAAGTCGCCAAATAAAGCTGTGTAATACTCTCGATCGAAGATACTGACATTAACAAATGCACTTTGGTCGATTCTCATGAATGGTTGGTTAAGTCTGTAGATGAACTTTTGGAAACATTGACGTAAGTAGTAATCTTTATCCTTGATAAAATAGCCATTCTCAATATCATGCTTATAAAAGTAGAAAGTTCAGACTAGCACATTAGGAATACCAACTGCACCTGAGCTACGATTGGACATGAACGAAATGTATTCAATTACATCATCTAAAAATGTAGTGAGATGTTTAGGTCCTTCGTTATTGTAGTTCTGTAAGAAGAATAATCCTTCATTAGCAAGTCTAGTCAAATCATATGCGAAGCAATATGGTTTAAAAGATGCTGAAGGAAAATCATGCATGTAAAATCCACCAAGATACTCAGTCTTAAGCCAGTCTTTTGCTGTAGCTAAACCGTACTTCTTTTTGAGTTCATAGAAAATTTTACTCATGGCAATAAGCTTATCGATGCTCTTACCTTTCTCTGCTAGTAGTGATGCAATATCTTTATGTGATGCATTTGCGTTATTGTCGATTGTAACATCTCCGACATTTTTATCCACAAATGCATCGATGAAATCTGAAAAGTTTAACTGAGAATAGTGAATTCCATTCAGGATCTCGAAATCCTCCCCATATTCATCTACTAAAGTTTTCAAAGCTTTTTCAAAATCTCTGTTTAGTTTTAATGAAATATCCATAATTAATTCCTTCCATTAATGTAAGCAATTGCATTTGTGAAGTCTAAGTATTCATCTTCTACCTGAAGAATTGGCGCCGACATAATGTGGTTAGTAATACCAACTTCTCTTACAGTATCTTCGTCATCAACCATTTCGAATTCAATATTTTTTTGTGCCAACTTCATTTCAACAATTCTACATCTTGGGCAGTGAGTGCTGTATAATTTAATCATTTCCTTTACCTCTTTCCTCTAATTTAGTGAGAATAAAAATCAACATGAATTTAAACATGTCAATCTGAATTTTATTCTTACCAATTTCCTTTCTTTTCTTTTCCTCGGTTATACTTAATTTAGCCAAATAAATAAAAGAAAAGGTAGCCACATATTGACTACCTCTTTACTGCTCTCATATAATTTTGCTGATTATTTTTTTACCCAAATTAGCTTTGTAGTTTTTTATAATAACTAAAGTAAATTGCAACTCCATCGACATAAACCATAAACCTTTCACTGTTATTGGTTTCACTTATTGCAAGCTTTTCCATAGGCATTTTATCTAAGTATAATGCAGCAACTGGTTTATGATCGATATTCTGAAGTTCTATAATTGTAGAACTATCTTGCTCAGCATATAATTGGAACAATGTTGTTAAACTATTTTGCATATCTCTAGAAAAACGAAACTGGAATAGTTCTGAAATCTACCAATTCGTTATCCTCTCTATAACCATGGAATAGGCCGATTTTGAATAAATTATTATTACTCCACAAATATGTTCTAAATTCTTTTAACATATCAACTGCAACATCTAATTCAGTTTGATAGAATTCAATAACAGTTTTATAACTTAATATTATTTCCTGAAGTTCTAATAAATCATGAAGATCAATTTTAAGTTGGCTTTCTTTATATTGTTTTAATAAAGATTGATAAATTTGTTTCAAACCTTTAACTAATTTGCGCATTCCTTTTACATAAATTTTAACAGTTTTACGATGTTCCATGCATCTGATAAATTCAAATTTATTATGTTCACCTTTTGCTGCAAACTCAAATACTTGTTGCATAAATTCATTATACTTATCCATATTATTCATCAACTCCCCTATGTTTTGGTCTACGACGGAAGGAACCTTTGCCTTTCTTGCTACGAAAGATACTCATTCTCGTATTTCTTTGTACTTCGAAATGCATCTCATTTCGCACAGATAAATCTTCTGGTTTGATAACGAGATGTTCTGAATTACCTTTCTTTACGATTCTGATTTTTTTCGTTTTCATACTACTCCTTCTCATCTTCATTAATATTATAGCACGAATAAATATAAATGTAAATATTTTTTTAAAAGAAAAAGCTTCACCAAGGTATGTTGCCCAAGAAAGGAGGAATTTTGCGACGTTGTCTTATTTATCTGGGCACCTATAATGAAGCTCTAGGAGGAAACTTGTGAACAATTAATTTGCTCACATAATATTATACAATAAGTTTGTTAATTTTTTACAATTATTCTTCTGATTTTGGTTCGGAAGCAAGCCAGGCTTTATAATCTTCAATATCTTTTTTACGAGATTCAACTTTTTTTTCTAAAGCTTTAATTACTTCATCACCTGCATCAATTTCTTTTGCTCTCGCTAAAACATCTTCAGAATCTTTTAAATATTTTTCTAAACTACCGAGATGTGCATCTGGATTAAGAACTTCTTCATTGATTTTAACATCAACTTTTTCACCGGCTAACGGTTCTTCAAGCGCAGGCTTTTCCATTTTGCAGTCTAGTGGTTTTTCATCTTCAGAATGTGCGATCACTTTATAATCGGTTTCACAATCAACAACAGCATTATCCATACCTTGGAGTTTTTGTTCAGATTCTACTGGTGCTGGTCTATCTTGCACATGTTCTTCTAGACATTCATTATTAACTTCTGTAATATTAATAACAGTATTAAGTTCATCTTCTGCAATACCTAAATCATCTAAAACATCTGGGCTAATTTCGGCAGCAGCAATATTAGCTTCTAGTTGTTCAAGGGCTTTGTCTTTATTAACTGCGCTAATAACAGCTTCAACTGGTTCTTCTTGAACTAATGTTGTATATTCGATCTTAAATTCTTTTTCTGCGACATCTTCTGCTAAAGATTCTTCTACAGCATCTTCCGCAGCTGCATCTTCTTCAGCAACTTCACTAGCTTCTTCGGATTCATCGGAACCTTCATCAGATTCTTCTTCAGCATGTTCATATTCCACTGTTGGGTCTTCTTGAGCAGCATCTAAATATTCTTTATGAGCTTCTTCTTCATCTTTGATGTGTTCAAGCTGGTCTTTGACATGTTCATCTTCAACTTTATCAATAGCTTTATCATAGCCTTCAATAGCTTCTTCTTCATCCCAGGAAAGGTAATCCAAGATTCCTACTAAGGTATCTGGGATTTCATCAGCTTCTGCATCGGCACTATCCTCGGCAGCTGCAGCTTCTTCATCTTCTACTTCATCTTCAACATCTTCTTCTAAAGTAGCTTTAGTTTCGGATTCGAATTCTGGTGGAAGAGAATCTTCAGAATCGGAATCAGAGTCTTCTGAATTTTCCGTTTCTTCTACTGAGTCGGCTTCTGCCGGTTCTGCAACGATCTCGGCGGATACTTCTACATCCTCTGGTTGTTCTTCTTTTGGCTCTTCAACTTCTGCCTGAGCCTCAGTCGGCACTTCTTCAGCTGGAACAAATTCTGCCATAATAGCATCAGAGAGTGCATCTCTTACTGCAGCAGGTTCTGCTACAATACTAATATCAGCAGTTGGATCTGGCCACTCAGCTTCTTCTTCCGGAGCTTCACATTCACAGCTTCCACCAGCGCAGCAATTAATTTCATCATCGACCCAGTCAATTTTATCAAATGCATCTGGAACTTCTTTAACAGCAATTAATAAATCTTCATCTACATTTTTAGCTGCTGGTTTATTTTCATCTGCTAAGTCAGTCATGTCGAATGTTTCTGCGTGTTGATCTTCAGAAGATTTAACTTCATCTTCCCAAGACCAAACAGTAGCTTTATCAAATACTTCGATCACTTCACCAAAGTCATTTCTTTCTAATTCTACTGCTTCGACCCATACCTTATCCTCGGGGGCATGTTCTTTTGCATATGCTAGTGCTTCATCTTTAAAGTCGAATTCGGCGTAAATATTATTCTCATCGACATCAGAGTGAACAACATAAATCACATTTATCATATCTGTACTCCTTTATAGAAAGTCATTTAATTTAGCAAAAGATTTTCGAATAATTTAATATTATTTAAATTAAATATATTTTTTTTATATATATCACTCCCCATTATAATTATATCATGCTAATTTGTAAATGTAAATAAAAAGATCCAAATTTTGTTTGGATCTTAATTTTTATTGGAGTTATTCGGACTTAATCCATCTAATCTCAGGAGAACCACTATATCCTTTCTCCCAAATGAACCATGCATATGCAACTGCAGAACCGTGGTTGAAGTCATCATTCTTATCTGAGACTTGCCTGTTGGTAAATACATAGATTACTTTAGGTGGGTTTTCCTTGAAGAGTTTTTCGTAGCGTTTATTCCCTTCTAAAAATAATAGTCTGAGGAACATCGCAACCTTTGCACCAGGCTTTACCACATCTAGTGCTTTAACTGCAAATTCGGTTGATAATCCATATGGTGGATTTGTAATAATGTCTCCATCCCAAGTGCCTTCTAAATTTAAGAAGTCTATCTTAGCATGTTGAACACCATCATATTCTGCAATATCAGTTGCTAAGACATGATAGCCTGCATCTCTAAGAACATCTACCATTAAATGATGTCCAGCACAAGGTTCCCAAATTTCGTGGTTGAACTGCTCTACTTTCAATAGTGCTTTTGTAGAACGAGGGTCAGTTCCATAATAGTCTAATTTCGAACGTTCTTCATCACAATGATTTGAGAAGCCCCCAACTTTTAATGTATCTTTTCCCATTATGCATTTTCCTCTGTTAGGGCTAAGTAGACTAATCTTGCAGCTTTACATCCTGGGGATACAACCATAAATTCAGGTCTTTCTCCTAAGTCTTTTAAGAATTTCCTATAAGACTCGTTGTGATTTTGTAAATTTTCTAATAAGCAAGAAACGAAATCAGATGAATTTTGTTCTATAGCATTTTGAATTGATGTAATATCCATAGTAGTTCCTCCATTACTCACATTAATATTATACAATAAAACAGCCTAAAAGTAAACAGCTTTTATTAATTTATTAATTTATTAATTTATTATTTTATAAGAAGTTTTTGCTTATGTGCGTAAGCTTCTAAGATTTGTTCAGACTTTTGAACAATTTCTGGGATGCCCTCAGGATTTACTTCATCTACTAGGAATATATACAGCATCCTGTGATCCTGAACCAATCGAATATCTCTGAATTTCCCATTTTGAAACCACTCAAGTTTCGCACCTTTATAATTAGGGAACCTGGTGATGGTATCTAATATATCGTCGATCACAATTTTGAGATCGGTAAATCCTTCATTATCATAAGTTAGTAGATAGAATGTCTCCCCGGCAAGGTCACAACAGTAAACATCCTTTTCTACATCATAGTACAGATCGATTTCGTATCCTCTGTAAGATAAGTGGTCTCTAACATCCATATTACAATCCTCTGATGATCTCACGTAGCTGATCTGTAAATTTATCACTAGGTTTATTGTCGATCATGTAATCCGACAGATCTTTCTTATCTTGAGAGACCTGATGTACATGTTCATCTATCGTATCTTTAGCAGTAAGCACAGTGACAAAGGCAGGTCTAGTATTAGTTACTCTCCAAATACGATCTTGACATTGAGCATTGTTGGCATATGACCAATCTTCATCTAGCATTATCATGTAGCTTGCTGCATTTAAAGTAATTCCAGTAGAACATTTTGCGATCGTACCAATGAATAGCTTCGAATTCGGATCCGATTGGAATTTATCAACATTTCTACTAACTAAATCATCTGGCACATCTCCGGTGCAAATGAGCGGACTGTATTGCGCTAACAATTCTCCTAGTTGATATACCGGATCCTTAAACGTAGACATAATAACTACCTTCTCACCTTCATCAATTAATTCTTCGGCGATCTCGACAGCTCTTTCCACTTTACTAGATACTATAGATTGGGATGTTAGGATCCCCGGGCAGGCTGTAGCTTGACGGAGTCTAGTAGTTAGTGCTAATAAATTCGATGCATTCAGATTGATCTTATCGGCTTCTTCTTTAACACCCTCTTTGATCGCATCGTAGAATTTCCTGTGCTCATCACTAAGTTCTACTAATTCCTGGGTAACCATTTTCTGTGGCATATTCTCTTTAACCTGATCCAACGTACGTCGAATACTACAAGACTCAATCTCTTCCTTGAGAGTTTCTAAATTCTTAAACCCTACTACTTGATAACCATTGAATCCCCCGAACTGACAATAGAAAGCTTTGAAGTTGGTAAGAGTAGCATGGTCATTCTCTGTAAATACTAAAGGTCCATAGGCAGAGATTGGATTCCTAACTAATATTGTTCCGGTAGCTCCAACCTTATAGTCAGCCTTAAGCTTTATGATGTTGGCGCCCTGTTGGCTACTCTTAGTGGACTTATGACATTCATCAAATGCGATCATTCCGAATTTGTTTGCTTTAGCCTTATTAATAACATCGACAATTTCATCTGATCGCATAGTGGCAATATTTACTACTACGAAAAATTCATCGATCGGATTTTGTAGCTGTTTTATTCTTTCAGGAACTGTGGTATAACGAATTGTATTATTTCTTGTAACCTTTTCCCCTAAAACTAGAACTGACTCATTACTAAATTTCTGGATCTCTTTTTTCCAATGCTGACGAAGACCATCAATTCCACTAATAATTAAACAATGATCGATCAACCCCCTGTGATGTAGAACCTCTGCTAAATACATAATAGTCAGAGTCTTTCCTAATCCCATGGAATCTAACAATAACCACTTGCCGTGCTCTAGGCCATAATTAATTGCATCTACCTGATGTGGGAATGGGGGAATTTTGAATGCAGCTATTTCTTCAGCAGTTAGTGGAGGTTGACGAAAATGATCGGAACTCGTATTTTCCAATAGGGTCAACTCAATACTATCTAAATTGGTAAGTCCATCTAAAAGGTCTGCAAGATATTCTGCCGGAACCTCTCATTCTTTTAGTGACTTATGGTAAACTGCAAACGGAAGTGATTTGATTGCGTTTACGATCTGTTCATCGTATCCACTTGTCTTAACTAAAAAAGAACTCAAGCCTGATATTTTGATAGGTCTACTTTCTCTAATTTCTATCATGCTCGAAATCCCTCTAATTTCGTATTAGTCATCAAGTAATGAAACTGATGTATCTGAAAAGTCTAATTCCTCAGCTTGGGCTTTGGTCTTAAATGATAAAGTGGCTTCTACTATAAATTCTTTTCCACAGCTATCACATTCATATGTTTCTGTTAAAGTTGGTTCTTCCCCATCCTCTCACTCAACATAAAGAATCTTACCGAGTGCATCTCTGACTACGGTTCTAGTTCTTCCCAAAAGTTCCCCGGGCACAAAAATCTCTGTTGGTAGGTATTCTGCTCCACAGTGAGGACATTTGAAAGAAACTCATTTTTGTTGGTTCTTTGGTTCTGACTTCATTCTTCTTACTCCTTATACGAAATCGTCTCATTTACGAAATTGGTTGAATCTCGCATGCGTACGTACACACGCATACGCACGTTAGTTATGAGATCTATATAAAGCATTATTTTTAAAGCTTTATATAATAGCATTATAATTGCTTTCTTGTAAAAGAAAGAAATTATATATAAAGAAGAAAAGTTAATAGACCTGGTTTTAATAGATCTTTTAACTTTTAGGAATATTTAATATACATAAGTATATATAAATATTTCTAACTCTCCCTATATTATTATACAATGTTTAATAGCGTAAATAAACAATTATTTTTAGAAATTATTTGTTGTTAGTAAAAAAAGAATTTGTAAAAATAGCATATACACATGGGGGCCGGTCAGGGTCTCGCATGTACGTGCGAAATCTCTTCAATTTCGTATGTATAATGTAGAGACTTTATCCAGAACGTGAAATAAGGCTGTTTTCGCGACTTCTGGTAGACTTTTGATGTTTGGTAGCAATTCTATATACCAAAAATCGAAACTGTTTGAATTTGGTGCCTTAAAACGAAATCTCTTTAATTGTGAAATCGAAATTGTTTAAGTTACGCGCGCACGTACGTAAAAATCTGAATTTCGTATTTTTTTATATAATAATACTCCCCCTATTATATCATACCACAAAATAGCTCTCTTGTAAATAGAAAACTACAAAAATATATAAAAAAATGTCTGTTGTAGGCTAAAAAATGCACTTTTTCTGTATATAGGGAGTAAGTTTTTGGTCTGTAGGTTATTTTTTATCATATTTCGTGGCCAAAATTAAAAAAAAATAAAAAAAACACCTCCCCATTATAATTTTACCACATTTTTGGGAAGATGTAAATAGATTTTTGTAATTTTTTTTATTAATTAGAATCCAAGCTCTGTCTCTGGAGGTATTACTAAGGCAGGAGCTTCAATGGTATATTCTGCACTTTCCTCGATTAAAAGTTGAATAAATGCTTTTTCTTCTTCAGTAATATTAGAATTATCAACTTTATCTTTTCATTCTTTCTTGAAGCTACTGATCTTAAATTTCCCGGTGCCTGAAGAATAGCTAGTAGTATATGTAAGAACAACATCAGCATCATGAGGATAACTCTTTGTTGTGCTAGACTTACATTCAAAACTACCTAAAGCACTCTTAAAGTCAGGAACATCAGCGCCAGGACCAATAAAAATACAGTCATGCTCATTAAATCCCTTCTTAATAAATCCATCCATCTCTACCTTAAAGCTTGGGAGTTTTTCTTGGAGGGTTTTAAGAATTCCATGTTCAGTAAGAGAAGGTTTATAAAATGCATTTACTAATCTTCCACGCCAAGGAATTTTACTATCTTCATCATTTCTATTATATTTAGAGAGAGTAAGAAGTTTAACAAGATACCAGAAATTTATTTTTTCGGCGTCATTAGTTGGTTTGAAGTTTATTATATCATCAAAAGAAATAACGTCATCAGAAAATTTATCAGTAATATTTTTTGTATCTAGTGCACCGAGATCATTAAGAGTAGACTTAAAAACATTAGCAGCTTGATCAGGAGACATAAGATTTCCATTAATAGCTTCTAGTAGTTCCAGGGTTTCAGTAATAGACATAGGATTATTATTTTTCATACACAATTAATTTAGCAGACCTTATAGTAAAAAGAAAAATAAAAAAAAGAAGAAATAAATCTAGAACACTCATTTCTTCTTCCCTCTATATAAATCAGCCCCACTCTTTATATAGAACGAGAGCCTACCACCTCTAGTAGCCATTAGGAGTTTTTCGTCCTTAGGCAATAAAAAGCATAAACAAAGCCTACTACACCTCAGACTTTTTTACGCCTTCAATTATTTTAGCGAATATTTACGGACTTTCACGCGCGCGCACATGGACTCACTACTCTCTGTGCTTGCTTGGCCTCTCGTTTCCTAGCCAGTTTGTAATTTTGGAGCACTTTTTAGCACGAGTTTTCTTTTCTCTTATACCTTTTTCTGGGCGTAAGCATTTATTTTTGCACACTTATGCTTATTTTTAGGTATAAAAAAGACTTAAGTTTTATTTAGCTTAAGTCCCATTTATTATATTTAGTTAGTTATTCTAGTAAATAGTCTTTAGAGAACATCCAGATAAATGCAGCTATTCTTACAATAAGTTTAGTTGTTATATTAGCAGAGGTAGGAATGTATTTATCTATATCTGGATTAAAAGGTTTATTAAGATTAAATAGGTCTTCGGAAAAATCTAATGTCCAACGTTTATTTGTTTTATAATTAATGAAGTCCACTACCATTAAATCATACATTGAAACTATCTCTTTCTCCCATTTAAGATTATATGGTTTAAGAGGTACTTTTTGTGTTAAGGCAAGGTAGATAATTGCTTGTCCTACTAATTTTTCTTTTTCTAATTGTCTATCTGTTTTCATAATGCTCTCTACTATAATTTTGCATTTGTTTTTTATTTTCTCTTTCCCCGACATCAAGCTTTATTTATATTTTTATTTATTTCTATTTATTAAGTCGTGATGGAGAATGACGAAATTTATGGAGTCATTCTCTTTTTGTTTATGAGAACTTTGGGTCTTTATGGCCTGAAGTTCTCTATGCTTTTTTCTTTTTCACTAATGATGTCGGGGGCTAAAAAAGGGCTAAAACTAATTTGACGCTCGAAGATAGCTAAGGCTAAAATAAGGCTAAAAGTAATTTTCGCTCCGGAAATTATAAAGAAAAAGAACTAGTTCTAGACCTAGTTCTCCCATACCCTTTTCACAATATTCATAATTTCCTCACCAGTCGGGCATCAATCAGACTCTTGGAAATGCGCATACAAA
>Ga0310696_10001768_pt1 | contig 30381 bp, 20 predicted proteins | sample AusTroGonzalo_MG_4_FD_203885 | JGI IMG/M metagenome (GOLD analysis project Ga0310696, IMG submission 203885) | Bovine rumen microbial communities from tropical cattle in Woodstock, Queensland, Australia - Gonzalo_02 (v2) (version 2) | ecosystem: Host-associated > Mammals > Digestive system >... | reverse complement strand
CCTTCATCGCTGAAAGGACTGCAAAGGTAGGAACTTTTTTTGAATCCGCAAAACTTTTTCACAGATTTTTCATCATATCTGTGACAAGTTCGTAAATGGATTCTTCGTCCAACCCGCAGGACGCCCACTGGGCCTTCTGGGTATCCTGGCCGATGAAGCGGTCCGGGATGCCCACCCCCTTAATGATAGGGGCGTCGGTGCGTCCGGCGAAGTACTCGCTCACCGCCCCGTAAAGGCCGCCCTTGAGGGCGCCGTCCTCTAACGTAATTATCGCCTTATACTTCCCTGCCTCTTCCATAATATCGGTATCCAGGGGCTTCAGGAAGCGCATATCGTACACAGCTGGGCCCTTTCCGGTTTCGACCTTGCAGCGGTGGGCCGCCGACAAAGCGCGGTTCACCACCGGGCCCAGGCCCAGGATAGCTACGCCCTTGCCTTCCAGCAGCAGCTGGCCCTTACCCAGCGGAAGAGCCTCGAACGGGGTCTCCTGCCAGGGCGTTCCCTCTCCCAGCCCGCGCGGATAGCGCAGGATGAGGGGACCGTCTTTCTGGGACAGGCCGGTATACATGAGCTGCTTCAGTTCGACCTCGTTGCGCGGCGCGGCGATGGTGACGCCGGGAATGCTGCGGTAGGCGGCCAGGTCGAAGCAGCCGTGATGGGTGGCGCCATCCTCCCCTACCAGACCGGCGCGGTCAAAACAGAAGACCACCGGAAGGTTCTGCAGGGCTACATCGTGGATGATGTTGTCGTAGGCCCGCTGGGAGAAGGACGAGTAAATGTTGCAATAAGGTTTCATCCCCGCAGCGGCCAGGCCGGCGCTGAAGGTGACGGCGTGGCCTTCCTCGATACCCACGTCGAAGAAGCGGTCGGGGAAGGCGGCGGCGAAGGGTGCCATGCCGCAGCCGGTGGCCATGGCGGGGGTGATGCCCACTACCTTGGGATCCTGCCGGGCCAGCTCGATGAGCACCTGGCCGAAGACGTCCTGGTAGCGGGACGCCGGATAGACGGTCTTGATGCGTTCGCCGGTGGCGGGGTCGAATCGGCCCGGAGCATGCCACACGGTGGGATTTTCCTCGGCGGGCGCATAGCCGAAGCCCTTGCGCGTATGGATGTGCAGCAGACGGGGCCCGTGCAGATTCTTCAGGCGCGACAGGATGGCCGTAAGCTGTTCGATGTCGTTGCCGTCGATGGGGCCGAAGTAGCGGAAGCCCAGCGCCTCGAAGATAGCACCGCCGCTGGAGCGCACCAGGTTGGACTTGGTGTCAATCACGCGCTTCTGCACCCATTCGCGGGTCTTGCCCTCTCCCATGGAATTCCACACGCGGTTCTTGAGCCGGTTGTAGACGGGATGGGTGGTTACCTTGAGCAGGTATTCGTGTACGCCGCCCAGGTTGGGGTCGATGGAAATGTTGTTGTCGTTCAGGATAACCAGAATGTCGGCCTTGGAAGAGCCGGCGTTGTTCAGGCCCTCCCAGGCCAGGCCGCCGGTGAGGGCGCCGTCTCCCAGGACTGCGATGGCCTTATCTCCGCTGCCCAGCAGGCGCGCTGCCTCGGCAAAGCCCAGGGCGGCCGATATGGACGTGGACGAATGTCCGGCGCCAAAGGCGTCGTAGGGGCTTTCGTCCCGCTTGGGAAAGCCGCTGATGCCCCCCGCCTTGCGGTTGAGCTTGAAAGCCTCCCTTCGGCCCGTCAGGATCTTGTGCGCATAGGCCTGGTGACCCACGTCGAAGACAATCTTGTCCTGCGGCGTATTATATATATAATGTAGCGCAACGATGAGGTCCACTGCACCCAGGCTGGATCCCAGATGACCGGGATTCACGGCGCAGCACTCCACCATGTACTGGCGGAGTTCTGCACACAGCTGTTTCAGCTGGGGAAGTTTCAGTTTCTTCAGGTCTACGGGCCCGCCTATCTTGTCCAACAATTCGAGCATAGTGTACAAAGATAAGCATTTTTTTCTTCTCCTGCTCAAATAGTATGCGCAACCGTTTTCTGTCAAAGCGTAACAAAAGTTCTGTCAAGGGTATAACAAAATAGGAAATATTATTTGTATATTTGCGCCGGGTTTTTTTACCCTGGACGCTAAAACATTTTAACAAAATACTTGCTATGAGATTCTGGAAACTCCTGTTATCGCTAAGCCTGGTGATGACCATCGGATGCACCTGCACTCCTACCAAAGATGGTCCCAGTCCGGACGGGCGTGTTGCCGTAACGGGCGTGAGCCTCACCCGCACCTCCCTGGACCTGACCGCAGGGTCGGATTTCGACCTCTCAGGAACGGTGAGAATCCAACCCGCCAACGCCAGCGAAACCGGTTTCAGCTGGACTTCCGAAAAAACCGAAGTGGCCACTATCGAGGCCGACGGTAAGGGAAAGGCCCTGGCCGAAGGAGAGACGGTGATGACCGTCACCACCCGCGACGGAGGTTTCAAGGCCACTTGCACCGTAACCGTCAAGGGAACCTACAAACCCGAACCGGAACCCGGTCCCGGACCGGAGCCCGAACCTGGTCCCGGACCCGAACCCGAGCCCAGCGATCCCGGCGCACCCGCAGCCTATGGCTCCCTTCCCACCGAAGGCCAGGTTGCCTGGCAGAAGCAGGAAATGCTCATGTTCTTCCACTACGGCCAGGCCACTTTCAGCGGCTGGGACGGCGAAAACCAGAACTGCAACGGAAAAGCCTGGAGCGAGAGCCTGCTGCTGCAGAACTATAAGCCCACCACCATCGACACCGACCAGTGGGTGAAAGTGGCGCACGACAACGGCTTCAAGGAGATTATCATTACCGCCAAGCACCACGACGGTTTCTGCCTCTGGGACAACCCGGAGAGCACCACCGACGTTGCCAATGCCAACTGCACCAACCACACCGATGTCCTGCAGGGCCTTCGCGACGCCTGTAATAAATATGGTGTGAACATGGGTATCTACCTCTCCCCCTGGGACCGCATGATCGAGGTCTCGGGCGTGAGCACCAGTACTTATGAGACGCGTTTCAAAAACGCAGCAAAGGACCTCATGACCAAATACGCTCCCGTCACCGAGTTCTGGCTGGACGGCAATCACGCCGGCAACTTCAACTGGAGCAGTGTAAACCAGACCATCCTGACCGAGAACCAGAATTGCGTCATCTTCTCCAACGGCGGCCCCGGCTGCCGCTGGGTGGGCAACGAAAACGGCGATGCCGGAGAGACCAACTGGGCTACCATCAACATCAAGGGACGCGGCCTGTCCCCGTCCAACCTCCCGGGCAGCTATGAGTCCTACCTGTCTCAGGGCGACAAGAACGGCGACACCTGGTGCGCCGCCGAATGCGACTTCTCCATCCAGGCCATCGGCGACCACAACGGCTGGTTCTACGGCACCAACGACAGCCGCAAGTCGGCCAAGGACCTGATGAAGCTCTACTACGAGAGCGTGGGCCGCAACGGCGTGTTCCTGATGAACGTTCCTCCGTCCGATGCGGGCGTCATCGACGCCAAGGAGAAGAAGGTCATCGAAGACTTCACCACCATGCGCACCGCCATCTTCGGCACCAATCTGGCCGACGGTGCCACGGCTACATCGGCCTCCGTGCGCGGAAACTACAGCGGCTATGCCGCCGCCAACATCCTGGACGGCAACTACGACACTTACTTCGCCACCGACAACAACGTGAAGACCGCCGAAATCGAGATTACTCTCAACGGCAGCAAGACCTTCAACCGGGTGATGCTGCAGGAATACATTCCCCTGGGTCAGCGCGTGGAAAGCTTCACCGTGCAGGTGAAGAAAAACGGCAGCTGGAGCACCTGGAAGAGCGGCACCACCATCGGCTACAAGCGCATCCTGCTGGGTTCCAGCGTTACCACCGACGCTGTCAAGATTAAAATTACATCATCCCTGGCCAGCCCCGTGATCAACGGATTTGGCCTGTATAACGATACCGTATCCGGACTTTGATGAAAAACTCACTTTTCCTTTTAGCCGCCGTCATCCTGGGGGTCGCTGCCTGCGGCCCCAGGGACGGCATCCGCACCATCCGTACCACCACCAGCACCGAAGCCGACCTGGGCAGGATCAAGGAGATTGACGGCCCTGTCACCTTCCGCCTCCTGTGCCGGAACGACTATTCCGACACCCTGTACCCCGTCCAGATATACACGCCCTGCGGCTGCACCCAGGCGCATTTCGACCGCAAACCCGTTGCGCCCGGCGAAGACGAAGTGCTGGAAATCACCTACGACCCCGCCTACCGGCCCGGCCTCATGATGGAAAGCATCGACGTCTACTACCGGAACTCTCCGGTGAAAGTGCGAAACTTCGTCATCAAGGGCGAAGTCATCGGTTTCAACCACCCCATCGAGGAAGACCGCCCCTACAACTACGGCGAGGGCCTGTACATGAGCCACAAGGTGCTGCACTTCGGCACCCAGGAAGCCGGCGAGACCCGCGACATCTTCTTCCGTCACGGAAACGGCAATCAAAAGAAGGCCGATATCCGCTTTGAAATCCCCGCCGAATGGCAGCCGTACCTGCGTATGCGCCAGCCCGGAAAGATGAAAGCCGACGAGCGGGACACCCTCCACGTCAAGTTCACGATGCCGGATCCGGCCGATACCGTAGAGTTCGCCGTCCAACCGGTTGTGAATGGAGCCTCAACAGCGGAAGTATTGATAATCAAAGCCTTCCCCAGCACGCGTCAAATTAAGTAAAAAGGTTTTAGCAAATACCTTGGGATTATTCCGGAATCTTTATTATCTTTGCGCTGCTAAAACATTATAGCACATTAGTTTTTAACCAATAACCAACTTCTATGAGTCACAAACTACAGAAAGTTCTGACAGGTGCAATTACGGCATTTGTCGGGATGTTCGTCTGTGGCACACTCGCCCTGGCCCAGGACAGGACCATCACGGGTACCGTCACCGACGAATACGGAGAGCCGCTCATCGGCGCCAGCGTGACAGTGGAAGGAAACACGACGGTCGGTGCCATCACAGACCTGGACGGTAACTATTTCCTCACCGTCCCGGCCGAGGCACAGGCCCTGCGTTTCTCTTTCATCGGTCAGGAAGACGCCGTGGAACAGATTGCCGGACGCTCCGTGATCAACGTAACTCTGGCAGCGGCCAACAACGTCCTCAACGCGACGGTGGTCACGGCCATGGGCATCAAGAAGGAGGAGAAATCCCTTTCTTACAACGTGCAACAGGCCAAGATTGAGTCCGTGAGCCCCGTAGGCTCCTTTGTGAACGGCCTCAACGGTAAGGTTGCCGGTGTCTCCATCAGCCAGTCCTCTACGGGCGTGGGCGGTTCTTCGCGTATCGTGATGCGCGGTTCCAAGTCCATCAACAACAACAACAATGCGTTGTATGTGATTGACGGTATTCCCATGCAGTCCCTGCGAGGCGAGCAGCCCGAAGGCAGCTATGCCGGCGCCGGCCAGACCGGTGATATCCTGGGCTCCCTGAACCAGGACGACATCGAGAGCATCTCCGTGCTCTCCGGTCCTTCGGCCGCCGCCCTGTACGGTGCCAACGCCGCCAACGGTGTCATCATCATCACCACCAAGAAGGGCGGCAAGGACAGACTGGATATCGACTACTCCAACAGCACCACCTTCTCCCGTGCCTATGTGATGCCCGAGTTCCAGAACACCTATGGCCAGAGCTCTCCCGGTTCCTACTACAGCTGGGGTCCCAAGATGGCCACCGCCTCTTCCTACAACCCGCGTGACTACTTCCAGACGGGTTTCAACGAGGTGAACTCCCTGGCTGTCTCTTCCGGTACGGACCGCAGCCAGACCTATGTGTCCGGCTCCATTGCCAACGCCCGCGGCATCGTTCACAACAATAACGTGAACCGCTACAACCTGGGCTTCCGCAATACCACCGACATCGTCAAGGACATCCTCACCCTGGATGTGAACCTCACCTACGGCCATGTGTTCGAGCAGAACATGATTGCCCAGGGCGAATACGGCAACCCCGTGGTTCCCGTTTACCTGTTCCCCGCCGGAGACGACTTCTCCAAGCTGCAGGTTTACGAGCGCTACGACACCGGCCGTAACATCAAGACCCAGTTCTGGCCCTACGACTTCATCATGTCCATGCAGAACCCCTACTGGATCACCGAACATCAGAAGTGGCAGAACAACAAGAGCCGTCTGATGGGTGTCGCCCAACTCAGCTACAAGCCCTTCAAGTGGCTCACCCTGAGCGCCCGCGCCAAATACGACCGCACCGACGAACTGCAGGAGCAGAAGTTCGATGCCGGCACCAACACCCTCTTCACCGAAGGTTCCAAGCACGGTTACTACAGGCACAACGACCAGTACACCGAGCAGAAGTTCGCCGAGTTCCTGGCCACCTTTAATAAATACTTCGGAGACAATGTGATCAACGTTTCCGGCGTAGTAGGTGCCAACATCGACGACATCACCTTCAGGACCGATTACCAGGGTGGCCCCCTGGCAAGCGTGAACAACAAGTTCGACCTGAACAACATTGACCTTACCAGCTCCCACACCAACATCGGCACCGGCGGATGGCGTTCCCAGAACCAGTCCGTATTTGCCAACGCCCAGGTGGGTTACCGCAGCAAGGTCTATCTGGATATGACTTTCCGCGCCGACTGGAACTCTTCCCTTTGGACCGCCGGCGCCATCACTTACCCCACCATCGGCCTTTCGGGCATTATTACCGAACTGATCCCCGGCCTCAAGAGCAAGTTCTTCCCTTACTGGAAGATCCGCGCCTCCTATTCCGAGGTAGGTAACTCCCCCGACCCGTCCCTGTTCCTGCTGGATCCCCGCATCGAGCAGAAGAACGGCAAGGTGGGCACCAGCTCCCTCCGTCCCAACACCACCCTGCAGCCCGAGCGCACCAAGTCCTGGGAAGTAGGTACCAACATCCACTTCTTCGACAGCAAGGTCCAGTTGGACGCTACCTATTATCAGTCCAGCACCTTCAACCAGTTCTACAACCCCCGTATCACCTCCACTTCGTTCAGCAGCAACATGTTCCTGAACGGTGGTCAGGTAGACAACAAGGGCGTGGAAATGATGCTGCGCTACGACGACCACGCCGGCAAGTTCAATTGGGGCACCTACCTCACCTGGACCTGGAACCAGAACAAGATCGTGGACCTGCACTTCAAGGATCCCGATACCGGCGAACTCATGGACGGCAACGGTCTTCCCATGGGTGGCTTCGGTGGACTGAACACCTTCCTCTATGAAGGCGGTACCCTGGGTGACGTTTACGTTACCACCATCAAGACCGACGAAAAAGGCTTCTACGACCTTACCAGCGACGGTATGATCCAGGCCGATTACGACGAAAAAGACATGATTTATGCCGGCAGCACCGACGCCAAGCATCGCCTCAGCTGGGGCGGCCACCTGGGCTTCGGCGGCTTCACCGCCAACTTCCTGTTCACGGCCCGTCTGGGCGGTATCGTCATCTCCAAGACGCAGGCCGTCATGGATTACTACGGCATCTCCCAGGATTCCGCCAACCTCCGCGAAGTTGGTTTCGTAGAGCTCAACGGAATGAAGAATTACAACGTCCAGGATTACATGCAGGTCATCAGCCGCGACCGCGGTGTCATGAGCCAGTATGTCTATGACGCCACCAATGTTCGTCTGGCCGAGATTTCCCTGGGTTACGACTTCCCTGTTACCAAATGGGGCTGGAACTGGCTCAAGGGCCTGAATCTCTCCATCGTGGGTAACAACCTGGCCATGCTTTACCTGAAGGCTCCGTTCGATCCCGAACTCACCTCCAGCGTGGGTACCTACAACCAGGGCGTGGACTACTTCATGCAGCCCAGCACCCGCAGCCTGGGCTTCTCCGTAAAGGTGAAGTTCGGCGGCGAGACCGCAGCCAAGCCGGCCGCTCCCGTAACGGTTGCAGCCGATCCTATCGTGAAGGAAATCATCAAGGAAGTTCCCGTAGAAGTTGTCAAGGAAGTGAAGGTGATCGAGCAGGTTCCTGCCAAGACCCTGAACGGAACTTACAACGACGATGTGTACTTTGTCATCGGCAAGGCCGAAGTCCGTCCCGACGAAGCTTTGAAGCTGGGACAGATTGCCCAGATCCTCAAGGACAACCCCGAGGCCTTCATCACCGTCACCGGTTATGCCGACAGCGGTACCGGCACCCCTGCCGTGAACCGCAAGCTGTCTGAGAAACGCGCCGCCAAGGTGGTGGAAATGCTCAAGAAGGCAGGTGTCAGCGCCAGCCGCATCCGCAGCGCCGCTGTGGGCAGCGACCGCGACGCCTCCCAGTCCCCCGCTTCCAACCGCGTTGCCGTTTGCATTGTAAAATAATGGAGGACAAGAATATGAAAAAGATATTGAACAACATCCTTGGCATTGCAGCCATCGCCGTTGCGCTGACCTCCTGCACCAAGAACTTTGAACAGATTGCCCAGAACCGCTACGGCGTGAGCAACGAGCAGATGACCCAGGACGGTCTGGCGCTCGGCGGCATGCTCCAGCAGCTGGAACGTTCCGTCATCATCTACCGCGACGGAACCTATCTGGACTCTGACTACCAGATTATGTACAACCTGTGCGCCGAAACCTGGGTAGGCTATATGGCCCCCACCCTGAGCGACGGTCACAACGCAGGTTGGGACGTGAACGATGGCTGGCATCGCCGCATGTTCACCGTCAAATATGAATATGGCATGGGTGGCTATAACAAGTTCGCCCAGTCGGCCCAGGAACTGGGCATGACCAACGAACTGGCCCTGGCCAAGGTGCTCAAGGTGGCAACCATGCACCAGGTGGCCGACTACTACGGTCCCATCGCCTATTCCCACACCGGTGACCTCACCAACCTTTACGACCCCCTGGATGAGGTTTACAAGCAGTTCTTCCAGGAACTGGACGAGTCCATCGAAACCCTGGAGAAGGTAGCCGCCACCGGCGCCAAGCTCCTCGAGGACTACGACCTGGTTTACGGCGGTGACGCCGCCAAGTGGGTCCAGTTCGCCAACTCCCTGCGCCTGCGTCTGGCCATGCGCGTCCGCTATGCCGACGCCGCCCTGGCCCAGGCCGAAGCTGAAAAATCCATCGCCAGCCCCTTCGGCGTCATCGAAAGCAACAGCGGCAACGCCGTTATCGCCGAGGCCGGTGTGCGTCATCCCCTCTACACCATCAACGTAGAGTTCAACGACGCCGACACCCAGCTGGGCGCTTCCCTAGAAGTATATCTGAACGGTTACAACGATCCCCGCAAGTTCCTGTACGGCAAGCCTGCCGCTGACGGAAACCTCCACGGTGTCCGCGCCGGCATCGCGCCCAACTCCTGGACCAACTACAAGAATACTGCTGGTAAAGTATCGGCCCCCAACGCCGGCGTCTACAAGATTTGCTGGATGAACGCCGCCGAGGTAGCCTTCCTGCGCGCCGAGGGCGCCCTGGTGGGCTGGAACATGGGCGGTGCCGCCAAGGACTTCTACGAGCAGGGCATCAAACTCTCCTTCGAGGAATGGGGTGCCGAAGGTTTCTCCGCCTATGTAGCCAACGATACCGCCGTCCCCGCCGCCTTCAAGGACAACGTAGGCCGCGCCAACGCCAACGCTCCTTCTACCGTCACCATCGCCTGGAACGAAAGACTGAGCGAAGAAAAGAAACTGGAAAAGATCGGCACCCAGAAATGGCTGGCCCTCTTCCCCAACAGCGCCGAGGCCTGGGCCGAATACCGCCGTCTCCATTACCCGGTTATCCTCCCTCCCGCGAACAACTTCTCCAACGGAATCGTGAACACGGACCAGGGTATCCGCCGCGTCCCCTATCCCGTATCTGAGCAGAGCGACAACCTCGCCGGCTATAACTCGGGCGTAGAGGCCCTGGGTGGAACCGACAACGCCGGCGTCCGCCTCTGGTGGGACAAGAAGCCGTTTAACAACTAAAAACCGAGGACAGTATGAAAAAGTTAGCTATTCTGTTTTCCTTGGCAGCACTGGTCGTGACCGGTTGCGACAACAAGATTGAAAAGCTTGAACTGCAGAAGTTCAGCACCTACACCCTGGACGAGAATGCGCTCAGCGAGAAGGATCGCGCCTACTACGAGAACCTGCGCGACTGGAAGAAGTCCGAGCACACCATCTCCTACGTATACTTTGCAGCCTGGGCTCCGCCGGAAGGAGCTACCAGCCTGTTCATCGAGTACAAGAACATGAAGCCGCGTCTGATGTCCCTGCCGGATTCCCTGGACATCGTGAACCTGTGGATGGGAACTCCCATGAAGGAAGAGTACACCGACGCCTGCTTCTACGGCAATGTTAAGAATGAAGAGACCGGCGAGATCGAGCGTGCCCCCATGCACACCTACGACTTCTCTCCCAACGCCTACTTCGATCTGGAATACTGCCAGAAGTTCAAAGGCACCAAGTTCGTGATGCACGCCGACGCTTCCCACTACGGCCAGGAATTCGACCTGGAAGGTAAGAAGTGGACGGTTTCGGGCAGCGACGAAGAATCCATCCGCGCCTATGGCCGCCTGGTGGTGGACATTGTGAACACCCATGGCCTGGACGGCGTAGACTTCGACTACGAAGGATGGGGCTCCCAGCAAATCTTCTGGGTGGTGGACGAAGTCGGCAAGACCTTCGGACCCAAAGGCACCAATCCCGAGAAGCTTCTCATCGTAGACTACTTCGGCGGCTATCCCGGCGCCAACATCGAGCCCTACATCAACTATCTGGTGAAGCAGGCCTATTCGGCCCAGGGTTCCTCCGTGGGCGGCCCCAGCTGGTGCCCCGCCGAGAAAATGGTCTACTGCGAGCAGTACGAGCAGTCTTCGGGCGAAGGCCCCAACTACCTGAACGGCGGCTATCCTGCCGGCACTAACCCTCAGGGCGAAAAGATGTACACCCTGGAGCGTTATGCCCGCTACTCTTCCGAGGCCACCGAAGGTAAAGGCGGCGGATTCGGCGCCTACTACATTGACAATGACTACGACAACGGAGCTTCGGCCCTGGAAAAGAAGGAATATTCCATGACCAACTTCTCCAACTACGGCTTCCTGCGTCGCGCCATCCAGATTATCAACCCCCACAAATAAAGCCCTATGAAAAGATATTTCATTCCTGTTCTTTCCGCAGCGGCTGCCCTGATGGTGGTTGCCGCCTGCAACCAGGCCGACAAAATGGACTATGGCAAAGAGATTGTCCTGGTAACGGGAACCGACAGTTCTCCCGTGACCAAGGACCAGATCCTGGCCGACAACATTCCCATTTCCTACAATTTCTCTGTCTCCAGCACCGGTCTCGTCAAAGAGGACGTCAAGGTTCACCTGATGATTGACACCGTGGCCGTGAAGGAGTACAATGTACGGAACAAGACCAACTACGCCTTTGTCCCCCGCGATGTAGTCCTGCTCACCGACGAGTACGTGACCATCAAGGCCGGAACCGCGGTGTCCGAGATGACTTCCGTGGTCCTGCTGGACAATACCTTCATCCAGGAAGGTGTAAACTATGTGATTCCCGTTTCCTGCGCATACCTGGAAGGCGGCAAGGCCGAAATCCTGCCCGCCACCAAGAGCCTGTTCATCAAACTGGGCAAGACCATGGAAACCTACTCCCTGGACATTCCCAACACCAGTGTCTATTCCACACACCAGCTGCCCGGTTACGACCTGAACTCCTGGACCCTGGAAATCAAAGCCCATCCCTACAACATGAAGAGCCGCGGCTCCGACCAGCTGTGCCGCTTCTGCTGCTGGAACGAAGATGGCGGCGGACAGGTCCTGCTGCGCTTCAACGAAAACGGTAAGCCTTGGAAGACCCTTGACATCGTGGCCCCCAGCGGCCGTTATGTCACCGGCGCCACCGGCGAAGGCGACAACGCCGAAGGTGTGTTCAACGTAAACCAGTGGTACATGATTTCCATGGTGTGGGACGGTTCCAACCTCTCTGTCTATATTAACGGAGAAAAGGATACGCCTTGGCAGAACACCATCTCCGGCAGCCAGTCCTTCAAGCTGAACCGCTTTGAGATTGGCATGTCCTGGGGCGGTTACGGCAGCTCCCAGAGCTACACCGGCCGCATGGCCGAGATGCGTATCTGGAACATTGCCCGCAGCCAGAGCGACATTGCCTCTACCCTCTGCTCTGTAGACGCCTCCTCCGAAGGCCTGGTAGGCTACTGGAAGATGAACGAAGGCCAAGGCCATATCTTCCACGACTACGCAGCCGGAAACGACATGGACTGGGACCAGTCCGAGCGTCAGAAGGACGAGACCAACTACAGCAAGACCCCCGAAGCCGGCGCTGCCGTGTCCTGGGTAAAGGACGAAAAGAACAAATGTGCACAATAATCAATAACCAATAATTCCATTATGAAAAAAGTATTCACTGCTTTTGCAATGGCTCTGCTCCTGGTGGGCTGCGCCAAAGAGTATAATGACAAGGAGCTCCGCGACCGCGTCACTACGCTCGAAACCAAGGTAGGAAACCTGGAAGCACAGATGAAGGCTGCCAACGCCGTGGCCCTGGGCCAGTATGTGCAGAAGGTGGAAAAGACCGACGAAGGCGTTACCGTTACCTACGGTGACGGCACCGTGGTCACCCTCAAGATCTCGGCCGGCGGCGCCGGTTCCCTGGAAGTCATCAAGAAAGGTGACAACCTCGTATGGGCCATTGACGGAGAAGCCCTCCAGTATGATGGCAAAGACCTCCTGGTGAGCCAGGTAACCAATATCTATGTCAAGGACGGCAAGCTGTACGCTGTGATCGCCGGCGCCGAGAAAGAACTTGGCGGCTTTGACAGCGGCACCACCCTCAAGGACGGCATCTTCAAGAACATCGAGGTAACCGCCGACAACGTGGTCCTTACCCTGAGCGACGACAGCAAGGTGAACATCCCCATCGGCAGCGCCTTCAAGCTGGTCATCCCCAAGACCACCTATGCCGTAGAGAACACCAATCCCTTCGATGTTGCCTACACCGTGAACGCCAAGATTACGGGCACCGAAGTGAATATCTTCACCGACGGCAACTATACCGCCACCGTGGAGGACAGCAAGTTCGTCGTCACTCCCAAGGCCGTGGTTCCCGGCTCGGCCCTCGCCTATGCCGATTCCAAGGTAGGTCTCACCTCCATCGTGAAGCTCACCTTCGGCGCCGAGGAAGAAAAGCCCTACGTGACTCCCACCGACCCCCAGGCCGACCCTGAGCACAACATCGACTACTTGGGTGAGGCTGCCGAAGGCTCCGTGAACGCCCACGTCGTTTCCAACGTGTCCCTGGACAAGAACTCCATTGTTCCCCAGGTTACCTGGATTTCCGTCGTAGACGTGAAGGCCAACAACTACACCATCACCCTGGCCCTGGAAGACAACCCCTCCGAAGAAATCCGTACCGGTGAAGTCTTCATCTACGAAGCCGGTACCCAGAACAAGGTCCAGACCATCGTCATCGCCCAGAAGGCCAAGACTGTGGAGTATGAATACTACAACCCCACCGGCTGGAACAAAGTGTTCAATATGGCCGGTGGTAGCGCCAACTCCACCTTCAAGTGGAGCAACCCTATTTCCCTGAACCCGGGCGCCCTCACGCTCCAGTGGAAATTCTACTCCAACAAGTGGAACAACCACAAGTTCCAGGACTATGATGGTTTCCTCCAGTTGTACTGCAACCGTCTTGCCGAATTCAATGGTACCGGTCAGGTTCTGCTGCGCTTCTCCAACGACGGTAATGCAGACGGCCAGCTCTGCCTCAACGCTGCTCCGCTGGGTATTTCCCAGGTCCAGGTTACTACCGCTGACCAAAAGCCCTATGTATGGCCTACCGGAGAGTGGGTTGTCTTGACCATCGTTAGCGACGGTTCCAAGGTATCCATTTACCACAACAGCAATCTTGTGGTTGCCTACAATGTTACCCCGGCCAGTTCCTGGAAGATCAACCGTTACGACATCTCCATGACAGAGACGGACGACAGCTGGAACAAAAAGCAGGCATTCAACGGCTACCTTGCTTTCGCCCGTGTCTGGAACCGCGCCTTGAGCGCCAGCGATGTTGCCACAACACTCTGTGAAATCCCCGACAACCAGAAGGAAAACCTTGAAATCAACTGGGCCTTCAACGGCGAAGAAGACAAGGCTGTTCTGAACAAGGCCGACAAGAACACCGAACTCGTCCTTGACTTCACTGATTGCTATGTGAAGGAAGGTGGTGCTGCTGCCGACAATGGCGATGCTGCTGCCGCAGCCTGGGTAACCCTCAACGGTTCCTCCGTGGACGGCATCTGCTCCAGAATCAAAGGCGAAGGTGGCGAAGGCGGTGAAGGCGGTGAAGGCGGTGAAGGTGGCGAAGGCGACCAGAACGTGAAGGCTATGTACTGGGGCAACAAGGAAGCCTCGGCCTGGTTCAAGGATTTCCCGGCTGCCATCGACCTGTCCAACGGTTACACCGCCATCATCCACTTCATCTACGAATCGGCCGAGAAACAGCGCTTGTGCAACTTCGGCAACAAGGACGAGTTCCCCTGCAATATGTTCCGCTTCGGTGAAAAGAACGACAACAACCAGCTGGAATGGATGGTGGATTCTCCCTCCAGCAGCAACCGCATCAAGCTGTATGCCGGTGGGTTCAAAGCAAACGAATGGGGCTGCGTAGCCGTTACCTTCGACAAGGACGGCACCGCCAAGATGTATGCCAACGGTGTTCTCGCCGACTCCAAGACCGGTACCTTCCCCACTTCCAACGTGGCTTTCCAGGGCTTCGAGTTCGCCAACTCCTGGGGCGATTCCTACCGCTCTGCGTTCAAGGGCGCCTATGCCTATGTATCCATCTGGAACAAGGCTCTCACGGCCGACGAAGTGGCTGCCAACGTGTTCAAGGTTCCTTCCGGAGACGGCCTGCAGCTCTTCTGGAAGATGACCGACGGTGAAGGTTACACCTTCAAGGAAAGCGCCGGCGTAAAGCCTAATACCAATGTAGAGAACTATGACATCGACGTGCGCTATATGACCCGCTGCAACAACGAGGTAAGTTATGTAGACTTCGACGCCTCCTCTTACATCGAGTGGAAGGAATATCCCGCCATCAAAGCTCCCGTAGCCGCAGAATAATCTGCCCTCAGAATCAAGAGGCCCTCTTCCCCGGGGGCCTCTTTTTTTAAATAAATAGTTAAAATAATTTAGCAATTATTGCAAAGAATTTTATAACTTTGCCTTGGTATGGCAAGAAACGTAACTATCAAAGACATTGCCCGTGAGGCCGGTGTTTCCATCGCCCTGGTATCCTTCGTGATGAACAACCGTGTAGAGGCCAACGGGAAAAACAAGTACCGCGTAAGCGAAGAAACCAAACGCCGCATCCTGGAGGTGGCCGAACGCATGAACTACCGGCCCAGCAGCGCGGCACGTATGCTGCGCCAGGGGCGTACGCATGTCATCGGCGTCATCCTGTCGGACCTCTCCAACATTTTCTATGGCCACATAGCAAAGTATATGGAGAACATTATGTACCAGAACGGCTACACCGTCCTGTTCTCCAGCACCGAGGAAGACCCCGAGCGTTTTGGCCGCCTGGTCCAGTTAAGCCTGGCCCGCGACGTAGAAGGTTTTATCGTGGTACCCCCCGAAGGAGGTGAAGACTACGTGAAGATCCTGCAGGATAGCGGAAAACCCTTTGTGGTCATTGACCGTTATCATCCCGATCTGGACGTTCCCTCCGTGCTGGTAGACAACGTGGGTGCCATCCGCACGGCCATTGACTGCCTTAAGAAACAGGGCGCAAAGAACATTGCCATGGCCTCCTATTCCATGCGCATCTCCAGTATGATGGACCGCGAACGCGGGTTCCGGGAGGAATTGGGAGAAGACGCCCCCATCTACCACCTGGGCTTCAACTCGGTGGAACAGGATGCCGAGAAAGTGGCCGATGACATCATCCGCCGCAAGATTGACGGCCTCATCCCCGTGTCCAACGTGCCCGGCGTCGCCCTTATCAAGGCGCTCATGCGCCGCGGCGTGCACATCCAGAAGGACATCCGCCTGGTGGGCTTCGACTTCTCCAACGTGTACGGCCTCTTTGAACCGGCCATCCCCTACATGCAGCAGCCGCTCAAGGAAGTATCGGCCCAAAGTGCCGCCTACCTGTTCCGCCTCATCGAGATGCAGGAGAAGGGAGAGGATATCCGTCCGATAACCGATAAGATTTACCTGAAAGCAAGTTTGATATGAGTTTGAAAATTGAAGGAGCCGCCCTTCCCAACATGCCTTGGGAAGACCGTCCTGCCGGCTCACAGGCCACCATGTGGCGATACAGTGCCAATCCCGTGATTCCCCGGGATCTCCTGGCAAATTCCAACAGCATCTTCAACAGCGCCGTCGTCCCCTTCAAGGGCGGCTTTGCCGGCGTATTCCGCTGCGACGACACCAACCGCCGCATGGCCATCCACGCCGGTTTTTCGGCCGATGGCATCCACTGGAACATCAAGCCCGAAAAACTGCAGCTGGACGGCGATTATGCCTACGACCCCCGCGTAGCCTGCATCGACGGAAAGTACTGGGTTAGCTGGTGCAACGGCTATCACGGCCCCACCATCGGCCTTGCCTGGACCGAGGATTTCGAAACCTTCCATCAGGTAGAGAATGCCTTCCTGCCCTACAACCGCAACGGCGTCCTCTTCCCCCGCAAGATCAACGGCAAATATGCCATGCTGTCCCGCCCGTCCGATACCGGTCATACCGCTTTCGGCGACATCTTCTATTCCGAGACCCCGGATATGGAGTATTGGGGACATCACCGCCACGTAATGGCTCCCGCTCCCTTTGAAGTGAGCGCCTGGCAGTGCATGAAGATTGGCGCCGGCCCCGTTCCCATCGAGACTTCCGAAGGCTGGCTGCTGTTCTTCCACGGCGTCCTGCGCAGCTGCAACGGTTATGTGTACAGCTTTGGCAGCGCCCTGCTGGACCTGGACCAGCCCTGGAAAGTACTGGCCCGCAGCGGTCCCTATCTCCTCTCTCCCCAGACGCCTTACGAGTGCATGGGAGACGTGCCCAACGTGTGCTTCCCCTGCGCCGCCCTGCACGATCCCGCCACCGGCCGCGTAGCCGTATACTATGGCTGCGCCGACACCGTCACGGGCCTGGCTTTCGGCTACATTCCGGAAATCATAGACTTTACCAAGCGCACCAGCATTATCTAAACGCTTGTTTGAATCACTACTACTATCCTCGCCCGGGCCGCTGAACCCGGGCGTTTTTTGGCGTTTATAAAATAAATCGTTAATTTAGCGGTCCCAAAATTCGGGACAATAAAGACCTTATATATATTATGGCAGATTCTATCAAAACAACCCTCCGCGATTCGGCCGCGATGCGCTGGACAGCCCTGCTGCTGCTGGCCCTGGCCATGTTCTGTTCCTACATCTTCATGGATATCCTTTCTCCCATCAAGGACCTGATGCAGGAAACCCGCGGTTGGGACTCCACCGCTTTCGGAACCATGCAGGGTTCGGAAGTGTTCCTGAACGTGTTTGTGTTCTTCCTCATCTTTGCCGGTATCATCCTGGACAAGATGGGTGTTCGCTTCACCGCCGTGTTAAGCGCCGCGGTGATGCTGGTGGGCGCCTGCATCAAGTGGTTCGCCGTTAGCGAATCCTTCATGGGCAGCGGCCTGGAAACCTGGTTCACCAACAACCTCAATTATATTCCGCTCTTTGACGAGCTGGGCGTTTCCCCCTTCTACCGCGGCATGCCGGCATCGGCCAAATTCGCCGCCTGCGGCTTCATGATCTTCGGCTGCGGCTGCGAAATGGCCGGCATTACGGTGAGCCGTGGTATCGTGAAGTGGTTCAAGGGCCGTGAGATGGCCCTGGCTATGGGTTCCGAGATGGCCCTGGCCCGTCTGGGTGTAGCTACCTGCATGATCTTCAGCCCCTTCTTCGCCAAGCTGGGCGGTCAGGTGGACGTTTCCCGCAGCGTGGCCTTCGGCGTGGTGCTGCTTTGCATCGCCCTCATGATGACCATCGTGTACTTCTTCATGGATAAGAAACTGGATGCCCAGACCGGCGAGGCCGAAGAAAAGGACGATCCCTTCAAGGTGTCCGACATCGGCAAGATCCTCTCCGACGGCGGCTTCTGGATCGTGGCCCTGCTGTGCGTGCTGTACTACAGCGCCATCTTCCCCTTCCAGAAATATGCGGTGAACATGCTGCAGTGCAACCTGACGCTCGTGGAGCCGGGTGCCGAGTCCTTCTGGGCCAGCTCCAGCGTGACCATCATCCAGTACGTGATTATGCTGGTGGTGGCTGCCACCGGTTTCGCCAGCAACTTCCAGAAGAAGAAGTCTAACCAGTATCTCTTCCTGGGCATTTCCATCGTCTCCCTCATCGCCTACTGCTACATGGGTTACATGCGTCAGAGCGCCGAATCCATCTTCGCCGTGTTCCCGCTGCTGGCCGTGCTCATTACCCCTATTCTGGGTAACTACCTGGACCGCAAGGGTAAGGGTGCTTCCATGCTGGTGCTGGGCTCCATCCTCCTCATCGCCTGCCACCTGACCTTTGCCTTCGTGCTGCCCATGTTCAAGGGTAACACCATCGGCGGCGCCATCGTGGCCTATGCCACCATTCTGGTTTTGGGTGCCAGCTTCTCCCTGGTTCCCGCCGCCCTGTGGCCTTCCGTTCCGAAGCTGGTGGATGCCAAGGTGATCGGCAGCGCCTATGCCCTCATCTTCTGGATCCAGAACATCGGCCTGTGGCTGTTCCCCCTGCTTATCGGCAAGGTGCTGGACAAGACCAACCCCGGCGTCACCGATCCCACGCAGTTTAACTATACGGCTCCGCTGGTGATGCTGGCCATGCTGGGCGTAGCAGCCCTGGTGCTGGGTCTGGTGCTTAAAGTAGTAGACAGAAAGAAAAACCTGGGTCTGGAATTGCCTAACATCCAGAACTAGCATGAGCGCCTCCACTACGCAGAAATTCTACAGGTCGGCAGCTTGGTTGGTGCTGGCCTGTTTGGTAGTACCCATGTTCGCATCGTACTACTTCGATGACATGTTCTCCAGCATCTCGTACCTGTTCGAAGATGCTTCGCTCACGCAACTGGGTTGGGATTCGGCCGGTTACGGCCTGTATGCCAGCGGCTACAGCGTGCTGTGCGTTTTCGGAGGACTGGTGATCGGAGGCATCCTCCTGGACAAGTGGGGCGTGCGTTTCTCGGGTACGATGTTCGTGCTCATGATGGCCGGCGGCGCCGGAATGGTGCTGTGGGCGCTTTTAAGCGGCAGCGCCGCCTCCCTGACGGTGGCTTACGTGGGCGTGATGCTCTTCGGCCTGGGCAGCGAAATTGCCGGTACGGCCGTCACGCGAAGCATCGCCCGCTGGTTCAAAGGTGGGCCGATGGCCTTCGCCATGGGCATCCAGCTGGCTATCGCCAGGCTGGGCACCGCCTTCGCGCTGGTGCTTTCCCCGCGCCTGGTGCAGCAGCAGGCCAATCACGTGTACACCCTGGCCGAAACCGCCCGTCCCGCCGTGGTGGGCATGGGCCTGATGGCCTTGGGTCTCATCCTCTGGGCCGTGTTCGTGGCGCTGGATGCATCGGCCGGTAAAAAGCGTCGGGAAGAGATCGAGTCCCTGAAGACCAAGACGCGAGACAGTGCTTCGTCCCCCGCGGGTTCCCCCGAAGACGAATTCCATTTCTCCGACCTCCTCAAGGTGCTGGGCAACCGCAATTTCTGGCTGCTGGGCCTGCTGTGCGTCCTGTTCTACAGCAGCGTCATCGCCTTCAAGAAATTCGCGGGTGCCATCCTCATCCCCCGTTTTGACATTCCCGCCCAGACGGCCGGCTGGATGATTTCCATGCTGCCGTTCTCTACGGTCATCTTTGCTCCGCTTTTCGGTATCCTGGTAGACAAAGTGGGTCATGGAACCCGCTGGATGCTCATCGGCGCCTTCCTGGCGCTGGGAGCTCACTTCCTGCTGGCCTTCGCACCTGCAGGCGTACCCTTCTGGGGCTACCTGGCCATGGTACTGCTGGGCTTCGGCTATTCGCTGGTCCCCGCCGCCCTCTGGCCTTCGGTGCCCAAGATTGTGCCCGACAAAGTGCTGGGAACCACGTTCGCCCTCATCAACTGGGTGCAGAACCTGGGACTTCTCAGCTTCAAATGGCTCTCCGGCGTTATCCTGGGAACCGGAGCCCAGGGCCCCGTACGCGTGGAAATGATGTTCAGTCTCCTGTGCGTCCTGGCCGTGGTCGTTGCCATCATATTTATGCGCACGTCCCGCCGGCATCCCGAACTCCAACTGGACAAAGCCAACCGATGATTGTTTTAGTTACAGGTGCCAGCAGTGGCATCGGATATTCCTCGGCCATAGACCTGGCCAAAAAGGGCCATAAGGTATATGGCGCGGCCCGCAGGCTGGACCGCATGGAACCCCTGCGCGAATACGGGATTGTGCCCGTGAGCCTGGATGTAACTTCGGAAGAGTCCATGCAGGCCTGCATTGCCGGCATCCTGGAAGCCGAAGGCCGCATTGACGTGCTAGTGAACAACGCCGGCTACGGCTATTTCGGCGCCATCGAAAACGTAACCCTGGAAGAAGCCCGCCGGCAGTTGGAGGTAAATGTCTTCGGCCTGGCCCGGCTCACCCAGCTGGTACTGCCCTCCATGCGCGAACACGGCTTCGGCCGCATCGTAAACGTGTCCTCCGTAGCCGGCCGGCTGGTCCTGCCCTTCGGCGGCTGGTATCACGTGTCCAAGTATTCGGTCGAGGCCCTGAGCGACGCCCTGCGCATCGAGACAAAACCCTTCGGCATAGATGTAGTGCTCATCGAACCCGGCGGCGTTTCCACCGAGTGGGGCTTCATTGCCGCCGACCACCTGGAGTCTTCGAGCACCGGCACACCCTACGCTGCGCCCGCCTCCAAGGAAGCCAGGGCCATGCGTTACACCTATTCACGTCAATTTCTGGCGAAACCCCACGTGGTGTCCCGCGCTATCTGCCGCGCGGTAAACGCCCGTCATCCCCGCCACCGCTATCATCCCGGCACCGGTTCGTACTTCCTGCTCTGGCTCCACGCCCTGCTTCCCGCCCGCTGGTGGGACGCCCTCATGCGCGGCTTCATGCAACTTCCTCTTTAAACTTACCGACTCCTTCCACGGAGTCGGTTTTAGTTTCCTTGACGCACGGCCGAACGTGAACTCGGGCGAAAAGCGGCAAAAGTGCCCAGAATGGCGTAATAATCGCGCGATTTCACCGCCAGCAGAAATGAATAATTGTCAAAATCCGTATAAATGTGATGATTATGAGGTTTTTTCTCCAACATTCGGCACGCTTTTTTCGTCTAATTAATGAAAAAAGATTTGGAAGAATCAAAATTTCACCCTACATTTGCAGTGTAATAGAATACTAATACAGCGGATAAATGGCGCTCATCGAACTCAAAGACATCAACAAGACTTACAATAACGGACAACCGTTGCACGTGCTCAAGGGCATCAACCTGAACATCGAGCGGGGTTCGTTCGTGTCCATCATGGGTGCTTCGGGATCGGGTAAATCTACCCTCCTGAACATCCTGGGCATCCTGGACAACTACGACACCGGCTCCTACACCCTGGACGGCAAACTGATCAAGGACCTCTCGGAGAAGCAGGCGGCCGATTACCGCAACCGCATGATCGGTTTCATCTTCCAGAGCTTTAACCTGATCGGCTTCAAGACGGCCGTCGAGAACGTGGAGCTGCCCCTGTATTACCAGGGCGTGCCCCGCAAGAAGCGCCACGAAATGGCCATGGAGTACCTGGACAAACTGGGACTTACGCCCTGGGCCAGTCACTTCCCCAACGAGATGTCGGGCGGCCAGAAGCAGCGCGTCGCCATCGCCCGCGCCCTCATCACCTCCCCGCAGATTATCCTGGCCGATGAACCCACCGGCGCCCTGGATTCCAAGACCAGCGTGGAAGTGATGCAACTCCTGAAGAAACTGAACAAGGAAGAAGGCATCACCATCATCGTGGTCACCCACGAAAGCGGCGTTGCCAACGAGACCGACACCATTATCCACATCAAGGACGGTGTCATTGGACAGATTGAAGAAAACACCAGTCACGACGCCTGGGGCGGTCCCCTCATGAAGTAACCCTCACGGAGTAATGAGAATCGAGATCATACACGAAATAGCCAGTTCCCTGCGCAACAACAAGCTGCGCACCGCCCTCACGGGATTCGCGGTGAGCTGGGGTATTTTCCTGCTCATCACGCTGCTGGGGGCCGGCAACGGTCTCATGAATTCCTATATGGGAAATATGGAAAGCTACATTTCCCAGACCGTCCTGGTAGAAGGCTGGCGCACTTCCAAGCCCTATGCCGGTTATAAGGAAGGCCGCCGGATCCAGCTGGACCAGAAGGACGTGGATTATACCAAGGGAACCGAATGGGAGGGAACCATTGACAACGTAACCCTCACGACCACCTCCACAAGTGCCAACCTCACCTTGAACTCGAACAGCGTCAACGGCTGGATGACCGGCGTGATGCCCGACCACCAGCGACAGTCCAAGATCCGGATAGCCCACGGACGTTTCCTGAACCACGACGACATTGCTGAACGCCGCAAGGTGATTGTAGTTAGCGCCTCCCAGGCCCGGGAACTGGTAAAGGGAGATATTGACAAACTGGTGGGCCAGTGGGTCAAGGCCGGCGAAATCGCCTTCAAGGTCGTTGGAATCTATCATACCGACGAAAGCGAATTCCGTCGTGCCACTTACGTTCCCTACTCTACTTATAAGGGAATCTACGACAGATCCGACAAGATCGAGGGTATTTCTTTCACGGTGAACGGACCGTCCTCCCTGGAAGAGCACCGGGCCTTCGAGGAAAAATACACCGGAACCCTCAAGCGTCGGCACGACATTGCGCCCGACGACAAAACGGGCCTTTGGATCCAAAATGGCTATACCAACAACCTGGAGATGAACAAGGCCGCCCATATCCTGCGCGTAGCCCTGTGGATCCTGGGCATCCTCACGCTCATCAGCGGCATCGTGGGTGTTTCCAACATCATGCTCATCACCGTCAAGGAGCGTACACACGAGTTCGGAATCCGCAAGGCCATCGGCGCCAAGCCCGGCTCCATCCTCCGGCTCATCATTTCCGAGAGCGTCTGCATCACTGCCGTCTTCGGTTATGTGGGCATGTTCATGGGGATGATTGCCTGCCAGATCCTGGACAAGACCGTGGCCCAGGACGCCGTAGACCTGGGCTTTGAGAAAGTCCAGATGCTGGTGAACCCCACCGTAGGCCTGGACGTTGCCCTGGAAGCCACCCTCCTGCTCATCATCGCCGGCACCCTGGCCGGTGCCATCCCCGCCTGGAAGGCGGCCCGTGTTAAACCCATCGAAGCCCTGAGAGCAGAATGAGACTGAAGTTTGATACAGATACTTTCCGGGAGATCCTGAACAGCATCCTGCGGAACAGAAGCCGCAGTTTCCTCACGGGCTTTGGCGTTTTCTGGGGCGTGTTCATGCTTATGCTCCTTACCGGCGGCAGCCAGGGACTGAAGGACCTGCTGAACCGGGAGCTGGACGGCTTCGCACACAACACCTGCATCGCCTTCTCCAACAACACCTCCAAACCCTACAAGGGATTCAAGAAAGACCGCTTCTGGAACCTGGAGTACAGCGACGTGGACCGCATCAAGAACCTGATGCCGGAACTGGAGACCGTCTCCCCCGTCGTGAGCCTGTGGGGTAAGAATGTCACCCGTAACGAATATTCCTACAGCAGCGCCGTGGTCAAGGGTGCCCGGGCCGATTATGCCAATATCGAGACCCCCAAGATCAAATACGGCCGATGGCTGAACGAAAGCGACAACGCCCTGGAACGCAAGGTGTGCGTCCTTGGCAAGCGCGTGTACACCGAACTGTTCCCCGAAGGCGGGGACCCGGTGGGTCAGCGCATCTGCATAGACGGCAGCTACTATACGGTCGTGGGCGTGAACTGGAACGCGGGCAATGGCATCAACATCAACGGCAGCGCCGAAGAAAGCGTGGTCATCCCCATCAACCAGGCCCGGAAGGCCTACAACATGGGCAAGACCATCCACATGCTGTGCTTCACCGCCAAGCCCGGAATCGTGATGAGCGACCTTACAGACCGCGTGCGGGAAATCCTGGCCCGCGCCCATTATTTCGATCCCACCGACGAACAGGCCCTGTTCCTGCTGAACACCCAGCTCATCTTCGGCATTATTGACAACCTGTTCAAAGGCATCAACTTCCTGGTCTGGCTCATCGGCCTGGGGACCCTGCTGGCCGGCGTAATCGGCGTGTCCAACATCATGATGGTGAGCGTAAAGGAACGTACCACCGAAATCGGCATCCGGCGCGCCATCGGCGCCACGCCCCGCCAGATTCTGGGCCAGATTATCTCCGAGAGTATTGTACTCACGCTGGTAGCCGGCATGTCGGGCATCCTGTTCAGCGTGCTCATCCTGGCCGCCGTAGAAATGGGAATGACCGAGGACGGCATCCTGAAGGCCGCCTTCCAGGTTCCCTTCGGTACCGCCATGCTGGCAGCCTCGCTCCTGACCGTGCTGGGCGTAATCGCGGGACTTATGCCCGCCTCCCGCGCCATGCAGATCAAGCCCGTAGATGCTATGAGAGACGAATAAAAAACAGTAACAGATATGAAAAAGTTTGGTAGAATTGTCATCATTACGCTGGTAGCCCTGGTCTTTGTGGGCACCTTCGTGTACCTTTTCAAGCGGTCCCAGCCCAAGGAAATCCAGTACCAGGAAGTGGTGCCGGAGATGGGCGACATTTCCAAGAGCACCGTGGTCACGGGCAAGATCCAACCCCGCGACGAGGTTAACGTGAAGCCGCAGATCAACGGCATCGTGGCCGAAGTTTACAAGAAGGCCGGCGAGACCGTGCAGCAGAACGAGGTCATTGCCAAGCTCAAGGTGATTCCCGATATGAGCCAGCTGTCCAGCGCCCAGAGCCGCGTGCGTCTGGCCGAAGTGAACCTGAAGCAGGCCCAGACCAACTACGACCGGGAGAAGAAACTCTTCGACCAGCAGTTGGTCAGCGCCGAGGCCTTCGAGCAGGTAGCCCAGGCCCTGAAGCAGTCCCAGGAAGAGTATTCCATCGCCCAGGAGACCCTGGAGATCGTGCGCGACGGCGTGTCCTCCTCCAACAAGAGCGGAAGTACCACCCTCATCCGTTCCACCATCAGCGGCCTCATCCTGGACGTTCCGGTAAAGGTGGGTAACAGCGTCACCATGTCCAACACCTTCAACGACGGTACCACCATCGCCACCGTTGCAAACATGGACGACCTCATCTTCGACGGCAACATCGACGAGACCGAGGTGGGTCGCCTGCACATCGGCCTGCCCGTGCGCATCACGGTGGGTGCCCTGCAGGACCTGCACTTCGACGCCGCCCTGGAGTACATCGCCCCCAAGGCCACGGAATCCAACGGCACCAACCTCTTCGAGATCAAGGCTTCCGTAAAGGTTCCGGCCGATGTCACCATCCGCAGCGGCTACAGCGCCAACGCCGAGATTGTGCTGCAGGAAGCACGCGACGTCCTCACCCTGGCCGAGAGCGCCATCCAGTGGGACGGTGACAGCACCTTCGTCTATGTGAAGAACGCCGAAAACTGGGACAAGCGGGCGGTGACCACCGGCCTGTCCGACGGCGTCAAGATCGAGATCCGCAGCGGCCTCTCCACCGGCGAGACGGTCCGCGGCACCCAAATCATTAACGGCAAATAAGCTATGAAAGCACTCCTCATCGCACTGGCCCTGCTGCAGGACCCCGCTCCCCAGCCCGAACTGAACCACCCCTGGACCCTTCAGGAGTGCACCGAATGGGCCCTGGAGCACAACCTCACGGTGGCCACCCAGGCAGCAACCGTCGCCGGTCGGGAAATCGACAAGAATACGGCCGATATGTCCTGGCTGCCCTCGGTAAACGCTTCGGCCAGCGAAAGCTGGAGCTTCGGCCGCGGTATCGGTGGAAACAATACCTACGAGAGCGGTAACAGCGCCAGCACCGGCTTCAGCCTGAGCGCCAATATGAACCTCTTTGACGGACTGGCCACGCCCCGACGCATCCAGCTGGCCAAGCTGAACCTGGATGCCGCCACGGCCGACCTGGAGAAGGCCCGCGACGACATCCGCGTGCAGGTAGCCCAGGCCTATGTCCAGATTCTCTATAATTACGAGATTGCCGACGTCGCCCGCCAGCAGCTTGCCATCGACTCGCTGCAGGTGGCCCGCCTGGAAGGCATGTTCGCCAACGGGAAGGCCTCGGCCGCCGAAGTGTCGCAGCAGAAAGCCTCCCTGGCCCAGAGCCAGGTGACGCTGGTGCAGGCAGAGAACAGCGTGCGCTCTTCCCTGCTGGCCCTGGCCCAGCTGCTGGAACTGTCCGATTGGGAAAGCTTCTCCATCGTGCGCCCCATGGTGGAACTGGAAGAACTGTACATCGGCCATCCCGACGACATCTATGCCGATGCCCTGGGCCTGCGCCCTGAAATCCGCGCCGAGCAGCTGCGTCTGGACGGCGCCGCCAAGCAGGTACAGATTGCCCAGGCTTCCCTGATGCCCTCCCTCTCCCTGAGCGGCGGTCTGGGCAGCAACTACTACAGCGGCACCTTCGGCACGCAGAGCTTCATGGACCAGATGCGAAACAACTTCAGCCAGTACGTAGGTCTGTCCCTGAGCATCCCCATCTTCAACCGTTTCGCCACCCGGAACCAGGTGCGCAGCGCCCGCCTGCAGCAAAGCACGCAGCAAATCCAGCTGCGCCGCGTCCAGCAAAACCTGTATAAGGAAATCCAGAGCGCCTGGAACGGAGCTGTGGCCGCCCGCGCCAAGTGGGAAGCCTCCCGCACCGCCGCCGCTGCTGCCCAGGATGCCTTTGAACTGATGCAGGCAAAATACGAAAACGGCAAAGCCACCATCACCGAATTCAACGAAACCCGCAACCGCCTGGTCAAGGCCCAGTCCGATTCCGTCCAGGCCACCTACGAATACCTGTACCAGACCCGCCTGGTAGAATTCTACCGCGGCGGAGCGCTGGTGCTGTAGTTTTGGTGCAGGTCTTGCGCCCTCACTGCAATCTGTTACGCGTTTTTTGCGTATTTTGCGTAATACATTACATTGGCATGTAACCTATTACGCGCAAAACGGGCTTTAGTGCGTAGTACCTTGCAATAGAACAGTTTATTCATTTGTTTAAAGCACAGTAACAGCCATGAAAGGCCGATTCTGTGCTTTAACTATATTCTACAGAGTGGGCTAAAGCACACTAACCACCTTTAAATGCTTTTTTTTGAGCTTAAGAGGGCTGCCCGGAGGTGGCTTAAAGCACAAAATATCGAATACAAATGCATTGTTGTGCTTTAGAGGGGGTAATAGGGTATGGTTAAAGCACAAAAATCAGGAATAAAGGCCAATAGTGTGCTTTAGACAGGTTCAGGAGGGAAAGGATATAGCACATTTTTTGTACCTTTGTGGCCGTTATGAAACGAATCTGTGTAGTAATGGCCGCATTGGCGGTCACGTTGAGCGCCTCGGCGCAGTCCAAGAGCTTTACCCTGGGCAAATGGGTAGAGGTACAGAATGCCATCTTAAAGGAATTGAACCGTTCCTATGTGGACTCACTGGAGGTGGGCCGCATCGAACGGGCCGGCGTAGACGCCATGCTAGATGCGCTGGATCCCTATACCGTATATGTGCCGGAGGAAGAGCAGGAAGACTTCCAGATGATGCTGAACAACACCTACGGCGGCATCGGGGCGGTCATTTACAAGCCCGACGTAAACGGGAATGTAATCATCAACGAGCCTTATGAGAACTCCCCGGCCGCCAAGGCAGGACTGCACTGCGGCGACGAAATCGAGTTCATCGACGGTGTCACCACTCACGGCCTTACCAGCCAGGAAAGCAGCGACCGCATGCGCGGCAAGCCCGGCACCAAGGTGGTGTTCAAGGTGAAGAAACTGCGCGCGGGAGAAAGCTGGAAAGCCGGCGAGACCATCGAGGTTACCGTGGTGCGGGAACGCATCCAACTGCCCTCCATCACCTACGTGGGCATGCTCAATGAAAAAGACGGATACATCCTGCTGGACAAGTTCACCGACGGCGTGGGTCAGGGCATCCGCGACGCTTATCATCAGCTGAAAGCCCAGGGCATGCAGCGCCTGGTGCTGGATTTGCGCGGCAACGGCGGCGGCCTTTTGAACGAGGCCGTGAACATCGTTTCCCTCTTTGTCCCCAAGGGCTCCCTGGTGGTGAGCGCCAAGGGTCGGGCCGGCGGAACCGACATCAGCTATAAGACTTCCACCGATCCGGTGGATACCGAAATCCCCATCCTGGTGTTGGTAGACAGCGGCAGTGCATCGGCCTCCGAGATTGTCTCCGGTGCCCTGCAGGACTACGACCGCGCCACCATCGCCGGTTCGCGCACTTTCGGCAAGGGCCTGGTGCAGAGCATCCGGCCGCTGCCTTACAACGGCCAGCTCAAGCTTACCACCGCCAAGTATTATACGCCTTCGGGCCGATGCGTGCAGGCCATCGACTATTCCCACCGCAACGAAGACGGCAGCGTAGGCCATATCCCCGACTCGCTCACCCACAGCTTCACCACGGCCCACGGCCGCACGGTGAAGGACGGCGGCGGCATCACCCCCGACGAAACGGTGCCGGCCCACAAGTACTCCCGCCTCACCTATTCCCTGGTGTACAGCGGCATTCCCGAGCAGTATGCCCTGGAGTATGTACGGAAGCACGAAAGCATTCCGTCGGTGGACGATTTCCACTTCGACGACTACGAAGACTTCATCAAATTTGCCAAGGACAAGAACTTCGACTACCGTTCTTCGGCCCGCGCCTACTTTGACGAGATGAAGAAGAATCTGGAGGAAGACGGTCTCTCCGAGGCGATGGGCGCCGAACTGGAAGCCCTGCAAAAGTCCCTGGATATGGATAAGGAGACCTTCCTGCGGCTTAAGAAAGACGAGATTATTCCCTTCATCGAAGAAGAGATTGCAGTACGGTACTACTTCCAGGAGGCCGGCATCAAGGTGCGCATCCGTAACGACGAGCAGCTGGCCAAGGCCCTGGAGGTTCCGGCTATCACGTACTGATTATTTCCAGATATAGACTTTGTCGTTCCGGCGGGGATGGATTTTCTCGCCGGGATTGGCCAAGTCGTCGGGCAGGATTTCGGCCGGCAGGGCCAGGGAACAGCGGATGCCCTGCCGGACCACATCGACGGGCTCGTTGTCCAGGCGAAGATCTTCGGCCGTCACTTCCAGCATCCCGGTCTTGTGGCCGATGAACAGCAGTTTGTCTCCCTTGTGCAAGGGCGTAGCATCCACCTGGATCTCCACCACGTTCAGGCGGGCGAACCAGTTGGTTACCGGGCCGATATAAACCTTGGTGCGGGTGGCGCTGCTACCGTATTTGGCGCTCCACTCGCCCATTTTTTCTCCCAGATAATAGCCGTTCCAGAAGCCGCGGTTGAAGACGGTGGACAGGGTAGACTTGAAGCTGGCACCCAGCTCCGGGGTGAAGGTTCCGTCGGCCACGGCATCGGCCGCCTGCCGGTAGCACTTGGTGGTCACCTGCACGTAGTCGGCGCTGCGGGCGCGGCCTTCGATCTTGAACACTTTTACGCCGGCCTCTACGAACTTGTCCAGGAACTCGATGGTGCACAGGTCCTTGGGCGACATCAGGTACTTGTTGTCTACGTGGATGGCGTCGCCGGTTTCGTAGTCGGTGAGCAGGTAGCCGCGACGGCAGGCCTGCAGGCAGTTGCCCCGGTTGGCACTTTCGCCGTAGGCCGACAAAGACAGATAGCACTTGCCCGAAACAGCCATGCAGAAGGCACCGTGGGCGAACATCTCGATGCGGACCAACTGCCCGGACGGGCCTTTGATCTGCTGCTCCACGATGCCGTCGTGAATGACCTTCACCTGCTCCAGGGTAAGCTCCCGGGCCAGCACGACGACATCGGCCCACTGGGCGTAGAACTTGAGCGACTCCAGGTTGGAGATGCTTAACTGGGTGGAGATGTGCACTTCCAGCCCAATCTGGCGGCAGTACAGGATGCAGGCCATGTCCGATGCGATGACTGCATCCACGCCCGCAGCCTTGGCCGCATCCAGCGTGGCGTAGGCTTCCTGCAGTTCCTCTCCATATAAGGTAATGTTCAGCGTCATATAGGCGCGCACGCCATAGGCCCGGCAAATGCGCACGATCTCCGGCAAATCTTCCTTGCAGAAGTTGCCGGCCGAATGGGAACGCATATTCAGATGGCCGATGCCGAAGTACACGGAATTGGCGCCGCCTTCAACGGCCGCCAGCAGGCAGTCGAACCCGCCCGCCGGGGCCATAATCTCCAGTTCTT
>Ga0310696_10001767_pt1 | contig 30402 bp, 26 predicted proteins | sample AusTroGonzalo_MG_4_FD_203885 | JGI IMG/M metagenome (GOLD analysis project Ga0310696, IMG submission 203885) | Bovine rumen microbial communities from tropical cattle in Woodstock, Queensland, Australia - Gonzalo_02 (v2) (version 2) | ecosystem: Host-associated > Mammals > Digestive system >... | reverse complement strand
CTCGTTTTGTAGGAGTGTAAGGCGTTTGTCTGTTTTCCCATTTTACTTGCTTAGGTGTTTTATCTGTTAGAGTTGTTACTTGTTTTTCTTTTGCGCCTGACCTAATTAAAAGATCAATTATAAAGGAATCGCCTTTTTCTTTTGCTAAATCAAGGGGGGATTTTTCTTTTAAAGAATCAATATTAACATCAGCGCCTTTTTGTATTAAAAAACGGGTTAAATCAAAATTATTTTTATTTATAGCCGCATGTAAAGCGCTCCAGCCGGTATGGTTTGTTATATTTATTTTTGCACCGGCATTAACTAAAATTTCTGCTATTTCTAAAGATCCTTCCTGCACGGCAACCATTAAAGGTGTCCAGCCCTTTTTTTCTGCCAAATTAGGGTCAGCCTTATTTGAAAGCAAAAATTTTACTATTTCCGGTTGTTTTGCGACACAGGCAGAAATTAAAGGCGTACCCAGCGGTGTTTCCAAGTTTACGTTTGCGCCAAAATCAATAAGCATTTTAACGATTTCAAAATTATGTTTATTGATTGCGGCAAGCAAAGGGGTTAAGCCTAAAACATTTTGGGCATTAACATCTGCCTTTTTCTCTAGTAAATCTAATATGGCGGTAATATCTTGGCTCTCAATTGTTTTTATTAAGTCTTTTTTAAAAGAAAAAATATTCATTTTATATCCCTAATTTTATAAAGATATTATATTTAAAATACTTTATATTGTAAACAAGATAATATGACAATATGCTGTCGTTTATATATGCTAAATTATTTAGTGCGCAATTTAAAAACACATTAAACTTTATAAATAGGTATAATTTTATTATGGAAAACGAGGAAGTTTTAGAAGAAACAGCGGAAATTAAAGAAGCCCTTGCCGCTATAATGTTCGGCCGAAATGTTTTTATTCACGGCCGGCCGGGCACAGGTAAATCAACTTTTATCCGTCAGATAATCAGATATTTTGAAAGTGAAAAAAGAAATATTATCAAACTTGCCCCCACAGGTGTCGCCGCGCTTAATATCGGCGGGCAGACTTTACATTCTTTTTTCCAAATCAATCCTAATAATATTTACGAAAAAACCGAAGTTGATTATATCCGCAAAACTTTAAAAAGAAACTGGCGTAAAATTGATGCTATTATCATTGATGAAATTTCTATGGTCCGCGCCGATTTATTTGACGCAATTAACGAAAAACTTCAAGATATTTTAGATAACAAACTTACTTTTGCAGGTATCCAGTTAATTGTTATTGGCGATTTAAACCAACTTTCCCCCGTTGTTACGCGCAGGCTTTTACAAGATGATTTATTTTTAGAAAACTATAAAACACCCTATATTTTCGGTTCTTTTTGCTATGAAAGATTAAACTTTCAGCATATTATATTTAAAAAAGTTTTCCGTCAGCAAAATGAAACTTTTGTAAAAAATTTAGATTCTCTTATAAAAAATGATGAAGATAATTTTTATTCTGCAATAGATTTTTTTAATAAACAGGTTGCCGCGGTTAGGCCGCAAGATGCCATCTGCCTTTGCGCAAGAAGAAAAAGCGCTGCTTTAATAAATCAGGAAGAACTTAAAAAAATCACAAATCCCTTAGAAACGATTTATGCAAAATTCGAAGAGGAAAAAGATTGGACAACTGCAAATAAACAAGACGAAGATAAAACCCCTGCACCCATTATGCTGGAACTTAAAATCGGCGCAAAAATAATGACTTTGGTAAATAATAAGGAAGCAGACTATGTAAACGGAACTATCGGTACAATTGTTGATTTTGAAAAAAATGCCTATAATGAAATTACCGCAATAAAAGTACAAACGCAGGATAATAATTTAATCAATGTAGAACGTCATACTTGGTTTAAAATGAAGTTGGATGCACACGGCAAACAGGTGGAAGATAAAAAACGCTTTTTTACGCAATTTCCCGTACAACTTGCCTGGGCAACAACTATTCATAAAGCACAAGGAATGACTTTTAATAAAACTTATGTTGATATGGGCTTTGGTGCTTTTAGCAGCGGGCAAACTTATGTTGCGTTAAGCCGCGTCAGAGAAATTGAGGGTTTATCTTTAAAACATGCTTTATATCCTAAAGATATTTTAAAAGATGATATGGTGGATAATTTTTACCGAGATTTATATTCCAAGTTAGAGCAAACACAAAAAGTAAGCAAATAATTAAGGAGTTAAAAATGTCTGATAAAATAAGTTTAGAAAATATCAAAAATACAAAATTAGAAGGCGTTGCGGATTTTCTTAAAAACAATGAACAATTAAAAACTTTGACTAAAGATTTTGTTCCCGCTTCCGTAGATGTTAAAGCAGGCAAAGATTTTGTTGAAATAAAAATTTTAATGGCTACTAAAGAACTTGCCGCCAGTATCGTAAATAAAGTTAAAGAAGATAAATAGTTTTTATAAACATTAGGAATTTCCAGGTAAAAAACCGCTCTCTTTTTATAGAGAGCGGTTTTTGTCTTTTGGACTTTGTTTTCAACAGCCGTATTTAAAAGCGGTAAGTACCTTTTAAAGAACCTGTATGGTTTGTAAATTTACCTTTCAAAGTAAAGTCATAAGAAAGGTTCAAACCGATTCTATCGGTTATACCCATTTCCGTACCCAAACCTGCTTCAATACCGAAGGCATCAAGTTTCTTGCTGTTAATTTGATATGTTTGGTCAGCCAAAACAATGGTTGCTTTGCCGTCGTCGCTGACGATATCATAAGTCAAATTAAGGTGTGCTTGGGGTGTCCAAACAAAGCCGTTTTGCGCTTTGATTTTAGTTTGATATTTTGTGCCTAAGACAAAGGTCAAAACATCATTATCGTCGTTTTTAACTTTTTGGCCGAGCAAGTCTGTATAATCATCGGTCATAAGATGGGTATATCTAAGGGCGGCTTCGGGCGTCCAGTGTTCGTCAATTTGATAACCGCCGGCAATTTGCACGCCGATATTTTGGACATTGTAGTCAGTTGAATTTGTGCTGTTTTTATCGTCGTATTTAGCAAATCCGTAGTTTAATAAACCTCTTAAATACCAGTGGCTCGGCTGATATAAAGCATAGGTAAATAAGGTGTGCCCGTTAGCATTTAAGTCGTGGGTATTTGCATCAAGTTTTGTGCTGTTAAAGGCATAACCAAAACCAAGGGTAGTGGTATCTGCCACTTTGCCGTCAATACCGAAGTTTGCGCCGTAAGTGTTTCCGCTGAACTCGCCATCGCCAGATCTATTTGCGTGGGAATATAAGGCTTCAAGCCAGATAGAACCTTCGGTAAAGAAATCTCCGCCTGCTCTGCCTTGTGCAATTTCTGTTAAGCGGTTTGCAACATTTGCGCCGATAAGGTTATTTAAACCTTGTGTCGCGGCAAGAATTGCTTGAGTTCCTTGCGGTGCAATTTGGTTTAATTTTTCAATATAACCTTTTGCGTCATGTTGTTCAAGGTCAAAGAGTTCATTATAAACATCTTGGGCTTTTGCGTTTAATTCTGCTTTATTTACAGCATCCCAACTATTGCCTGTTTCAACATTGTTTTTTGTTCCGCCGTTTTCTTCAACAATTTGTTCCGGTGTTTTTAATTTTGCGACGATATATTTACCAAGGGTTGTGCCCGGCAATACGGAATACATATTATTGGCAAACATAGTAGCAAAATCTCTATCATCAGCATAAGTTGCGTTAATTAAACTTAACTCGCCTGTTTGCTGACCTCTTTCAAGGGCGTCAGGATCGGTAACGGTTAAGGATAAAGCAGCATTTTCGCCGAGGGTCAAATTAGAAGCGGTTAAAGAAGTGCCGGTAAATGCGCTTGAATCAGGGTTAATTTCTGTTAAGGTTAAACCTAAAGTTCCGTTAATAGTTGTATTACCAAAAGTAATATTTGCAAGGTTGTTATTGGTCACGTTTAAGGTTGCATTTTGTGCAACATTAACAGTATTTGCAACATTGTTGCGGATATAAGCATTAGCACCGCTAGGAATATTGATAACACCGCTGCCGATAATCTCTCTATTTCCAGCACCGCCAAATCTTCCGGAAAGGTTTATAGTGCCTGCATTATTAATAACACCTGTTATATAAGAATCACCGGATACATTTAATGTCGTATCTTCCGTGATATATATATTTCCTGTGCCATCAACCATAATATCCTCACCTTCAAAATTTACAACACTATCGGAATCAAGATGGAGGTCGGAATTATAAATTTGAATATCTCCGGTGAAGGTGCCGGAGCGTAAATAAACATCGCCTGATCCTGTTATGGTATTTCCAAAAGTATCAGCGTTAACATATAAGGAGGTTGATCCATAGGTAACAATGGAATGATTTCCTAAATCTACGCCATTATTGATGGTTAAGGAATTTGGCCCACCGCTTGCGACATTTATTTTGCCATTGCCTGTTCTTGTTATGGCAAAACCTTCCGGCAAAGTGCCTTGTAAAAAGACATCGCCACCATTTGTAAATGTGCCGGAAAGATTTAAACTATTAGGGTTGCGGATAGTTAAATAATGTCCTGCATTATTTGTTAAATTACCTGCCGTAAGGTAGGAAGAACCATCCATAGACATAGTGCCGTTATTTATGATATTGGCAGTTCCTATATCAAGATCAGCGCCGTTAAGGGCAAAACTACCGCTGTTTGTAATATCTGCGCTGTTAGATAAGGTAATATCTTCATAAGAAGTAAAGTTTGCTTCATCAGCCAAAGTTAAACTGGCTTGATTAATAGTAGCATTATTTACAAATGTGCCGGAAACACCTAAAGAGCCTGTTCCTGTAATAGCATTTGCATTTGTGCCGCCGTTAAAGTTAAGGTTGCCGTTATTTTGAATAGTGCTATTTGTAATTTTGCTTGCATTTGCGTTAAGTGTGCTGCCATTATTTACACGGATAACAGAATCATCAATTAAAGCACTTCCGTCTGTTACATTTAATACGTTCGGCAGGTTTGGATTATTGGTATAACCAACAGTAATATTTTGTTTTGCGACGTTAGATTTTATATTTACTGTTCCTTTATCGCTGGCATTATAACCGATTAAGAAGTTTCCTCTGCCTTCTTCGGTTCTTGTCATACCGCCGGTAATATCAAGAGTGCCTGTGCCCATAGTAGCAACTAAATTCCCGCCGTCATTTGTAATTTGGCCGGTAATAGAACTGCCGTTTTTCATAAACAAGTCGCCTGTATAACTTTCATGTAAAAAGACATTACCGCCAATGGTTCCGTAATGATAAAAACTATCATCTCCAAGCAAAAGCACATTGCTGTTAATTGTGCCGTAGTTCCAAACTAAATCATGGGTGTTAATACTTGATTGTGTAATAGTTTTGCCGGTTCCTACATAAAATTCGTCAAAAACTTCAAGACTGCCGGTTCCGCTGATAGAAGGAGTGCTATCGGTATTTAAACCGTTATGCGCGGCAATAAAACCATTATTTAGTATGGAGCCTGCTCCAAAAAGGTTACCTGCATTGGTTCCATTTCCGTCAAGGGAAATACTGCCCGTATTAGTATTAGTAAATGTGCAACCTTCATCAACTTGTAAGTTTGCCTGATAGATATTTGCGGAGTTTGAAACATCTCCGCTTATTTGCACGGTTCCTTGGCTAGATTGAGCAATATAATTTGCATTTGTGCCTGAAGTAAAGTTAAGTGTTCCATTATTTAGATAAGTGCTGTTTGTAATTTTGCTAGCATTAGCATTAAGGGTTTGCCCTGCGTTAATTGTTATGCTTGAATTATCAATAGAAGCGTCTTCGTGGGTTACATTTAAAGTGTTTTGCAAAGTTGCATTATTATAATAACCTACTGTGATATTTTGTTTTTCAACGGCAGATTGTATATTTACTGTGCCGTAGTCAAAGTGGTTATAACCGACATAGAAATTTCCTCTGCCTTCTTCTGTTCTGGTAATACCGCCGGTTATATTAAGAGTTCCGCTACCTTCGGTAGCAACAACCACACCGCCGTTATTTATGATTTGGCCGGTAATGGAACTGCCATTTTCCATAAACAAATAAGAATTATAGGTAGAATCTAAAGTTACATTCCCGTCAACTGTGCCATATTGGTAAAATTCATTGTTTCCATAACCATGGTAGAGTAAAGTCATATCACCGGTTATAGTTCCAGCGTTTTGCACCATGCCGTGTGTTGTAATGCCGCCTGTTTGGGTAAGGGTTGCGCCTGTACCGACAGAAAGCCCGTCAACATCAATAGAACCTGTTCCGTTAATTTGAAGTCCGCTTGTATTGATATTCAAAGAGTTTTCCGTAACAATACCAGCATTATTTGTAAGAGTTGCAGAACCGTAGTTTAATAACTCTAAGATATCCATATCGGCATTGTTAATTGTATCGCCGGAAATTCTTACATAACCTTTATATAAAGTATCGGAAATAGTTAACCCTGCAACTTCTGCCGTATTTGTGCCACCGGTTAATTGAAGCATGCTTGCATTATAAATTTTATCGGTGATATTTAAATTGCTTGCATTTGTTACTAAAGAGGTATTTTGCTCAATATTAATTTTATTTTGTTGGATATTATATCCGCCATTAGTAACATTGCCTTTAATGTTAAGCGTGCCGGTGTGGTTCACATCGGTTATTGCGGTGCCAAGAGTTCCTCCTGTTGCATTTATAGTGCCGAAATTGTTAATAGCAGAACCTGTTAAATTTGATAAATTGCTGGTTAAAACACCGCCGACTCTCACATCAACATCGCCCGAAATTGTACCGCTATTTGTGACACCGGCAGTATAATAAGTGCCAAGGCCGTAGATTTGGACATTTGTGGAAATTTCTTTGCCTTCGGCAATTTCTGTATAATTGCTTTCAGTTGCTCTAGGTCCAAAGAAAACCATCCCTGTGCCTGTGATATTATTGTTTAAAACATGCCTGAATTCTTCGGTTGTTGCGCCGTTTATATACATATTGCCGTTATTTGTAATATCATTATCAACGGACATATTATTTAAAGTAACGACAAGATTTCCATTATTTGTAATTGTGCTTTGGGAAATTGTATGCTCAAGCATATTAAGATCAACGCCGTCTCCAATTGTGAGTTGGCCGGTTTTTGTTGTTTGGGAATCAATAATATTGCTGTTTGCAACAGCGCTTGTGCCTTGAAGAACTAAAGAGCCTTGGTTATTAACAGCATAATCTGTAAGATTATTTAAAACGATATTGTTTAAAGTTAAAGTTTGCCCTGACGAAACTGTGATACCTTGATTATTTGTCTCGTTTCTGTAAATGGCTCTGGTTTCTTGGGCATCATCACTTGTAATAGTTAAGGCTGTTGCGCCTTGCGTACCTAAAGAAGCATTTGTATCTGCTTCTATATTACCTGTCAAAGTGGTGGTATTAGTTGCACCTGTTATGGCAATATCAGCAACTAATTCTGTCCAATCTGTGACGGTAGCAGCAAGCGCTGCATTTGGACAAAGAATAGCAAAAGAACAAACAATCGCTATAACCTTGCCGAAGATTTTCTTCGTAAATAAGCGGTTTAACATTATTTTCGGCTCCTATTTTTTTATTTTTATAATATAAAAGAATAAACAACAAAAATATTATAACATAATTACAATAAATTTTTATGAGATTATAAGCGGAAAAGAATTTTTCAATTATTTTGCGTTTGGAATAGGATATTTTTACAAAGAGTTTTGAGTAAATTTTAATTAACTTTTTCTTTTAGAAAAAGTGCTTTTTTAAATGAGGTATACCGCGAGGGGATGACAATCCCGAGTATCCGAAATTTGAAAAAAATTAAAATTTACCAAAAATCTGAAGTAAAAAAGAAGTACCCCCAATAAGAATCGAACTTATATCCCCTGCTTAGAAGGCAGGTGCTCTATCCATTGAGCTATGGGGGCATATTTATATTATATCAATAAGATAAGTTTAGTGTCAAATATTTAAGAGGGAAAAACTATTTTATTTTATTATATAAGTCGCAAACGGCGGTATAAACTTTTTCCATCACTTTATTAAAACCGGAACCGCTAAAAGATATTGGGTCTTTAACTTCTTCTTCTTTATCATAGATATATTCTTTAAGCATAAAAACTTTGTCGGTAAACTGGGCAAAGCGGTCTAAAATATATTCTTTTTGGTCGGCGGTCATAGTTAAAATTAAATCGCAATCTTCCAAATCTTGTTTAGTTAAAAGGGTTGATTTATGTTCGGTTTTTCCTATTCCTTTAGAAGCCAAAAAATTCCAAAGTTTATCCGGTACAGCATAAAAATCCTGTGCATAAATACCGCGCGAGATAGCCGAAATCTGCGTGTTATTATCCTTTTGGGCAAGGTTATTTAAAATACACTCTGCGCCGAAACTCCTGCAAATATTTGCATGACAGACGAAACAAATTTTCATAAAAAAATTATATTAAATTTTAAAGACTAGCGGAAAAAATATTGCTATAATATATTTAATGAGAAAAATTTTTTTCTTAATTACTGAACGGATATTATACTGATAAAAGGCAGGCATATTTTGTCTGCCTTTTTTATAGGAGGAACCCCTATGTTATTTATGCCAAAGGAAGTAAAATTCTTTGATCTCTTTGATGCCCAAGCAAATCTTGTTATGGAAAGTGCTGCTTTGTTTAAGAAAATTGTGTGCGCTCCGGAAATCACAAGAGATAATGTCAGCAAAATGCACTCTCTTGAACACGACGGAGATGAAGCCTGCCACAATATTATTAACACTTTAAATGAAAGTTTCATAACTCCGTTTGACAGGGAAGATATTTTGGATCTTACAAATCAAATGGATAATATTATTGATGGTATTTATCTTATTACAAACAGATTCTATCTTTTCAAAATATTTGAACCGGCACAGGAATCAAAACATCTTGCCGAAATTATTGAGAAATCTGCCATAGAAGTTTATCATGCGGTAATGTCTTTAAGAAGCAAAAAGAATTTTAAACAAACTTCAAAACATTGTGTGGAAATTAACCGCCTTGAAAACCTTGCCGATGATATTCGCGATGAGGCAATTTCTCGCATACTTAATGACGAAAAACTTAATCCTTTAATGGCAATTAAACAAAAAGAACTCTTTGAAGAAAGCGAAGGCGTTACCGATATGTGCGAACATGTGGCAAACACTATTTCTTCTATCTTGGTAAAAAATAATTAAGGGTATTTTATGTTTTGGATACTTTTTTTAATTTTTTTAGCCTTAGCATTTGACTATTTAAACGGCTTTCACGATGCCGCAAACTCCGTTTCAACTATTATTTCTACAAGAGTTTTATCACCTAGAGTTGCAATTTGGTGGGCAACGGCATTTAACTTTCTTGCTTGTTTTATATTCCACATGGGAGTTGCCAAAACTATCGGTGGCGGAATAGTGGATATTTCTGTGGTAGATACCAATCTCGTTTTTGCCGCTTTAATGAGCGCATGTATTTGGAATCTTGTAACTTGGTGGTTTGGGCTTCCGTCAAGTTCTTCTCATGCTTTAATCGGCGGCATTATAGGCGCGGCTTTAGTTAAGGCCGGGCCGGGTTCTTTAATTACAAGCGGTATTTTAAAGATTATTGCTTTTATCGTTGTTGCACCTATTTTGGGTATGGTTTTAAGTTTTATTGTTTCCATAATTGTATATAGAATAGGGGCTTTCTTTAAATATCGTCAGGTTGATGCTTTTTTTAAAAAAGCGGAACTTTTTTCCGCGGCTTCTTTCTGTTTAGGTTACGGCGGTAATGATGCCCAAAAAACTATGGGTATTATTATGATGATTTTATTCAGTGCGCTTGCCGCCGATCCTGAAACTGCCCATAAAATCGCAAATGTTATAATGACGAAACATGAAATTGCACAATTTACTCCCGGGGCGGAAATATTTGTCCCCTGGAGCGTTAAACTTGCCTGTTACGGCGCTATTGCCCTTGGAACATTATCGGGCGGTTGGCGTATTATTAAGACTATGGGCCAAAAAATTACCCATTTAAAACCAATCGGCGGTTTTTGTGCGGAAAGCGGTGCTTCTTTATCTTTGTTCCTTTCTTCCTGGTTCGGTATTCCCGTAAGTACAACGCATATTATTACCGGCGGTATTGTGGGCGCAGGGATGTTTCAGCGTTTTTCCGCCGTACATTGGGGCGTAGCCAGAAGAATAGTTTGGGCTTGGGTTATAACTATGCCTGCAGCAGGTGCCGTTGCGGCGGTATGTTATTTCTTAAAAACTCTTTAATTTGCACGCAAGATTTTAATTTATTATCATATACTTATGAAGCAAGCAACACCCTATATAAATTTAGCCTCAAAATACCGCCCGCAGACTTTTGAAGAAGTCGTAGGGCAGGAAAGCGTTTCCACCACTTTAAAAAATGCATTAAAAAGCGGCAGGATTTCGCATGCTTATTTATTTTATGGGCCAAGGGGTTGCGGTAAAACAACAACGGCGCGTCTTTTAGCCAAGGCTTTAAATTGCACTGGTAATAATAATCAAAATCCTACGGCTGAGCCTTGCGGCATTTGCCCTCAATGCAGGGAAATTGCCGCTTCCAGCGATATGGATGTTTTAGAACTTGATGCCGCAAGTAATACACAGGTTGAAAAAGTCCGCCAGGCGATAATTGATACTATTTCCCTTGCCAGCGCAAGAGATAGATATAAAGTTTTTATTTTAGACGAAGTGCACATGCTTTCCGATTCTTCTTTTAATGCCCTTTTAAAAACTATTGAAGAACCGCCTGCACATGTTGTTTTTATTTTGGCAACAACGGAATTAAATAAAGTCCCTTTGACCATAACTTCCCGTTGCCAAACTTATCGTTTTAAACCTATAAGTGAAGAAGATATAACAAAACATCTTATTGATTTATCCCAAGCAGAAGGGCTTGATTTGGAAGAATCCGCGGCGCGCGTTATTGCCCGCTCGGCAGGCGGTGCTTTAAGAGATGCCTTAACTATTATGGATAGGGCAATTGCTTTTTGTCAGGGCAAAATAACAAAAGAAGCAGTAACTTCCATGCTCGGTCTTTTGCCTCAGGATTTGGTTATTAAAGCGGCCAGGGCCTTAGTTTCAAAAGACACATTAGGAATGCACGAGGTTTTTTCTTCCTTAAAACAAGAAGGTTTTGAAGCCTTAAATTTACTTAAAGATTTAAAAAATACTCTTGGCGAACTTTTTTATTATTCTCTTAAAACATCTACTTTACCTTTTGCCGGCGCAGACGAATTATTAAAAGAAGCCCGCCCGGTTTATATAGCCGGTCTTACGCGTAAAATCGGCAAGTTAATTGATGAAGTTAAATTTTCCGATACTCCGGCTTTAATTGCCGAAGTCGGCCTTTTTACTATTATGGAAAGCACTTTTGATGTTGATAGTTTTATCACCCGTCTTGAAAATATTGAAAAAGGTATTGCCGTAAATACCCAAGATACGGAAAAAAAAACTTTAAATGAGCCTTCTTTAAACCAAAATACTCCGCAATCGGCAGAAAATGTAATAGCAAAAATTGAACAAAAGCCAAAAATTTCCGTCCTTTCCGCTCAGGAAAGATGGACGGAGTTTACTAAAAATCTTAATATCAAACATCCGCTTTTATCTATTGCCTTAAATAGCACAAAAGTGGAACTTACGGATAAAACAAATTGGATTTTAAGTTTTAGATACGAAGATAGTTATTTAAAAGATAAATTGACAAAACATTTACAAGATTTAAAAAATCTTGCGCAAAATTTATTCGGCGAGCAAATAAATTTTGACCTTAAACTTTTACCCGAACAAAAACTTAAAGTTTCTGATAAAAAAACAGCAAAAGTTATATATGCAATTTCAAAACCTAAAACAGAAAAAACGGCAGCAAAAAAAGAAGTTTTATCTTTGCAAGAAACGTCAAAACAAGATAATTTAAAGACAGAAAACGCAAAATATCCTGCCGTAAAAACTTTAATCAGTAAAGAAAAACCTTTTGTTAAACAAGATTTTTCTGCTTTTATAAATCAGCCGGAACAGCAAGATAAAGTTGTGGAAAATATTTTAGATATTTTCGGCGGGCAGGTGGTGGAATCCTTATGAAAAGTTTGCAAAGATTGATAGATGCTTTCAGAAAGTTCCCCGGCGTAGGTCCGCGCCAGGCGGAAAGGTATGCCCTTTACCTTTTGCGCGCAAGTGAGGCTCAGGCTGCGGAGTTTACTAAAGCAATTTTGGAAATGCGCTTAAAAATCGGCTGTTGTCCGAAATGTTTTGCTTATAGCGAAAACGCTTCTTTATGTGAAATTTGCAGTGATGATACCAGGGACTCTTCTTTACTTTGTATAGTAGAAGAGCCCAAAGATATAGAAGCAATTGAAAAAACTAAAAGTTATAATGGTTACTATCATGTTTTGCACGGCAGTATTTCCCCGATAGAAGGCCGCGACGCTAAAAACTTAAAATTAAAAGAACTTTTAGAGCGCGTTGAAAAAGAAAAAAACACTATTAAAGAAATTATTATTGCCACAAATCCTGATACCGAAGGCCAAACAACCGCGCTTTATTTGGCAGATATGTTAAGAACTCTTGGGCCTAAAATTACGCGTCTTGGCTATGGTATGCCGCTTGGCGGCAATATTGATTATATAGACGAAATGACTCTTTCCCATGCCCTTAAAGGCCGCACAAAATTATAATGCATATATCTTTTTATAAACGTCCTCTTGCAATTTTTCTTGCAGTATTTTGTTTGTTTCTTGCGCTGTTTCTAAAAACTCCTAAGACCGAAAATTATTTTAATTATTCTGCTAAAGCGCCGTCAATTTATTTAAATGGGGAAGTTGTTTCTTATCCCGTTAGCAAGAAGGGCCGCACAAATTTTATTTTAAAACTGGATAAAACTTGGAATAATAAAAAAGTTTACGGCTATTGTTTTAATGAAGAGTGCAAAAATATTTTACGCGGTGATAGAATTTTTTATACCGGCACACTTGAAACTTTGCCCAAGCGGGAAAACTTCGGTTCTTTTGATTTTTCTCTGTTTTTGAAGAGAAAACATATAGTTGCCCAAACAAGAATAACACAAATAGATAAGATAGAAAAAGCGAGTGCTTTTTGGCTTAATTTATCAAAACTCCGCAAGAGTATTTTAGATGTTTTTGAACACAATTTTGACAAAGAAGTTTTACCGATATTAAGCGGTATTACTCTTGGCGAAAAGGGCGATATTTCAAATGACCTATATACTGATTTCCAAGACAGCGGCGCTATGCATTTGCTTGTCGCCAGCGGCGGCAATGTCGGCTTTGTAACTTTGGTAGTTTATTTTGTTTGTTCTTTATTTGGTTTTAAGCGTATTACAAGCGCAAGTTTGGCTTTGATTTTTGCTCTGTTTTATACTTTAATTGCCGGTGCTGATGCCCCGCTGCTTAGGGCATATCTTATGGCTTTTTGTTCTACGCTTGGTTTTATACTCGGTCGTAAAAGCGGGCTTTTGCAAGGTTTTGTTTTAGCCGGACTTATTATTTTATTTGTTAATCCGCAGAGTTTATTTGAAGCGGGTTTTCAAATGTCTTTTCTTGCGACATTTTCCATAATATTGTTTGTTTCTAATTTTAAAATAAAAGAATCTTATCCGAGATTTATAAAAATTCTTGCGGAACTCTTTTTGATTTCGCTTATTGCTCAACTTTCCTTACTGCCGATATTTTGTAATTATTTCCACAAAGTTTCTTTAACTGCTCCTCTGTCAAATATTTTGCTAATACCTTTAAGCGGTATTTTGATGGGCGGCGGTTTTTTACTTTGGCTTATCTCGTTTTTACCTTTTGATTTTCTTACCCAAGGTTTGGTTTTTATTTTAAATATTTTACTTATGATATTTAAGTTTTTAGTGGAGTTTTTTGCTTCTTTACCGATTTCTAAAATAGTATCTCCTTCTATAAATCCGCTTTTGATAATTACTTTTTATTTAATCTTTTTTGGGTTTCTTAATTTGTCTTTAATAAAAAATAAAAAGAAATATATTTGTGTTGTAGCTGTTATTGCTTGTGTTTTGGCGGTTTTATCTTTTTGTTTTATGCCAAGCAAAATAGAAGTTTTGAGAGGAAATTATAACTTTGCCGTAATTGATAAAAATAAATCTTTAACAAGAGTTTTCGGCGCAGGTGTTAAAGGGGAAGTTTTGCAAAATGCGCTTTTAACACTCGGTACTAAAGAGATTGATTGCTTGTTTACAAAAAGTTCGGCAAGTTATCTTTATGCGTTAAAAGATTTGGAAAATATTAAAATCAAGAATATTTATTTAAATCAAAATACACTTGATGAAAAAACCGAAAATCTTCTAAAAAAGACTTCCGCTAAAATTGATTTTATTTGGCCGGGCCAAGAATATTGCGGTGTTAAAATTATAAAAGAAGAAAATTTAAAAATATCTTATCAAATAGAAAAATTAAAAATTTTTGATAATTTTAAAAAGATTTTTACTGAAGGAAAAGAAAGAGATTTTGGCGCTTAAAGTTAATTATCTAAAAGGGATTCTGTCATTATTTTCTTCTTTTTTAGAAGCCAGATAATTATCTAAACTTATTTGCCCGCTGCCGAGAATAAAAAAGCCGAATAGTAAAGCAAGGGCAAGCAAAACTCCTACGATATTAACTCTGTTGAAATCTCCGGCAAAGAAGAAAAAACCTGTAAATAAAGTTGCTATTATATTTGCAATAGCAGCTAGCCTTGTTTTAAAACCTATAAATAACATTATACTCGCAAGAAAAGTTAAAACAGCCACACTTACACAAATAGGATAAGCATAGGGCAGGCCTATATCAATGGCATTTTGAACGAAGGCTTTTAAATGTAAAGTTTCGCCTATTGCTAAAAAAGCAAAAGCCAAACTCAAGAGAGTTCTTTGCACGAACAATACAAGAGAAAGGCTTTTGCTTTTTTGCATAAAATTAGAATCCTACTGAGGCATTAAGAGTGTAGAATCTTTCTCTGTCTTGCCCGTTTTTCTTGCTTAAATTATACCACTCAACTGCGCCGTTAATATTTACTATTGCTAGTTTCAAGGTCACGCCGAGTTTTAAATCGTCAGTTTCATCTGCATTTTTTATTTTAATTAAACCATAAGAAGCAAAAGGTCTGACAATTTTATAAGTATAACCGGCATCTGCGCTTAATGAATAATCTAAGAAGCCGCCATATACGGCATTAAAGCCCGGTATATCAAGCCATAAAGGTGTAAAAGCAGAGTATCCTTCTGAATAGGAAATAGCCTTTGTATAGGTTATGCCGGCATCAAAGCCGCCTTTTGCGCCTTTAAGGAAAATATACATATCGGTTTCTTGGATATCAACATCCGGAGAAAGATAGAAAGTGTGATAAATCTTTCTTGCTCCGCCGCCGATTTTTAAGGTATCCATCGGTAAAACACCCATCATAAAATGGGAAATATCCAAAGCGCCGTAAACACCGATAGCATAATTGGAATAATTATTTTCTTTCGGTGTCCAATATCCGTCTGCGCCGAGTTCCAAAATATCCAAGAAAGGTGTTTGCCAATTTAAGCCAAGGCCGTATCTGTACATTGTATCCATATTATCTTGGCTGTAAATGGCTGCTTGCGGCACGATGCTAAGGCCCGGCACAAAAGGAACGCCCATATTATAAGAACCTCTAAATACGCTATAACCATCATTACCTACTACACCCACAGCACTTAACTGGGCATTAGCGGCAACAAAGGGGCAGCAAAGAAGTAAAAATATAAGTAATTTCTTCATTATTTTTTTATCCTTATTTTTTAGCAGCAGGAACATTTTTTTGTTTTTGCTGTTTTGGCTTTTCTATCTTCTTCCTGTAAGAACTTTTGATAATTATGTGCTTTTCTGTTCTTCCAAGATTTTTTATGATAGCCGTAACCGATAATAAGAGGAATTGCTAAAGTTGCTTCGCTGTAAACCATTTGTTCTTGTGAGGTGGAAACTTTACCCCAACTGGATGCTTCTTTTAAAGTAGAACCGGACAGAGCGCCGTCTCTTACATCAGCAACCGTGATTTGAACAGCATATTTATGCATAGGAATATCTGCTCCCAAAATTTCAGCAGCAACTACGGTATCTTGAACAAAGTTCTTCGGAACGCCGCCGCAGAACATCATAAGACCGCTTTCTTTGGCTGCCATTTTAATTTTGGTAAGTTCTAAGAAATCTTTTGCGCTGTCAATTGAAACATGGTGGACAGGATTTTCTGTTTGATGTGCTACAAAACCGAAACCGGCGGAGCAATCGGAGAAAGCCGGCACAAATATAGGCACACCTTTTTTGTAAGCATTATAGATAATAGAATCTTTACCTTTTTTATTTTTCTCAAGCCATTTACCCATTTCATAAATAAATTCTCTTGAGGAATAAGGGCGAGGTTCAAGGATATTGCAAATTTTGTGAACGCTTTCATCGCAGACTTTAAGTTCATCTTCGTTGATATAGGTATCGTAAATTCTGTCAATATGTAAATCGCGGAGCAAATTATCATCTGCAAAATGTTGGTCGCCTTTATAATGTTTATAACCCAAAGCCTCAAAGAAATCTTGGTCAATAATGTTTGCGCCGTTAGAGATTATTGCATCAACCATATTGTTTTGAATCATATCAACAATAACTTTTTTAAGTCCGGCAGAAACTAGTGAACCGGCAATTGTCAAAAAGATGCAACAATCTTTTTCCTTAATCATAGAATTGTAAATATTGGCTGCTCTGTTTAAATCACGGGAGGAATAAGCCATATTTGCCATGTCATCAACTAACTTAACAACATTGTGTTTTTTAATATCAATGTGTTTGATGGTTTCCTTAAGGAAATCTTTTTGTTTCAATTTTGCCATTTTTTGGGGCCTCCTAATTGCTATAATGTTTTTATATAATTATAATAAATTTTTAAATAGTTTTGGAGAAAATATTATGTATAACTTTATCAAACAACAAGATTTACCCGTATATGAAGCCATTATGCAGGAATATGCGCGCCAGCAAAACAGGATTGAGTTAATCGCTTCGGAAAATTTTACTTCCCCTGCGGTTATGCAGGCACAGGGTTCAATTTTAACCAATAAATATGCCGAGGGCTACCCCGGCAGAAGATATTACGGCGGTTGCGAGTTTGTTGATAAAGTTGAGGCTCTTGCAATTGAACGTGCAAAAGAACTTTTTAAAGCAGAAGGCGCAAATGTTCAACCGCATAGCGGCACGCAGGCAAATATCGCTGCTTATTTATCTTTAATAAATCCAGGTGATAAAATTTTAGGTTTGAATTTATCTCATGGCGGGCATTTATCGCACGGACATCCTTTAAATTTCAGCGGAAAATATTTTAAAGTTGCCGCAATGAATGTTCGCCCGGATACAAGTGAAATTGATTATGACGAAGCCTTAAAAATTGCAAAAGAATTTCAACCGAAACTTATTATGGCGGGCGCATCAAATTATTCGCGTATTTTTGATTGGGCATTTTTAAGAAAAATTGCTGATGAAGTCGGTGCTTATTTAGTCTGTGATATCGCACATTATGCCGGTCTTGTGGCAGCGGATGAATATCCAAGCCCTGTTCCTTATGCCGATATTGTAACCACTACAACTCATAAAACTTTACGCGGACCGCGCGGCGGTTTAATTTTGTGTAAAGAAAAATATTTAAAGCAAGTTAATTCTTCCGTTTTTCCCGGCAATCAGGGCGGACCTTTAATGCATATAATTGCGGCAAAAGCCGTTTGCTTTGGCGAGGCTTTAAAACCGGAATTTAAAACTTATCAAAAACAAGTTAAGGCTAATGCTAAGATGCTTGCCAAGGCTCTGGCGGAAAAAGGCTATGAAATTGTTGCCGGCGGCACGGATTGCCATTTGCTTTGCGTTGATTTAAGACCTAAAAATATAACCGGCAAAGAAGCCGAAATTGCCCTTGATAAAGCAGGTATAACCTGTAATAAAAACACTATTCCCTATGACCCGCAAAAACCGATGATTACAAGCGGTATCCGCCTTGGTACACCGGCCGTTACAACGCGTGGTATGAAGGAAAATGATATGCTTAAAATTGCAGATTTTGTTGATGAAGTTATAACTAATCACACTAACGAAGAAAAATTGAAAGAAATATCTTTAAAGGTGGAAGATTTTTTAAAATCTTTTCCCTTGTATAAGGAGTTAATATGATACAGATAGGAATAATCGGCGGCAGCGGCCTTTATAACATTGAAGGTTTAAAAAATATTAAAGAGATTTCAGTAAAAACTCCTTTCGGTAATCCTTCCGACAAAGTTATTACGGGGGAAATTAAGGGCGTTAGAGTCGGTTTTATTGCCCGCCATAACAGAAAACATCTTTTTACACCGACGGAAGTCCCTTACAGGGCAAATATTTATGCTCTTAAAAAACTTGGCGCTAAGACAATTTTAGCCTTTAGTGCGGTTGGTTCTTTAAGAGAAAAATTTCCGCCTAAAACTTTAGTTATGCCGGACCAAATTATAGATAAAACAACTCTTCGTCCTAATACTTTTTTTGGCAGCGGTTTGGTTATACACACATCTTTTGCGCATCCTTTCTGCAATTGCCTTCAGGAAATTTTATATAAAGAGGCCAAAAAACTTAAAATAAAAACGGCCAAAGGCGCAACATTGGTGGCTATGGAAGGGCCGGCTTATTCTACTAAGGCGGAAAGTCTTTTTCATAAAAAAATGGGTTGGGATTTAATCGGTATGACAGCCTGCCCCGAAACTAAACTTGCCCGCGAAGCCGCTTTGCGTTTTGCTCAAGTTTGTATGGTTACTGATTATGATTCTTGGAAAGAAGGTGATGAAGTAAATGTGGCAAAAGTAAATGAAACAATGAAGTATAATGAAATTGCCGCAAAAAAACTTATTTTAGCCGCTCTTCCTTTAATTGCTAAGACGGCCTGTTGCCAAGAATGTAAAAAAGAAATGCCCGATTTAACGGCAAGCCATAATAAAACAATTGATAAAAAAGTTTTGGCAAAACTAAAAGTAATCTTGGAGCATAACTTTTAAAAACTCTCTAAATTGACACTTATCCCCTAAGTTTTGTAAAATATACTTACCGGTAGGTAAATAGATTTTTTATGGCTAAAAGAGAGAATAAAACTTCAAAAGAAGAAATCAAATTAAAAGCCTTTGAGTTAATGGCAAAGCAAGGCGTGCAGAGTGTATCTATGCGCCAAATTGCCGATGCTTGCGGCGTAAGCAAGCCAATGCTTTATTATTATTTTAAAGATAAAGACGATCTTCTTTTTCAGATGATAAAAGAAAGAGTTGACGCCGTAAATAAAAGTTTAAAACAAGGCCTTAATAAAGATTTATCTTTGCAAAATATATTTGAAACTTTATTCCATTCACATTCTTTAGGTGCAAGTGATTTTAAAAAAACATCTTCTTTTTTAATTCATTTAAGCGTATATGTCCGAGGGAACAAATCTTTGGAAAATAAACTTTTAAATATACGAAAGGAAGCCAATAAAAGTATTTATGATGTTTTAAATTTACAATATCGGAAAGGCCGTTTGACTAAAAAAAATAAAGAAACGGGTTATTATTTGATTTTAGCAATTTTTTCTTTTTTGTCTATGTGTTCAGTTGATAAAAGTATAAAGATTGATAAAAATTTAATTAGTGATATGACAAGCGTCATATTAAAAGGGATTTCTTATAAAGGAGAAATTAAATAAATGAAAAATAAAAAAATGTTAATAGTTGCTCTTGTGTTTGGCTTAATAAGTTCTTTTGCTTTTGCACAAAGCGCAAGAGATGGGGTAGATTTGTTTGCATTACAAAATGCAGATGAAAATGCTATTACCATTGACCAGGCAATTGAACTTGCTTTAGAAAACAACTCAAGCATACAAATTGCTCAAAAATCAGCACAAATTTATGATCAGCAGGTTAAGCAGTATTGGTCTTATGTTTATCCGCAAATAAATTTAAGCGGTTCTTATACCCGCACGCTTCATCCGCAGGAAGCCATAACATCTATGGGCAAATTCAGAATGAGCCTTGATAATGCTACCAGTGCAACGGCTGAAGCCAGCCTTTTACTTTGGAAGGGCGGCGCCGTGAGCGCAGGGATAAGAATGGGGAAATATCATTCCCAAAGCGGTTATTTGCAACTTGCCGAAACGCAAAATATTATCAAAGATAATGTAAACACTTTGTGTTTTGGTATTATTTTATCACACGCTTTGATACAGGTTCAGCAGGAAAGCCTTGATATTGCAAAGGACCAATTAAAAGAAATCAATCAAAGATACAAAGAAGGTCTTGCAAGCGACTTGGATGTTTTAAATCAAAAAGTTAAAATTTCCAATATTGAACCTTCTTTAATACAAGCCAAAAATGCTTATGAAATCGGTCTGCTTACTTTAAGAAGAATTTTAAATAAAGATCCGCAAGATCCGCTTTCTTTAAAGTGGAATCTTAAAGATATTATGGAATATCAGATTCCTGATTTAGAAACACTTTTTGATACAGCGCAAAAAAATAGGCCGGAGTTAATAATCTCCGAACTTAGTGTAAAAATGGCCAAAGAACAGGTTAATGTCGCAAAAGCAGATCATTATGGTTCACTTACGGCTTTTGCCAATGCTACTTACAGCGGTTCTTCAAATGAAGTTATTATTCCTATGAGCAGTTATAATTCTTCTTACGGAACGGCGGTTGGTTTAAGATTAAATATTCCTTTATTTGAAGGTTTTAGAGTATCTTCCCAAGTGCGTCAAAAAGAACTTGCTTATGAGCAAGCCCTTATGCAAGCACAGGATACACAAAGAGATATTAAAATAGAAGTTAAAACTGCTTGGCTTAATTTAAACGAAGCCAGGGAAAGAATTATTTCCACAGGCGGAGTTATAGGGCAAGCAAGAAAGAATTTACATAGCACTAATTTAAGATATAGAAACGGCCTTGCAAGCCGTCTTGATCTTGATGAGGCTGCCTTACTTTTACATGATGCGGAACTTCATTTTGTGCAGGCGGTTCACGATGCTTATGTGGCACTTTCTAAATTAAGTTACGCCATAGGTAAAGATTTAAAATAATTTAATAAATAGGAGATATATAAAATGATGAAAACGATAAGACATAAAAACGAAAGCGAACGCAAAATTGCAGGTTATATAATTTTAGCGGTAGTTTTAATTGTAATAGGTGTAGTTGTTTGCACTATGTTATTTAAGAAAGATCCAGCCAAAATTTTAAATGAAGTCAATACAGATGTTTTTTTCGTTTCGGTTGAAAAGCCCGAATACCGCGATTTAAAACATCAACTTTTAACTTCCGGCAGTTTAAAAGCACTTGAAGAAGCGGTAATTTATCCGCGTGTTTCCGGTAAACTTTTGAAAAATGTTTTAAGGGAAGGCGATAAAGTTAAAAAAGGCCAAACAATTTCTTTAATTGAACGCGACGAAGTCGGCGCAAAATATGAACCTGTTGTAGTTCCTTCTACAATTAACGGCGTTGTAGGTAGAGTTTATTTGGACCCCGGCGCAAATGTTATTACCAGCACGCCTATTGCTTTGGTTGTTAATCAAGATACAATCAGAATCGCCGTTGATATTCCCGAAAGATATATCGGCGAAATTTATAAAGGCCAAAGTGCTTGGCTTATGGTTGAGGCTTTGCCGGACCAAAAATTTCAGGCTACTTTAGATATTATCAGCCCGGTTGTTGATTCTTCAAGTCGCAGCGTTGCTGTTGAATTTAAAGCAAATAATAAAGACGGCAAATTGCGCTCGGGCATGTTTGCAAAACTTGATATTTCCCTTGCCGAACAAAAACACGCTTTATCTTTATCTAAAAAGAATATTTTGGAAAACCAAGACGGCTCTTATTATGTCTTAGTTGCTTCCGAAGATGGTAAAACCGCAGAAAAGAAAAATATCAAAGTCGGTTTTAAAAATAATGACCATTGGCAAGTTTCCGGTATAGCAGAAAATCAACCGGTTTTAAACTTTGTTTACGGTCTTAAAGAAGGCAGTGCAATAGAGGTTAAATAACTATGCAAGATATGTCAGAAATAGAAGATATAAATATCCAAGACAGGAAGATGGTAAACCCTAAAGCCCCAAAGAAAATTAAAAACGCAACGGGCTTTACCGCATTTTTTATTCACAGACCTGTTTTTACCATAATGATGAGTCTTGCTTTAGTTGTTGTAGGTTTAATGTCTTATAACAGCATGGGTGTTAGTTTATATCCGAGTATGGATATCCCTTATGCTATGGTGCAAACTATTTTGCCCGGTGCCAGCCCTGAAGAAATGGAAACTTCCGTTACCAAATATGTAGAAGAAGCCGTTAACCAAATTGAAGGTGTTGACGAAGTTTCTTCTTATAGTATGGAAGGTGTTTCTTTAGTTGCAGTTAAGTTTGTAATGGAAAAGGATGCTTCCGTAGGTGCGCAAGAAGTGCGCGATAAAGTGGACCAGGTAAAAAAAGATTTCCCTGATGGCACCCAGCCGCCTGTTGTTATGAAACTTGATATGGATGCTATTGCCGTTTTAAACGTTGTTGTTTCCGGTGATAGGGATATTATTGAGTTAACCGAAATTGCCAAAAAGAAAGTAAAAGAAGGTATTGAAAACGTTTCCGGCGTGGGTGCTGTTAATATCGTTGGTGGAAGGGAAAGAGAAATTCACGTAGTTGTTAATCCTTTTAAACTTTACTCTCTTGGTCTTCCTATTACAAAACTTACCGGTGCTTTAAAAGAACAAAACTTTGAAACGCCCGGCGGTAAAGTTGAACAGCCGCATCAATCTTTCAGTTTGCGTATTTTGGGGCGTATTCCCGATGTAAAAAGTTTTGAAGATATTTTTATTGCTACAAAAAACGGCGTACCGGTAAAAGTTTCCGATGTGGCCCGTGTTGAAGACAGCGGCGAGTTTGAAGAAGAAAGTACTATTTTAGATGGCAACCCTTCTGTTACATTAGAAGTTAAAAAACAAAGCGGTTCAAATACTTTGGCCGTTATTCAAGGGGTAAAAGACAGACTTACTGAAATTCAAAAAACTTTACCCGGCGATATTAAAATTACTTTGATGTCTGACCAGAGCGGTACAATTAAAGCAAGTGTGCACACTGTTCTTGAACACTTATTCTTAGGCGGTTTTTTAGCCGGTGTTATGGTTCTTGTGTTTATGGGATCACTGCGCTCTACTTTAATTGCGTTTTTGGCTATACCTATATCTGTTATCGGTGCTTTCCTATTTATGAACATGAAAGGTTATACCATTAACAATATTACCTTGCTTGCTTTAACCGTTGCTGTGGGTATTGTTATTGATGACGCTATCGTTATGCTTGAAAATATTTACAGGCACATGGAAAAGTATGATAAAACGCCAATGCAGGCAGCGCTTGACGGCTCAAAAGAAATTACCGCAACAGTTGTTGCTACAACGCTTTCAATTTTGGTTATTTTCTTGCCGCTTGCTTATATGAGCGGTATGGTTGGCCGCGTTTTAAGCAGTTATGGTTGGACGGTTGTTTTTGCTATTGCATTATCCGGTTTAGTTGCTTTGACTTTGACACCTATGCTCTGCTCAAGAATGCTCAAAAAAGCGCCGGAAAAATCCCGCTTTGATAAAATTATTGACGGCATTAACTTAAAATTAGTTAATTGGTATATGCCATTTTTAAAATGGTCTATCAGTCATAAACTTATTATGGCTATTTTTGCTGTTTTATGTATAGTTTCGGTTCCTTTTATTGCCAGCAAAATGGGCGGAGAATTCTTCCCGCAGGAAGACAGCGGTAAGATAAAATTGAGTGTTAAAGCGCCTGTCGGTACAAGTTACACGGAAACAAAAGATATTTTAACTGCTATTGAAGAAGATGTCCGCCGTTTGCCTTATGTAAAAAGTGTTTTAAAGGTTGCAGGCCGCGGCAGTAGCACAAGGGCTTCTTTCTCTGATTCTAAACCGACAAATGAGGGTTATTTGCAAGTAGAACTTGAGGATAGGGAAAAACGCCAGGCAATTAACACAAAAAAATATGTTGAAAAAATGCGCGAAGTTTTAAGTAAATATGACGGGCTTAAAACAAGTGTTGTTATTCAAAGTGACGGCCCCGGCGGCGATAAAGAAGTTCAATTAAGAATTTCAGGTCCCGACATCAATAAACTATCCGAATATGCAAACGGCCTAATTGCAAAAATGGAAAAAGACGGCCACTTTAGAGATATTGATTTAACTTTGGAACTTGCAAAGCCAGAATATCGTGTTGTTATTGATAGGGCAAAAGCAAACAATTTGGGTGTTCACGTTTCTGATATAGCAAGCGCCTTAAGAACAATGGTCGGCGGAAATGACGATATTACAAAGTATAAAGAAGGCGATGAACTTTACGAGGTTCGCGTGCGTGTTGATGAACAATACAGAAACACAAAAGAAACAATTTCCGCCTTGCAAATACCGGCCTCTTTTGGCGGTAAAGACAGCGTTGTCCGTTTGGATAGTGTTGCCGTTATTGAAGAAGGCGTCGGACCAAGCCAAATAAACCGCTTTAAAAGAGAAAGGGAAGTTTCCGTTGAAGCAAACTTAAACGGCCTAGATACCGGTTCGGCAATGTCTTTAATGAAAAAGATGTTTAGTGAACTTAATCCTTTACCCGGTTATCACGCAACTGAAAGCGGTATGGCGCAAGAAATGATGAGGATGTTCAAAAGTTTTATTATTGCTTTCATTTTGGCTTTCTTGTTCAAATATATGGTGCTTGCCGCCCAGTTTGAAAGTTATACCCATCCGGTTGCAATTATCGTTAGTTTGCCTTTAACTTTGCCATTTGCTTTAATTGCACTTTGGGCAACTAAACAAAACCTTAATATTTTTAGTATGCTTGGTATGTTTATGCTTGTGGGCGTGGTTAGTAAAAACGCTATTTTGCAGACTGATTATACTAATCAGTTGCGTGCGCGCGGTTATGGCAGAACCAATGCAATTTTACAGGCAAACAAAGTGCGCTTAAGACCTATTTTGATGACAACTTTAACTTTGATTATGGGTGTTTTACCGATGCTCATTTCCCACGGCGAAGGTGCCGATTCCAGGCGCTCCTTGGCTATTGTTATCGTAGGCGGTCAGGCTTTATCCTTGCTTATTACCCTTTTGATGACGCCTGTTACCTATATCCTTATGGACTCTCTTGGTGCTTGGTTTAAAAATAAAGTTTCCGGCGAACCTATACCGGAAGATAAAGACGCGGCTGTTATATACTCTGAGGTTCCACAAGAATACTAATTTTTGCGGCGGCTTTTTTGCTCTTTTTTATTTTTTTAAGACTTCGGATAGTTCCGCCCTTGCGGGCGCGGTTCCCTACTATACCTTGTCTTAAAAAAATAAAAAATAGGGCGGTGTGTTTTCAATACACCTAAAAAATCCTTGCAAAAATAATTTGCTATGCTTGGCTAAATTTGGAGCAAAAATTTCCTCAAAAATAATGTGCCGATATGCGCTCTGTTTAGTTTAATATAAAACACAAAACCCCTGAACAAAAAGTTCAGGGGTTTTTACTTTAATATTAAAAAATCAGTAGGTTTTTGTGTGTTTAAAATTTTCCAAATTTTATGAGAATTTTTATCAATAGATAAAAAAGTAAAGATAATAGGTTTGGGTGTTTTTCTACAAATAGTAGTTCCCAAAGGTTCAAGTTCTTTTAATATTTTTCTTGCTTGGTTTTTGTTTTTACAAGGCCAAAATTTAAAATATTCGCAGACAATTTTATTTGTGCTTTCAAATTCTTTTTTTGTTTTTTGGGGATTATCTGTAAGGCCGATATACCACTTTTTATATGTAAAGGTATATTTTGTTTTAATATGGGTGATAATTTTTTCTGTAATTTCTTGCATATTCCCTTTTTGCTTTTTTGGCAATAAAAAACGGCTGCCATATTTGAGTGCTATGAGGGAACCCAAACATAACAGCCGTATCTGCCGCCTTAAAGGCGGCAGAATAAAAACACATTTTTATTATGCGTTTAAAATACGACTGCTTTTGGACCTCATAGCACTTTTGGTTTCCCAAAAGTTCTCCGCGTTCTTCACGCGGTTCCAAAAAACAGCTAAAACTTTGCGTAAGTAAAAAAGACTTACCTTTTTAGTATAGCAAATTATAAGAGGAAAGAGGAAAAATGCTATAATATTCATATAGCAAGAATATGCGTAGGTTTCCGATAAAAAATTAAAAATAGCCCAAAAGCCGCAGCAAAGAACTTTGAAAAAGTTCTCAAACTATGCTATAATATATTTAGCCCCATATGGAAGGGGCTTTTTAATCGGTGTAAACCGGCAAGTTAAAATTCCAGCGCAAAACTTAAATTTTGCGACGGAAGTTTTGCTTGTTAATAAAAAGTATTCCCGCATAAAAGCGGATAAATTAAGGTAAATAAAATGGCTAATGAAAGATTAACTTTTGTTCTTTCTTGCACAGAATGTAAAAATAAAAACTACTATTTTGCCAAAGGCAAAAAGAAAGATTATAAAGTAGAATTAAACAAGTTCTGCAAGAAATGCGGCAAACAAACAATTCACAAAGAAAGCAAGGCCTCTAAATAAGCAGGCTGAAAAAATTTAAGTAATGGGAGCGTCGGTTAACTGGCAAACCATTGGTCTCCAAAACCAAGACTGAAGGTTCGAGTCCTTCCGCTCCTGCCATTACTTTAAACAGGTAGGTTATAATGACAAAAATAAAAGATTTTTTTAGAAAGAGTATAGGTTTTTTTAGGGAATCTTACGGCGAACTTAAACAAAGTGTTTGGTTGTCAAGATCTCAGATGATGAGGGCAACTTTCCTCGTTATTATAGTTGTAGCAATAGTTGCTGTTTATATCAGCCTTGTTGATATTGTAGCAGTTAATTTGCTTGGTTTAGTAGTCGGAGGTAGATAATGCCCGAAGAAACTTTAGAAAATACTAAACAAGAACCCGTAGGCCAAAAGTTTTGGTATGTTGTGCATATCCAAACCGGCTACGAAGATAAAGTTAAAGATAAAATTTTAACTCAAATTAAAGTTAGAAATTTTGCTGACAGAGTTTTCAATGTCTTAGTTCCTACCGAAGATGTTGTTGAAGTTAAGCAAAACAAAAAAACTTTAAGAAAACGCAAATTCTTCCCCGGGTATATCTTGGTTGAAATGATTTTAACCAGTGAATCTTATTGGTTCATCCGCAATATTATCGGCGTTACAGGTTTCTTGGGAGATCCGCAACCTGTTCCCCTTCCGGAAGAAGAAATCGCCGGTATTGTTGAACTTACAACTTCTAATGACGGCAAACCTAAACACGCTGTTCAGTTTAGCCACGGCGAACAAGTCCGCATTACAGAAGGGCCGTTTAAACACTTTGTCGGTGTGATAGAAGAAGTCAACGAAACCAAAAACAAACTTAAAGTTATGGTTACCGTTTTTGATAGAGCCACTCCCGTTGAAGTGGACTATTTACAAGTAGAAAAAATAAACTAATTTGTTGTTCCTCCGTTTTAAAAAAGCGGAGATTTAAGGAGTATAATTAAAATGGCAAAAGAGAAAAAAATAAAAGGTTATATTAAACTGCAAATTCCTGCAGGTTCTGCAAATCCTGCACCGCCAGTAGGTCCTGCTTTGGGCCAACACGGCGTAAACATTATGGAATTCTGCAAGCAGTTTAATGCTAAAACCGCAAAATTAGAAAAGGGTATTAAGATCCCTGTCGTCATAACCGTTTATGAAGACAGATCTTTTACCTTCATCACCAAGATGCCGCCTATGGCAGTTCTTATTGTAAAGAAACTTAACCTTAAAAAAGGTTCAGGTACACCGCATAAAGACAAAGTAGGCAAGTTAACACAAAAACAATGTGAAGAAATCGCCGCAGAAAAATTGCCCGATTTGAACACAAAAGATGTTAAACAAGCAGCAGAAATGGTAAAAGGCACCGCAAGAAGCATGGGTGTCGATATTGTAAAATAACAGGAAGTTAGGGAGGGTTTTAAAGAACCCGTAAACCTTAAGGAGTAAAAATAATGATTGGAAAAAGACTTAAAGCAGCCAAAGAAACAATTGAAAAGGGCAAATTATATACCCTTAAAGAGGCTGTGGCATTAAGCAAACAAAATGCAAAAGCCAAGTTTGATGAGACTATTGAACTTCACGTTCGTTTGGGTATTGATACCAAGAAGTCTGATCAACAGGTCCGCACTATGGTCGTTTTACCCCATGGCACCGGTAAAACCAAAAAGGTTGCCGTTTTAGCCAAAGGCGAACACGCCCAAGTGGCCCAAAAAGCCGGTGCAGATATCGTCGGCGGAGAAGACTTGGTTGAAGATATAGTAAAAGGAAAGATGGACTTTGATGTTTTAGTCGCTACCCCGGATACTATGAAAGATTTGGCTAAAGCAGCCAAAATCTTAGGTCCTCGCGGCCTTATGCCAAACCCGAAAGCAGGAACCGTTACCTTTGATATTGCTACCGCTGTTAAAGAATTAAAAGCAGGTAGAATTGAATTCAAAGCAGATACCTATGGTATCGTTCACGTTCCTTTAGGCAAAGCCTCCTTTGACGAAGGCAAATTGTTTGATAATGCAAAAGCAGTTTTGGAAACTATCAACAAAGTTAAACCCACCACCTCAAAAGGTGTTTATGTCAGAAGCGTAAGCATTGCTTCTACAATGGGTCCCGGCTTACACGTTGATACTAACAAATTAAACGCATAAACGCACTCTTTTGCCGCCCCGTTTTTCCTAGTGAAGAACGGGGCTTTTTTATTGGCAAATAAAAAAGCCCTGTCTATTATTCATAAACAGGGCTTTAAAAAATTTATATTATTATTTGTTTTTTGCTAAAAACTTATCTATAAAATCTTCCCATTTTTTATCATAACCGGTTTTGCTTGAATCTTTAATTAAAGAAGATTCTGCAATTGCCATATTATCATAAAACGGAGGGTTATAATATTTTTTAGTAAGAGTAATCATTGCACTGATATTTACTTCCAAAGTAATAGCATTAAAAAAGTATTGGTGATTTACAATTTTTTCTATTGTTTTTGCTAAATCTTTATCAATTTTTGCTATTTCTAAAATATCTAAAGCAAGGGCATCAAGTTGAAAGAATAAATCTTTGCAAGTTTGTCTAAAGAGTGCCTCATCTTTATATTCGCTGCGAGCCAAAAATATTATTAAATTCCCGTGGCTGTATTTAACTTTTTCAATTAAAGGTTTTAAAGATTCGTTTTCTTGAATTAAAATATCAAGGGCCTGTTCGGCTTTTTCATAGTAGAAATAAGATTTTTCAGCAACTTTTTGCTCTTTAAGATTTTTTAATACTTCAGAAATTTGCTGGGAAAGTTCCGTATTTGCCAAAATCTTCTCTAAATCTTTTGAAGTATCTGCCATAACGGGCAAAACCAAAGCAGAAAATAAAATAGTTAATAATAATTTTTTCATACGAACTCTCCTTTAAACATATTGTATATATTTTGCTATAATTAAAACAAGAGTAATTTTATAAGTAAAGGATCACGCAAATGCCATATAGAGTTAAAGTTTATTTAATTTTTTGGATAGTAATAATCGTATTTACTCCGCTGGTTATTTTATACAAAAAGCATAATTCTAAATATAATGTCGAAGAAAACTTTACACCTGCTCCTTTTGAGAATATACCAAAAAGAAAATCTTTTATAAATAAGGCAGGGGATTTTTTAAAAAGAATTTTTACTCTTTTTTTACTCTTTCTTATAGGCTTTATTATTGTTTATTATAATTTTTTTGGTCTTGGAGATGTTTTCTTTAGTTGCGGAAGGCATAATTCAGAATGTAGGATGAATGCCCTTAAAAAAGGTATGAAGGAAGGTTACAGTAAACCATCTGATCCAACCTTCAAGGATAAACCCACTGGTCGTAAAGTTAGTAAAGTCGTAAAAAAGAATAAACACTAAAAGTGCCCGCCGATTTTAAAACCTACATGGTGGCTTGAATCACTTAAATTATAAGTATAGTTTAAACTAATCGGCAAATAAATATGTAAAAATTGATAAGTTAAAATTGCGCCTGTGCCGCTGTGGGAAGTATAGCGATTCTCTTCAGAGTTAATAAAAGCCTGTTCGTAAAAAGGCATTAAACTTAAAAGGCCTGCTTTTTTGCGCATAAGAAAGTAAGTAAAACTGCTGCCAAAAGAATAACCCCTTTTGCCTCTTTGTTCTCTATCGTAAATACCAAGCCCGAAAAGCATATCGGAAGATTCAATTAAATTACTGAAAGGTGCTTTATATGCTTGCTGGGTTTTGGCAAAAAGGGCAAAGCGGTGGCGGTTTTTAAATTCCAATATATAATTGCCGCTTAAGGCAAGTTTTTGTATTTCATAATCACTGCCGGTCCACTTGCTGCCGTAAGTATAAGATATAGTGGCAAGTTTGC
>Ga0310696_10001766_pt1 | contig 30413 bp, 46 predicted proteins | sample AusTroGonzalo_MG_4_FD_203885 | JGI IMG/M metagenome (GOLD analysis project Ga0310696, IMG submission 203885) | Bovine rumen microbial communities from tropical cattle in Woodstock, Queensland, Australia - Gonzalo_02 (v2) (version 2) | ecosystem: Host-associated > Mammals > Digestive system >... | reverse complement strand
TCTTGTACAAATATCTCGCAAAATTTGACTGGCATGGTCAATAATATTTTATTTTAAGGTTAAAAAGGTATGAATTATTACGGAATATCATATTTGAAGCAGAAACTAGAGCAGAAAAGGCTACGTGTCCTGAAAAGATATCAATATTACGAAATGAAGAACGTAACTTTCGATTTCGGGATATCTTCTCCGCCGGAACTGAAGTATTGGAATAGTGTTGTCGGATGGTGCGCAAAGGCTGTTGACTGTCTAGCGGACAGGTTAGATTTTTACGGATTCCGTAATGATGTGTTTGACCTGGAGGGAATCTACGACCTTAATAATAGTGATGTCCTTTTCGATTCTGCCATACTTGGAGCCTTGATCTCTGCTTGTGATTTTATTTATATTAGCGAAGATTCCACAGGATTTCCAAGATTACAAGTTATCGATGGTGGAAATGCGACAGGTATCATAGATCCCATTAGTGGAATGCTTAATGAAGGGTACGCGGTTCTTGAACGTGACGAATTCGGTAACGTTACAAAGGAAGCGTACTTCACATACGAATATACAGCATATTACGAGAATGGAGATCTTGTAGATAATAGAACGAACAAAGCTCCGTATCCGTGTCTGGTTCCGTTTGTATTTAGACCGGATAGCGTAAGGCCATTCGGACACTCGCGTATATCGAGAGCGTGTATGGCAAATGTTGGAAGCGCATTAAGAACGATAAAACGTTCCGAGATAGCAGCAGAATTTTATTCATTCCCGCAAAAATATGCAACCGGACTAGATCCAAACGCGGAACAAATGAATAAATGGACCGCAGCTATGTCCGCTATGATGAGTTTCACATTAAATGACGATGGCCAAGATCATGTTAAGCTCGGTCAGTTCTCGCAGCAGAACATGGGACCGCACGTTGAGCAGTTGAGGATGTTCGCATCTATCTTCGCAGGTGAAGTAGGTTTGACTTTGGACGATCTTGGATTTCCTCAAAGCAACCCTTCAAGTTATGACGCTATCAAGGCTAGTCATGAAAATTTAAGACTCACTGCCAAGAAAGCGCAGAAGAGTTTTAATATCGGTATCATGAATGCCGGATTCCTCGGAGCTTGTATTCGAGATAATGTAAAATACCTTCGTTCACAGTTGGCATATACAACGCCTGTGTGGACTCCGGTATTTCCTGCTGACGTATCTATGTTGGGATCTATCGGTGATGCTATTGGAAAGATCAATACAGCATTCCCTGATTATCTCACTGAAGAGAAGATATACGAAATAACAGGATTATAAACTGTCCGTAGCTTGTAAAACATAACGGGGAAAGGAAAATTAAATATGGTAGACGTGGTACCGGAGTTACTATCCGAGATCGAAACTTCATTTCAGAAGCATACGATGTCAGATAGGCGACTCGCACAAGTATCGAAACGGATCAGAGACGGTACGGCCACACAGATCGATGGCCACACGTACGCAGAATGTCTTGGTAAGAACGCTTCGAAAGCATTAAGAGACGTTTTAAGGGAAGATAACCTTCCGGATGGGAAATTGTATTACAATATAGCCACTCGAACAGTTGTTCCGACACTCGAAACGAACCAAAAAATGATAAACGAAGCGGCAGCGGATATTCAGAAGGTCATAGATGGGAAAAATAAAATCTATCTAAACACTCTTAAGCCGGATTTCCCTAAAGAGAGGATATATGGCTTAATAGATAAAATGACCGCGGATGATATCACGATAGACCAAGCTCTGGTATGGATCAGGGAGCCAATAGTCAATAATTGCGAAGCGTTTTTCGATGATTTTATCAAGACTAACGCAGAATTCCGAAGTGAATCGGGGTTAAAAACCAAGGTTTCACGGATTCCGGAAGCAAATTGTTGTAAATGGTGTGAGAATCTAGCCGGAACATACGATTATGGTTCGGAGCCGGACGAGTTTTACGCTCGGCACGAATCTTGCAGATGCACGGTTACATACATTAACGAACGTAAACGTGAATCACAGAATGTATGGAGTAAAAAGGTATGGCAAAGCACATCGGAAGAACTGGCAAGAAGATCTAACGTGCAAAGGTCAACGGTTTCAGTGGAAGAGCGACAGGAAGAACTTGCAAAGCTCGACAGTGAAAGAAAACGTGCGAAACGGAGGTAGGTTATGAGAATGGGCGAACAGCGTCCATCTTTTACCAATGTTGAGTACGATAAACTTGACTCGAAAGGTCAAGAAGCAATAGACCTTTATAAGAGCACAACACAGGCACTATTGGAATGGCAAGAACTTCAGATCAAGGGAATCATGGCTGTTAACCCTGACGGTCTATGGACTCACATGGTTTACGGACTTTGCGTAAGCAGACGTAACGGAAAAGGCGAGATCCTAGCGGCGCGGGAGTTTGACGGAATCATTAACCTGGGCGAAAAAATCTGTCACACTGCACACAGAACAACGACATCACACGATGCGTTCAACAGATTATACACGTTGCTAAAAAAAGCAGGATACGAAGAACACTCACGGAAACAAAAAGTTATGCCGGAGCGTTCTTTTTTTGCGTCAAAGCAGTACGGACTAGAACATATCGAGATAAGCGGTGGTGGAATCATAGATTTTCGTACCAGGACGAATAACGGCGGACTTGGTGAGGGATTCGACTTACTCATCATAGACGAAGCGCAAGAATATACATCCAAACAGGAAAGCGCATTGATTTATACGGTCAGTGCTTCCAAGAATCCACAGACTATCCTAGTTGGAACTCCTCCGACAGTGATATCCGGTGGTGATGTATTTGTTCGACTCCGCGAAAGTGTTACAGAGGGCAGAGCCCAGGACACGGGATGGGCGGAATGGTCGATAAGCGAACAGACGGATAATATTTCGGATGTGGATTTGTGGTATAAGTACAACCCTTCACTCGGAACTATCCTGTCGGAACGTAATGTCCGCGGTGAGTTGGCAGGTGATTCGTTAGACTTTAATATCCAGCGACTTGGCTTATGGGTAAGTTATAACCAGAAGTCGGCTATATCCGAGACAGAATGGGCGGATGTGAAGTTTACAAAGAAGCCAAAATTCAAAGACACGCTGTATCTCGGTGTTAAGTATGGTCGAGACGGAACGAACGTGGCCATGAGCATAGCTTGTCGAACAGATGATGATAGGATTTTTGTTGAAACAATAGACTGTGTATCCGTTAGAGCCGGAAACAAATGGATGTTCGATTATTTTAGGAATCCAAAGGTTAAAAAGGTAGCTATTGACGGAGCCAGTGGTCAGAAACTCCTAGCGGATCAAATGAAGGAAGAGGGATTCAAAGTAAGACCAATACTTCCTACGGTCCGAGAGATAGTTCTTGCAAATTCAATGTTCGAACAGGATCTCTTTGCTAAAAAAATTGTCCACAGTGGTCAAGAGTCATTGACTCAAATAGTCACGAACTGCGAAAAGCGTCCGATAGGTTCACAAGGCGGATTTGGATATAAGTCGTTAGTGGAATCTTACGATATCGCAATTATGGACAGCATGATCCTGGCCTATTGGTTGTGTGCGACAACTAAAGAGAATGCACCGAAACAAGCAATAAGTTATTAAGAGTCATGGACTTTTAATATAAATAAAAATTACGTTACTCAACGGTAAAAGAGGAGGACAAATATGTCAGAAGAATTCAAGGTAATTGAAACACAGGAAGAATTAGACAAGATTATCAAGGAACGTTTAGCTCGAAAAGAGCGAGATCTTAACGAGAAATATAAAGATTATCTGGGACCGGACCGGATAAAGGATCTCGAAGCAGAATTCGAAAAGAAACTCGCAAAGGCTAATGAAGAGCTCGAAAAGGCTAACGAGAAGATAAAAAGTCATGACCAGGTGGTTTCAGACCTCACTAACAGAGCGACAAAGGCTGAAAATGATTATCTTAAGAGCCGTATCGCTCACGAATCCGGAGTTCCTTTTGAATTAGCGGGACGTTTGGTAGGAAGCACAGAGGAAGAACTTAAACAGGATGCCGAGAATTTTGCATCATTCCTTGCTCCAAAGAGTGCTCCGCCACTTCATTCTACGGATTCAAGTAAATCAAACACAGGCGATTTAGCTTCTATGCTGAATCAAATAAATCAGCAATTCGCTAATCAGAATTAGAAAGGAAAAAGAATATGGGTAACACACTTCAGCGTGGTGTACTTTTTACACCTGAACAGACAAACAAGCTTTTCTCACTTGTAAGAGGTAAATCTTCTCTGGCTAAACTCTCTGGATCAGAGCCTATGCCTTTCAACGGAGAAAAGGTATTTACATTCAACCTCGACAGCGAAGTTAATCTCGTTGGTGAGTCAGCAGCCAAGGCAAACGGTGGCGGAACAGTGACTTCTGTTTCTATGGTTCCTGTTAAGATCGAATACGGTATGAGAGTATCTGACGAATTCAAGTACGGTGCAGAGGAGCTTCAGCTTCAGTACCTTACCGCTTTTGCAGATGGTTTCGCAAAGAAGGTAGCACGTGGTCTTGATATCATGGCTATGCACGGTGTTAATCCTCGTACTGGATCTTCAGCAGATCTTCTTACAGGTAAGAGCTTTGACGCTGTTGTAACAAATAAGGTTGAATTTGATGAGGCAAACGTTAACGCAAACGTTGAGACTGCTATCGGAATGATCGAAGCAGCAGAGCACGATGTAACAGGTATGGCTATGGCTCCTGCTATGAAGAACGCTCTCGCACAGCTTAAGAAGGGTTCTACTTCTTACGAGCCTCTTTATCCTGAACTTGGATGGGGCGCTGTTCCCGGAACTCTTAACGGACTTCCTATCGACTCTAACAGCACTGTTTCATTCAACAGCAACGTTGATAGAGCTATCGTAGGTAACTTCCAGGATTACTTCAGATGGGGATTCTCAAAGAACATTCCTATCGAAATAATCGAGTACGGCGATCCTGATAACGCAGGTAGTGATCTTAAGGGACACAACGAAATTTATCTTCGTGGTGAAGCATTCATCGGATGGGGAATTCTTGTTCCCGCAGCATTCGCAAGAATTTGTGATGAAGATCCTGCATCTCTGTAAGAGGGTAACTTATGCGTTATAGAAACAAAATCACAGGAATAGAATTTGAGACCAAGTGCGTAATCAGCGGTGAAGATTTCGAGCCAGTTCTTCCTAAAAAGGTAGAAGAGCCGAAACCAGAGCCTAAAGAAGAGCCGAAGGTTAAGGAAACTAAACCTAAAACAACAGCAAAGAGGACAAAAAAATGAGTGAACGGTCAGCTTTTGCAACAGTTGGCGACATTACAACTCTATGGCGTCCTTTGACGGCTTCAGAGACAATAAGGGCGGAGGCACTGCTTCCGCTCGTTTCTGATGAAATCCGCGTTATCGCACATTCCGTTGGAAAGGACGTAGACGCGATGATTTCGGTATCAGAGCCGTACGCAAGTGTTGTTAAAGTGGTCACTGTGGATGTAGTAAGCCGTATTTTGAGACAGTCAACAGAGGGTGACGCGATGACACAGGAAAGTCAGTCCGCGTTAGGATACTCATGGAGTGGCACTTATGCCGTTCCTGGTGGTGGTATCGCCAATGCCATTATGAAAAACGACCTTAAAAAACTTGGCTTACTGATACAAAAATATGACAGCATCTATCTTTGGACGGATGCCAGTGGAATTTAATTATGATACACGGAATTACTATTCAATTAGTGAAAAAAACATTCAAAGAGAATGATCCGCTTGGGAATCCGATTTATACAGAAGAGAACGTAAATGTCGATGATGTATTGGTCGGGGAACCGTCCTCTAGCGAGGTTTTGGATACTCTTCAGGTTTATGGCAAGAAGTTAGCTTATACTTTGGCTATTCCGAAGGGCGATACAAACGACTGGACGGATACAGACGTGATCCTTCCGGCACCTTTCGCGGGACGGTACAGGACAATAGGTTATCCCACAGCCGGAATCGAAGAGAATATTCCTCTTAAGTGGAACAGCAAAGTCAAGGTTGAGAGATATGGCTAAAGACGTGGAGTTAAAACTTAATCTACTTGGTCTTAACGACTTAATGAAGTCAGCGGAAATGCAGAGCGCATTATTGGAAGCAGGACAGACAGTCGCAGGTATCGCGGGTGAAGGTTTTGCTGCCGAAGTCCATGTAGCGAACTTCATAGCGATATCGAATGTTTATCCGGAAAACAAAGAGGCTACTAAAGAGAATTACAAGGACAACACCTTGTTAAAAGCACTAGGAGCCTCCGGATTATCTATGGTGAAATAGCATGATAGAAAAGATTATTTACGATTATCTGAATAGCTTGGATGAACTTCCGGTAGCAGTTTACACGGAAGTACCCGAGACAAGACCTTCAAGGTTTTACCTTATCGAAAGAACAGGCGAAATCATCACGGACCGTATTCAGACAGCGACTATCGCAATAAAATCACACGGAGATTCCTTGTACGATGCTATTGACCTTAATAACAAGGTCATAACGGCCATGTTAGACAGTCTTATCACATTGGACAGCATTTCAGGTGTAAAACTTAATTCCGCATATAATTTTACAGACACAACTACTAAAACATACCGTTATCAGGCGGTTTTTGTAGTGACATATTATTAGGAGGAAAAATCTTATGGCTAACATTTCAACAAACGTTAGTACAGGTAAGCCGAAAATCAGCGGTGGTGTATGGGTAGCTCCTAGTGGAACAGCACTTCCTACCGATGCAACTACTGACCTTGGCGGTTCTTACACTTGTCTCGGATATGTTTCCGAAGATGGTGTTGAGAACAGTAACGATATGGACGTTTCCGAGATCAAGGCTTGGGGCGGTTCTATTGTATTACGTTCGCTTAATGGCTTTGCCGATAACTTCAGCCTGTCTCTGATCGAATCAAAGAACGTTGACGTACTTAAGAACGTTTACGGCGATTCAAACGTTTCAGTGGATGGTGAGAACAACATTACGGTTAATGTAGTAGCCGAGAACCCGCAGGAAAAGATTTGGGTATTCGAAGTTGCCCTTCGTGGTGGCAAAAAGAAGAGGATCGTTATCCCTGTTGGTGCCGTTACATCCAGAGAGGCTATAACATACAACGATTCAGATGCTATCGCATACGGAATCACTGTATCAGCTTATCCTGATTCTAACGGAAAGACTCATACAGAGTACATCGAAGGCGAAGAGCCTAGCTTATAAGAGCACGAGGAGATAGACAATGATAGTAAAAGGCACTACCAAGAGTGGTATTAAATTTCAATTAGATTCACGGATTAAGGACGATGTTCGGCTCGTTTTCTTATGGTCACGAGCACAAAACGTAGAAGATCCTGCCGAAGCAGGTAAGGCGGCTATGGATATACTTTCCCTTATCTTTGGCTCCGAAGAGAACGTTCTTACATTCATGAATGAGGTTGCAAGAGTCCATAAAGGGGTGTGCCAGAGTAAAGATCTGTGGGCCGAAATCCAACAGATGCTTGAAAGTCTAAACGCAAAAAACTCATAGTCCTCGCTTATATGTTGAATATAGGCGAGGATGCTCTTAAATGCGATATGGCAGAGACTTACCACATACATATAGTGGACTGGGAGAATCCGCCGTATCCGATATCATATCTTGCTGATCTAGCTAACGGACTGGGTAACAACAGCCGGATTAGACGCAGGATGTCAAACACGACATTAACGCTAGAAGAGTCATTCCAAGCGATTATTATTGATAAATTGTCTATTCTTGTGTGGCAAAACACAAAGGATGGACTTAAGGGACGAAATATGCCCGAAAGCGTCTACCGGAAAATAGAAGGGTTAGACGATAAGGTTAAGGACGAAGTGGAATTATTCGAGTCCGAAGAAGCGTTCCTGGAGTGGTATTCGAGCAAAACGAGGTAATATATGTCAGATATAGGTACAGCATATGTCCAGATAGAGCCCTCGGCACAAGGCATAAGCGGTAAAATTGAAAAAGAATTCGGTGGAGTCGGCGAATCTAGTGGAAAATCTTTTAATTCTGGCTTTGGCAAGACTTTGGGCGGATTAGGCAAGGTTACAGCCGGAGCAGTAGCGGCAGCCGGAGCCGGATTAGCTGCCATTGGAACCGGATTCATAAACGCATCCAAGGATGTGGCTGCTTACGGTGATTCTATCGATAAAATGTCTCAAAAAGTTGGTATGTCAACAGATGCGTACCAACAATGGGACTATGTTCTGAAGATATCCGGAACCGAAATGTCGAACATGACAACGGGGTTAAAAACCTTAACAAATAAACTCGATGATGCTAAAGGTGGTTCTGAAAAGTCTATTGAAATGTTCAAACAGCTCGGACTATCAATGGATGATCTAGCCGGAATGAGCCGAGAAGAAGTGTTCGGTGCCGTAATCAACGGATTCCAAGGATTAGAGGACAGCACGGAGAGAGCAGCACTCGCAAACGACCTTTTTGGAAAAAGTGGACAGGAACTAGCTCCGTTATTTAATACCTCAAGAGAAGAAACCGCAGCTCTTATAGAGGAAGTTTCGAAATATGGCGGTATAATGTCAGAGGATGCGGTTAAGGCTTCCGCTGCATTCCAAGACCAATTAACGGCCATGCAGACCGCTTTTAGTGGACTTTCACGTAATTTAACCGCTGAATTTCTCCCTGATCTGACATCAGTTATGGCAGGTCTAACCGAAATCTTTGCCGGAAACGGTGAGGGCGGTTTGAAAATGATAAGTGATGGGATATCTAGTCTAGTAGACGGTATCACAGACGCACTTCCGCAAGTAATAGACACGGGTGTTAAGATACTCGAAGCACTTGCGACAGCCATATTAGATAACCTTCCGAAACTAATGGAAGCCGGAATGGATATCTTAAAGGAAATTGTTAAGTATATTATCGAGTCTCTGCCGTTAATTCTCGAAACAGGTACGAAGATCCTAGTTGAATTAGCACTAGGCATAGCACAAGCACTTCCGGAACTGATTCCGGCTGCAATAGATGCGGTGCTCGAGTTTGTGGATACACTGTTAGACAATATCGATATGGTTATCGATGCTGCCTTACAGTTGATAATCGGACTGGCTGAAGGGCTTATTAAGGCGATTCCGAAGATCCTCGAAAAAGCACCGACAATTATAACAAAACTAGTACAGGCACTCATTAAGTTGGCTCCAGAACTCCTGAAAGTTTCGCTGGAACTAGTTTCGAAACTCGCAAAGGGACTTATAGACAATATTCCGAAGCTTTTACAGTCAGCTGGACAGCTTATAGGAGATCTTTTCCGTGCTTTGGGCGATGCCATAAAAAATATAGGTGATATTGGTCGAAATATAGTCGAAGGTATCAAGAATGGTATTTCAAACGCCTGGAACAGCATGGTTTCATGGTTTAAGGGATTGTTTGGAGACCTCATACAGATAGCAAAAAACATTCTCGGTATAAAATCTCCCTCAAAAGTATTTGAGTCTATTGGAGAAAATACTGTTGCCGGATTCGATAAAGGAATGGAAGATTTCGGAGTCGGTGCAATGCAAGATGTTCAGGACACTATGGATGAATTATCCGGAGTATCTGCGACAGTTAGTCCGACACAGTTACTTTCTAACAGTACAGCACGTACAAACGCTTCTGTTCCTGTTAGAGCCACATCCGATACTTCTTCAGTGGAAGCACTGTTACAGAAATATTTACCGTTCCTCGAGAATGGAACCGATGTGTCCGTGTTCCTCCAAGGAGATGCACAGGGACTCTTCCGAACAGTACGCAAAGAAGTTAATCAGTTTACAAAATCAACAGGGAACTCTCCCTTTATAGCTCCGGCATAAGGAGACAGTATGTCAAATACAATAATGTTTGCGATAAACGGGACCGACTATTCTCACCGAGTAGTCGGTTCTGGTTATTCAGTACAGAAAAACGATGAATACAACTTATGGACAGATGCAAACGGTAAGGAACACCGCTCGGCATACAGGACAAGGATAGAGGGCAAGTTTACAATGCTTTTCTTGGATGTGTCAGAATACAACACATTTGAGGGAGTTTTGTTGCTCAACAAGAATGCCGATTTGACTTATCCCATAACGGTATATGATAACAAAACGGCAACATCGGTGAATATAAACGCATTCATAGATTTCACTCCATCTCGGTATCGTATGCCGAATTGGACAGATAACATGGAACAGATAGAAGTTACCATAAGGGAGCAATAATGCTTAATGTGTCTGACGAGGTTAAAACCCTCTTTCTTAAAGATTCCACAAAGAAAAAAATTGAAATAGAAGTAAAGGCATCGGACAGTAGCAATCCCAATGAACTGAATTTTTATTTGGGAACATTTGGATATCAAGAGTACGCAACAACTATTGCCGAGGGACTATCACCGATCACAGTTGAGGATTTCACAGATGCGGTTGATATGAGACTCATTCAGCATGTTAGCTATGTAAGACTTGGAATGGGTTTCCGGGTGCAAAACATCACAACCGCTCCGAGTACATTGACATTCAGATGCTATGTTGAGAGGACGAATGGAACCACAGAATACAAGGATGTGGATGTAACCCTCAACGATTATCTTAATAATTTCCATTATTGCCCGTGTGCGGTATTTGATGCCAAAAACAGTAATGGTTATATAACTCAAATAACTGATGTCCAGATCATAAATGGAGACTCAACGGCCTTTGTCGGGACGATAACAATGTGGAATTATCAAGTCGATATGGTCAATGCGGCACTCGATTTTCCCTCTACATTTAATGAAAACTACTCAAAGAATGTTGATGATTTGAGTGACTATATACCACAACCAAACATTGATAATGACAACATTGAATTTGAGTCATTCTCTTTAACAGAATCGTTATGCTCACAGGACAATATCAAATTTGGTTTATGTGAGTCGGCTCATTGTGAGTTTACCACAATAGGCTATAACCATGACTTAAAAGGCAGAGTTATCAGACCAAGCATAAGAGTACAGGGAACTCCATCATACGAAGATTTAATGGATATAAATTGGTGGTATGATCAGGCGCATATAGTCCCGATCGGTCAGACATTCCATGATAACAAGACCGTTAATGGCAGTTATCATTGGACAAGTCATTATCTTTTTTATACGAATATATCCCAATATGACCGTTATTTCTCACAGGCACCGAGAGTAATGTCGGGATATAAGATAAGAATAAACTCCTTGACATCACTGTCCGGCACGGCACCTTATTCCTTTCAGGTAGGCATTCGATATGTATACGCAGATGGGACAGAGCAGAACAGACATGGAAGTACAAAGCATCCCTATACAGAAGCATCAGATTTTAAGTTCTACTCGGTGGAGTCGTTATATAATTCATTAGACCACGGAAAAATAGTGCAAGTAAAAAGACCGTACTTTATATGGTTTGACCAGAACGGAAACGAGTTGACGAGCGAAGATTCATTCCAGATAGATGCAGACTTGAAAGAGTTCATGGTCTATATGTATGACGATCCGACTTACACGCATTATCCCGACTATGATCCGAGTGTTTGCTATGTGTACTACGGTACTATAAAAGAGCATCTCGCAGAATGTTATTCTGATCCTGTTTCTCTGGGAGTGTTCCATGTAACGGATGTTAAACTTGAACACAAACAGAATTTAATCAAACAACAGGTCACGGCCTATGACAATATAGTCAAACTCGAACAGAACGCTTATAACTGGTATACACAGTATATGTTCGGATATAACACCGAGGATTATGTATTCCAGACATACAGAGATGTTCAGTATGGCCGACAGATTTTCGCTGCATATTTCAACTTCATGGAGCAGATCGGACTCGAAAACAGGAACAACTACACCGAGACACTTATCGCATTTTACGATTATTGGAATGATATAAAGAACACGTCCCATGTATCGAATAAGTATTTGAAGTTTTCAAACGATGCGGCTTCTTATTCAACGGTCAGAAATCAGTACGCAGTATTCCAGATAAACGATATAGATTCCGACAAGATGTACATGGTCGATGCGGTCAATTATGAGGGATGGGACGATGAAGCGGTCCTGGATGATGTGGTTTCCGCATACGAGAGTTGGGATTCCCTGAAAAGAGGAATTGTTACTAACGGCGGTGTTTTGGTGGAGATGTACGATTCTTCCAATAACCTCTTGGATAGTTTCTGTTTTAACCGCAGAGATTATTTTATGATTGTACCGAACACTTCTTATATAAAGGTTTATGTTCCTCTGTTCTCGGTTTTCTATGACGGAGAGCTTAACCAAAGGTTTATTGATAGCGTTTCAATATACAGTATTGATTCGGCACCGCAACTCGTTAATGGTTTTGAGCGTTTATTGTATTACAAATACGTTAATCAGTACGCCCCAAACGATACGGCCATAGTAAATAACTCGAATTCCTCTATAACAGGACGAGATGTGGTTCGGTCATTATTGGAGCCTTGTGGGTGCTTCTTCAGATTAAACAGATCCACAGGCGAACCCGAGTTCATATATTGCACGAAGTCAGGACTTTATCCGAGAAATGACCTCTATCCGGCTGAAGATCTCTATCCGAGAGCGGGAACGGACTCCCTTCTGGCTAATGGAAGGTATATGTCAGTTATTCAGGACAATTACCAGGTTAAGGACTTCGGAAAGATACAGATCGTGGTCAATACGAACTCGAACGAGACAAGACCTGTTTGTCAGATGGAATACACCGGGAGCAACGAATCACCGAACACTTATCTGATAGACGATAACATATTCTATTCAAACGAAAATATGGATTACGAGTATCAGAGAGCGTATACCCTTTTAAGCAGAATGTACGCGATGATCTCAAACATGGGGTATGTCCCGAATGTAACAGTTGCGCTCGGAATGCCCTGGATAGAATGTGGGGATCGTGTTGGAGTTCTGACTTATATAGGTGGTTTCGAGTCTTTTATCTTCAGACGGACCATGAAAGGTATTCAGCTTATAGAAGATACCTTCGAAGCGGTCGGAGACGAGTACAACGAAGCAGTTAAGGAATTCGGTTATGAGACATATAATTAAGGAGGCTTAATATGTCATATATAAATGTCTATCCTTCTAGGATAAATTGGGAGAACGAGCCGAGCATTGTTTCACCCATAAACGCGACTAATCTTAACAAGATAGATTATGCGGTTTACGAACACGATCAGACTCTTGGGACCTGGGATGTAACAAAGGCCAATCAGAGTGATTTACTTTTATCTGTCAAAAGTATTGACTACAACACCTCGACCGGGGTGTTTGTTTTCACTTGGCAGAACGGAACCACAAAGACGGTGGACCTTAACATTGAGAAAATCCCGGTATCGTTCTCAATGAGTCCACAGGGTGTTATAACCATGACCACAGACGATGGTACTACATACACGGCCGATGTCGGGAGCCTTATCAAGACATACACGTTTGCGGATTCGAGTGTTATTGATTTTACTGTCACGACAGATGCAAGCGGAAATAAGACCGTCACGGCGGGGATCGTTGACGGTTCTATCACAGGAAGTAAACTCGAACCCAATTATCTCGCTAACTGTCAGAGTGCGGCAAATAGTGCTAGTGCTAGTGCAACGGCGGCAAACGGTAGCGCAGAAGATTCAGAAGCATGGGCGGTAGGTCAGAGAGACGGTGTTGATGTTCCCTCTACTGATCCGGCTTATCATAACAACGCAAAATACTACGCAGAACACGGAACAGGATCATCACTTGCGGGGTTGTCGGATGTTTCGATCTCCGGGGAAACAGACGGACAGGCTCTTGTATATGATGGAGCCTCTACAAAGTGGAAGAATAAAACAGTTGCAACAGGCTCAACGGTTGCTATTGCAACAACAGAGTCAACTCTATTCGGAGAAGATGTAACACTCTCAAAGGGTGGGTATTCTCGTACAACACAGTTCAACAACTTCGGTCTTGCCACGTTCCAGGGAGTAACGGTAACGGGTGATGTTACGATCACTACTTCAGACGGATCGCAGACCGCAACAAGAACTTTGAACATTCCGTATTTTGGAAACTATACCATGACGATCACCTTCTTTGAGGCAACTATCACGGTTACATATCCGAGTGCCGGAACGTGCTCAATATCAGACGGAACAACTACTCTGTATGCAAATCAGAATCCAATGGCATTCTCGATCCCGAATACGGGTACCTGGAAAGCAACGGCAACGGTTGACGGTATATCAAAAGATGGTACAAGTATTTCAATATCTACATCAGGACAGACCGCAACAGACACGATCGTTTTTGGTGAGATAGACCTTACCTATGACAACGAGTTCCGTGGGTTATCTCTTACTTGTTCAGACGGAGTAACCACAATAACAAAGACCGCACCGAGCGCAAGTAACACAATGTCATTCTATCCCCCGAACACAGGAACGTGGACAATTAGTGGAACATATAGCGGCACACCGTATTCAGTAGATGCGGAAGTCGATGATTTAAGTGTTTCGGTATCAGCACAGTTAAGGACATACATTGTAGCGACAGTAACATTACATGGTGCAAATGAAGCAACGATAAAGTATGTTGACATTGGTGGTTTGCAGACACAGACACTTGATGAATACGGCGAAAAATCAAACGTAACCATAACGTGTTCACCCACTAACCCGTATGTGACATTCGTTGATAACGATAAATCAAAAGTACCCGAAAAACTTGATGAAAAGTATTTCAAGAGGGTGCAGATAACAAACGCTACAACGGATATTTATGTAATGCCCGATAATTCACTTTATTGGTATGGATATGAGAAAGACTCTGAATCCGTATTGGGAACGAATGGTTGGAGTGTTGCAGGTTCCGTTACAATGAGCGCACCCACATACAACAAAAACTCGGTAACAACAAAAGTCACATCGGGTGTTGTTTGTGCTGAAATAGGAAACAAAACGGCAATATCATCGGCAGATAAAGTAAAGGCTATTGTCAATGGTGTTACGGCAGGAAATGCTATTTACGGTGATTTCAGAGTTGCATCAAGCAAAGACATAGGAAACCCTTTGACCAATGCAAATATCACACAGTCGGGTATGCACTTATTCTCACAGGATACATCATTGTATTCAAATTTCTATATAGGAATAGGCGAATACACAAGTACCACAAGACAGGTTGATATACATGGTCTTTGGTGCGAAGATGCACACACTACCCCGACCTACTATTCAGCCGCTTGTGATGTCCTTTATATCAAAGACAGTAGCAACAACATAATACCAATAGCATACACGGATAGTGAGGGTAAGTGCTACGATGCTATATCACTTCCGAATGGAACATACACGTTCTATTCTACGGTAGCAAAAAACCCCGACAACCTATCAGAGAGTTATTCAAAGACCGTTACCATTACGAGTGCGACTACGGATATTGAGATATTCCCTGTTGCAAAGTCAAAGATGCTTTATTGGTATGGGTATCAGAGTGACAACCTTGAAATCTGTAATACCGCAAATGGGTGGCAACATTCTTATACACTTGTCAATCCAACATTTAATAAACAGACTATTTCATTCTCTAGTGGAAATAATCAGATATGCGGTGTTGGTACAAAGAATAGCGTTTCAGGCATGACTGCAATTAAGACAATAGCAAAGAAGAATAGCGGTTCAACTTATGTTATTGCTAAAATGAGCAGTAAAAACTTGTCAACAGGCACAGTAGCAGAGGAAAGCATAACGAGTTCAAGTGATGTATTGACAACTTTAACGGCAAATAACGAGCCTCTCATTGGTTTAAGGACAGTTAATGCAACAACCGCAGATGTTTCCGCTTTGTGGTACGAATAAGGAGAACACATGAAAACACTAGAAGAACGCTTAAATATCCTTGAATCAAAAGTCAAGGACTTGCAGACAAACTTCATACAAGTACAGACCAACAACGCACCCACATTCATTAAGGTAGATGAAACGGCAAATGCGGTAGAAAACATTACACCGTACACGGAAACAAAAACCGCATACTTGGGTGATACGGAAGTGGTATTCAATGGTGTCAAAGACGGAAACCTTACGGTATATGTCAAAGACGAACAGGGCAATTATCCGAACTACACTGTTGAGCGTACACAAGATATAATAACGGTTTACTTTGAACCGCTTGAATATATCACAACAATTACAATTTCAATACAGTAAAGGAGAACGAACATGGCTTACTACATTGACACGATTGAACAGATACTTAAAGACGGTGCTTATGCAGAATACGGTGGCAGAGAAAAAGTCGGTGATGAAAATTCCGCACTTTCAAAGTATTACAAGAAGTTATCCGATGTATCAGCAGACCTTGGCAAGAATCATACTTACATGGATATCAAGATTACAAACTCTCTTGGTGGATGTATCAAAAAGGATTCTGTTGGGGCTTACGTTGAGGGATAACTTATGGACTTATCAGCAGTATTACCGAGTATCATCACTGGTGCAGTAACCGCACTGGGAACTATACTAGGTTTCATCACGGCAACTAAAGAGAACAAGCGCAAAGCAGAAGAAGCGCACAACAAGGCATTGGAAGATTTCAAGACCAGTTTCGACAACAAACTTGACGGACACAAGGAAGAATATATGCGTGAAATTGCCAAAGTCAAAGATGCGGTCAGACAGAACAACGATAATCTTACCGACATGAGAGCGCAGACACAGAACTGGCAGAGCGTTATGGAAGTTAAGTTTGATGCCCTTGAACAGAAAGTGATGAAGCACAACAATTTCATGGAACGTGTAGCCGTTCTTGAAAAGGATGTTGCCGTGTTGCAGAATCGTGAGAGTGTTTCAGAGCATCGTCTAACGGATTTAGAAAACCATGAAGAAAAGTAAACTAAACACAATAGACAAGATACTTATATTCTGTACGGTCTTGTTGCTGATATTCACAATTACAATGATTATCATTTTTTGCATCTATCAGAGTGTTCCTGATACCTTAATAGGTGCGTTCTTTGGAGCGTTTGGAATAGAAACTATCAACACGGTTATGATTTACAAGGACAAAAAAAGGAGAGGTAGTGAGTGATTATCCACACTGTTATCTTTCCACAAATTAAATAAATACGAGATAATAGTGCCGAGGATAGTGATTGCAACACGAAAGCAACATTCGCTAGTTGTTTCCTCGGCATTTATAATAGCGAGTTTACGAAAGCGAGGTAAACGCATGAGAAATATCGTTACAGTAACTCCAGGTCAGAGATTCGGCAGACTGACAGTTATCCGTGAAGCAGAGCATCAGTACGGACACAGATATATCCTTTGCAAGTGCGACTGTGGAAATGAGAAGTCAATAAACCTTAACAGTTTAGTCAAAGGAACATCAAACAGTTGTGGTTGCTATCGTAAAGAATACATGGCAAACAAAAACTACAAACATGGTTGTACTCCTAGAGGAAAAATTGACAGACTACATCATATATGGTCGGGAATGAAAAACCGATGCTTGAATCCGAACATTAGAGGATATAAGCATTATGGGGGCAGAGGAATAAAAATATGTGATGAATGGGTAAACGATTTCACAGTTTTCAGAACGTGGGCTTTGGCAAATGGATATGCTGATAACTTAACCCTAGACCGAATAAACGTAAATGGGAACTATGAACCGTCTAACTGTCGGTGGGCTACGATAAAAGAGCAGTCGAATAACACAAGGGTAAATCATAGAGTTACATATAAAGGAGAAACCCATACTCTTTCAGAGTGGGGAGATAAGTTAGGGATAAATCCAAACATAATAGGTCGAAGGTTAAGTAAGGGTATGCCAGTAGAGAAAGCCTTTTATGTAGGAGATTTAAGAAAATTCAGATATAAGGAGATGCCAATATGAGAGAAAACAAATGGATATCAAGAAAATTCCTCGTTTGTATTGCCGCATTTTTGGGAAGTATAGCAACTTCTATTAGCGGTATCGTAACGTCTAATCAGACCGTAATAATCATCGGTACTGTTTGCGGTATTCTTTCAGCCGCTATCTACGCATTTTGTGAAGCATGGGTAGACGGTAAAGCGGTCGAGAAAAGAATTGATATCGACAAAAGCGAGGACGCATGAAACGCATATCGGTCATGGTAGGGTTGTTTGTTCTATTTACCTTATCCATGAACATATTAAGACATATATTCACAAACTATAATTAACAGTAAAGGCCGCATCGTCTTTTACCTTTCAATACAGACCGAAACGCACAATAGAGATTAGTCCAAAGTAACCCCCCTTATAGACAATAACCATTCTACGGTGCGGCTTTTACATATAAAAAAACTATGACAGCACAAGAACTTATTAAAATCGCAAAATCACAAATAGGTGTTAAAGAAAATCCTCCGGGATCAAACAATGTTATTTACAACACTTGGTATTATGGCAAACCCGTTAGTGGTAGTGCTTATCCTTGGTGTGCCGTTTTTGTATCATGGTGTTTTAAGGATGATCGTTCGTTATGCCCGAAAACCGCTTCTTGCCTTAATATGCTTGAATGGTTTGAACGCAAAGGACAGATAGTTAAAGATCCTAAACCCGGTGACATTGTGTTCTTCCACTACTCGACCAATGCCCGGAGGACGAATCATGTGGGTATAGTTGTAGGTGTAGATGGCAAGATCATCAAGACCATCGAGGGGAATACATCCGTTAGCTCGAACGATAACGGTGGCTGCGTGATGGCCAGATCCAGGAATAAGAATATAGTGGCTTATGCGAGACCGAAATATTCCGATAACGGAACAACTCCTTCTATTATAAATAAGAAGAGACCGACACTCCGGATCGGGAGCAAGGGCGAAGATGTGTTATACTTACATAAGCAGCTTAAGAAGTGTGGTTATGGTGTAGATCCTAAATCAGATTACTTCAGCTCATTGACCGATCTATGCGTTCAGAACTTCCAGATAAGCCATTTTCTTAAAAATGATGGAATATGCGGACCGTTGACCTGGGAGGAGATCGACAAGATTAAGTAATTGTCCACGTTGTCCAATTTTGTCCAAGGCGTTTTCTGAAACCCTTATAAATACTGAATTTATTTGATATTTCCGATTTTTCCGATTCCCGTCGGAAGCTTAATAAAGAATCCCTTGATTTCTAGGCAAAAACCTTGATTTCAAGGGATTTTTTCTGTCTAAAATGACAACGTATTTAAGCCGTTTGTCAATGGTATTGACATACATTTTGTCCAAATTTGTCCACGGACAGGGTAAAAAAATTTTATAGTAATATGTTTCCCATCTTCTCTTGCATCTTCATTGTCTCATTATCCATCGTCTCTTGATAAACTTTTTCCATTACATCCGAAGTCGGGGACCATCCGCCCATTTCTTTAACATACGCATCAGGTATTCCCTTTGCATGACAATATGATGCGAAATAATGCCGGAGTGAGTGCAGCTTAAAATTCGGTAGGTCGTACTTCTTCTGGAGCCGATGCAGATACTTAAGCAGAGTGTCCGGAGATCCGTTATAGATAGATCCTCGTTCCCTGATCTCGTTGACAAGCGGTTCCGGTAGGATAATGGTCCGAGTGGATTCGGCGGTCTTGGTATATTTCCGTATGGTCCATTCTCCGTTACGGCCCTTAACCTTTGCTTTGTTTATAGTTAGAACATTTCCGTTAATATCATCCAGAGTGAGAGCGCACGCTTCCGATCGGCGGAGTCCGAGCACACCTAATTGGAAGATAATTGAATACTCTGTGTCTTTAACCGCATCGAGGAGCGTTCTGATATCGTTTTCGCTTGGTAGAATGCCCTTATTTTCGCTTTTAGGTGGCAGGGTGGTACGAATTACCATGTTAGGCTTAAATGTCCTTAAAACGGAAATTACGAAGCCGTTAAAGTTCTTGGTCGATTTAGCAGAATGGGTGGCCGAGTAATCGTTAACCTCTTTTTGGACCGTTATCTGCGTGATCTGGGAGAGTTTCAGATGTTTGAAGCCATCCGACATATTGCGAATAATGCTCTCATAAGCGTTTAGAGTTCCAGGCGCGAGGACATTCTCTTTTATTCTGATATATTCCATACAACAGGCGGCAAAAGTCTTGCTATCGTCCACGGTTACGGTCTGCGATTTTTCCGCTATAAGAAGAGATATCTCGACCTCGTTCGGGATGTGGTCGAAGGTCTTGCGGATCAGTTGGCCGTTAACCATCTTTTTATAACGATAGGAGCCGGAAGATAATTTCTCGACTCCTTTGGGGAGAGTTTGTTTTTTCATACTTTTTCTTTCCTGCGTACTATAAGTTTTGTACTCGGTTTAGTTTTTCTTCTCGCGGCGAAACTTAATGATTTCGGTGGATATCGAAGTATTCTTTCAACCATTTCTTTTGTCTGATCGTCTGCCGTGCGATATCTACGGATTAGTTTTTCTTCTTTTTCAGATAGAATCAATTCATGTTTACCGCCACCTCTTTCGGCCCATGTAAGTTCATAATGATTCGGATCGTCAAAAGATTGAATTTTTACTACATTATCCATTGGAACATCCAAACCCATTAACCAAGCGGGGTTGACATCCAAAGCATCAGCAAGTGTTTGTAATTTATCTGCTTTTGGTTTAGCATAACCACTTCTATATTGTGAAATAGTTGCTTCACTTATTCCTGTCATGGCCGTAACTTGAACGGCTCTTACATCCCTATCAGACATAGCCTTAATAAGTCGGTCTTTGAATTCAGCTACCTTATTTATCATATAACAACCTCCTTTTGTGGAAAATAATACACAATATTGTATCAAATTTCAACATATTAAAGAATAACTTTCAAAAAATTAAAAATTTGTGTTGACTAATAACTTTCAAAGTGTTAAAGTTAAGACGTCCCAAGAAAAACACAATATTTAGTAGGAAGGAGGAAAACGGATGAGTTTCGCATACAACAAGTTGCGTGGACGAATCATCGAAATTTGTGGCTCACAGGCTGAATTTTCAAAGCGTGTCGGGCAGTCGGAACAGAGTATAACGGCAAAATTATCCGGCAGATCATCGTTCACACAGGAGAATATCATTACATGGAGCGAGGTTCTTGATATCGACCAGAATGATATAGGCAGCTATTTTTTTACCCAAAAACTTTCAAACGGTTAAAGTAGAGGTACACAATGAATGGCAAAAGTATTTATCACACAAGAGCAACAACAGATCGCGGACCTCGCAGATCGGATCGTTGGCAGACGGAAACGCTTCAGGAAGAGTCAAGCCGAAATGTCAAAGTTAATCGGAAAAGCTCGAAACACTTACTCCGTAATGGAAAAACACATGGAACGCATTCCGCTAGAAGATCTACTCACGGTACTTCACGAACTTGGGCTAGATATGTGTATCACAGAGCGACAGAACACATAAGCGCATTCTGGTACGCATTAGCCACATTTGACCTGATACTAGCCATTATCCTTTTAACGTGCGTGGTCATGACAGATGCGAGAGCATTGGAAGCCCCGGTTATCAGAATCGAGCATATTCGGAAAGTGCCTGTATATGACTCCGGAGAACATACAGAACAGTTGGACCCCGAAACACTTTTGGATGAGAGCAAGGTCTATATGTTGGCCCATCTGATCGGAGGAGAAGCCGGAGCGGACTGGTGTACTGATGAGCTTCAGTTAATGGTCGGATCGGTCGTGCTTAACAGAATGGCATCCAATAGGTTTCCGAACACGATGGAAGAGGTCATATTTCAGAAAGGTCAATATTCAGTTACCTGGAACGGAGCATATTACAACGATCCAACAGAGAGAACGGTTGCCAATGCCGAATATCTGCTGAAGAACGGACCGACAATACCGAGTGATGTTTTGTTTCAAGCAAATTTCCCGCAGGGGAACACATACAAGATCGTTCAAGGTGTGTATTTTGGACGGTAGAAAGGAGAGAAAAACTATGTCACCTATGGAAAGACAGATCATAGCAGAACGAACAAAGGCTATGAGAGACGAAGAAAAGCGGTACACAGTGAAGTTTATCCCGACAAAGATGCTTATGGATGAGCTGAACAGACGATACGATGTGTCAGATCAGAAGGTTACCGCAATAACCACGATATTCAACGAGATGGCAGATATGGAGCGAAACTTGGAAAACTTAACCATGCTGCTTAACGCGATCAGGGAGGTAGTCTGATGGGATATCACGATGTTAGTCCGGAAGTATTCATATTCGATCCGGCGTTTCAAGAAACGAACTCCACCGAAGAAGGGTTGCTGTTCGGAGAGTGGATGAAGAAGAACCTAGAACGGGCAAAAGAAAAAATAGAGACCGCAGCGGGAACTACGATCTCAATGGAAAATCTGGACACACAATAATAGATTTCCTGTGTCTATCTTACCACAGGAAGAAAGGACAAACAATGTTAAATGAGCAAGAATTTCTTAAGAAGTATCTCAATAAACAAGGCGAAATCCGTGTTACTTGTGGTTGCCGTGTTTATTCTGGCCAGAATGTGCTCCATTACGGTGACAATTATTTTTGTAGTGAGGAGCATCTTGGTGAGTGGCTTATATATCATTGCCACAATGATTTCACTAATGAAACAGTCCCATATATAAGAAAAAGCACGGACCAAAACAAAAAACAAGGAGATTTTTAATATGACAAACAAAGAGTACAGACAGGCAGAAGGAATCAGCAGATCGGAACTGAACACCATTCTTACTAAAAGTCCGATGCACTTCCTCTACGAATCAACACATCCAAAGGAAGATACTCCGGCACTGGCATTCGGCAGGGCAACTCACAAGGCCGTATTAGAACCGGAAACATTCAGTGAGGAGTTTGTTGTCGCTCCAAAGGTAGACAAGCGCACTAAAGAGGGTAAAGAGACATGGAATAAATTCATTGAAGAGAATAGCGGACGAGAAGTCATTACCGAAGAGGATCTCGAAACCCTTCAGGACATGAAAGCGGTAATCGACCACGATATCCATGCAAGTACCTTCCTTAATGGAATACACGAGCAGTCATACTTCTGGACGGATGCAGCCACAGGCGAAAAATGCAAGGTAAGACCGGACTGTATAGCGGAAGTAGATGGTAAGAAGTACATCGTTGACTACAAAACCACGGATTCATGCGCTGACGGAGCCTTTGAGCGTTCCGTTAGAAAATACGGTTACAAGTTCCAGGCGGGTATGTACCGCGAAGGTTACTTCCAGAACACTTTTGAAGATGTCGGTTTTGCGTTTGTAGCACAGGAAAAGACCGCTCCTTATGCGGTACGCGTGTATATCTGTTCGGAAGAGTTCTTGGCAGAAGGTTACGCACAGTTCCGAGAAGCTATCGGGATCTATCACGAATGCAAGACGAGTAACCACTATTGGGGATATGAAGGCCCGAACAATGAGATTTCAGAGCTTATAGGCGAGGAGGAAAGAGAATGATAGAGAGTTGGGAAAAGATTATAGATCCGAATTTTATAAATGCAGAACTGATCGGCGAAGTTGGAGCCGAAAAGGTCGTCACGATAAAGGACATTGATTTCATGGAGTGTTTTGATTCCAGGTCGAACGCCAAGATCAGCAAACAGGCGGTAGCTTTTGAAGAGTGTAAGCCGATGATCCTGAACAAGACCAATGCAAAGCAGCTTAAGAAGTTATTCAGTCCGAGTGACGATGATCCGAAGCTCTGTATCGGTCATAAGGTCGTTCTGTACGTTGTTTCCGTTAAGGTTGGCGGAAAGCAGACCACAGGAATACGAATCAAGGAGTATTCAGAGGAAAAGTGTGCTGACTGCGGAAAAGCCATTTTACCCGCAGCCGGAAAGTCAGTCGCAGAGCTGATAGATATTTCAAAACGTAATTGTGGCAGACAGTTGTGTCTTGCTTGTATGCAGAAGGTAGCGGAGGAGGAAAAGAATAATGGTAAATAAAGTTATTTTGCAAGGACGAGTAGTCAGAGACATAGAGTTACAGGAAAAAGGCGGATTCAAGTACGCGGAAGTAACAGTCGCATGGTCCGAGAAGATCGGGGAAGTCGAGAAAAAGTGCTTCCTGTACTGCAAAGCATGGCGAAACACGGCCGAGTTCTTGTCGAAATTCTTTAAGAAGGGACAGGAAGTCATTATCGAGGGCCAGATGGTTACAGAGGAATGGGAAAAGGACGGTAAGAAGAACAGTCGTACATTCTGTAATATCGAACGCGCTAACTTCTGTGGACCTAAACAGAACACGGATGCACCTGCTGAACAGTCCGCTACATCCGATGATTTCATGAACGTTCCCGATACGATTCAAGAGGAGTTGCCCTTCAAGTGATTATTATTGACTCTCGAGAACGACAATTCAGCCACATAACCGACTATTTCGATGTTCATGGCATTCCTTACAAAATCGAGAAGCTAGACACGGGCGATTATTGCAATACTGATAATCCGTCCGTGCTAGTGGACCGAAAAGCGGACCTGGAAGAAGTAAACGGCAACTTAAGCAAGGGCAAGTCGAAGCATTCAAGGTTTGTCAGAGAATGCAAACGAGCGTTCGATAATAAGCAGCGGTTAGTTGTTCTGATAGAGGGAACCAATTATAAGTCCGTTGAGGAAATCAAGACTTGGACGAGCAAATATTCGGTTCACACAGGTCGATGGTTAGCAAACGAAATGTTCAGATTAACGATGGCATTCGGAGTTGAGTGGCGATTCTGCCGGAAGAACGAGACACCGAAGAAGATATTGGAGATTTTAGATCATGAGAACAAGGGCAAGGGATAAAAACGGAAATATCGTTTATATCAACGAAGCGCAACATGGAACAGTATATTTCGATGATATGTTCAATGACTTGGAAATGATTCCTGTTCAGGGTTCTATCAAGGAATGGCATTTCCGATACAAAAGCGGACAGGATCGAGATACTTGGGCAGATTATGACAACTCTATGAGTGAGTTTCATATAGCGCAACAAGCACTATTTCCAATAGAAGAGCGTGAGATTCCTGTTTATCCGCATAGAGCTGACGTTCTTACCGGGGGTAATACAGTTATTGAGATTCAACATTCATGGTTAAGCAGAGAGGAAGTTTCAGAACGAACTGATTTTTATATTAACAAAATTGGTTCATTGGTATGGGTGCTTGATGCCTCTGAAAACGCGTATGAACTAGTTTTTTGTAATGATGCGCAAAAAAAGGGGTTACGGGCTTTTGAATTTAAACAGAGAAAATTTTTTGGCAACTTTCAATTATTACCTCAACAAGAAATATTTCTGTACGTTGGGAACAACAACGAAATAAATGAATATATCCATGTTTTGTATGTAGTAGGCGATTGGGAAATGGTCTATGGAAACAAAATGGAACTTCCGCATTTTATGAGTTATATAAATATTCTCAAAAACAGAGGAACGGTAATCGAGGATCTCTGGTGTCGATTTAAATCTGATCTGGAAGAAGCCAATATAATTTTAAAAAAACAAAAGGAGGCAGCCGAAGAATTAGCTCGAAAACAAGAAGCCGCTGCCGCCGAGTTAAAACGCAAGGAAGAAGAGTTCTCTCGAAACTACGAAATAAGCAGGTTAAAAAATGAAGTTGGCAAGTTAATAAAACAAATCGAATTTATGAGAAACCAATTCATTGAGGAATGGGACGGATATATAAATTCTCATTCAAATGCTTGTCATTATCCTATGTATTATATGCGAAAGGCTTTAGATGAAGCTATAAAGCAAGGAAAAGTAAAATGACTGCTGACGAAATAAAAAAAACATATTCCATGAATGACATTCTATCTAGGTATGGGATATCCGTTAGACACGGAATGTGCAGTTGTCCTTTTCACGGAGCTGATCGGCATCCGAGTATGCAAGTTTTTAAGGATGGTTTTAAGTGCCACACTTGCAACGAACATGGAGACATTTTTGACTTTGTGATGTTAAAAGAACAATGTTCCTTCAAAGACGCGTTCATAAGCCTGGGTGGAACATACGAGCATAAAGATACAAAAACAAAACAAAAACTTACGCTTAAGAGATTCGACAGGCAAAAAAAACGTAAAGAACGAGTTGTTTCCGGAGAGAGAGAATTTAAGTTATTCCTTTCCGACACAATAACGAAATGTCAGCAGTTAATTCAGAATACGGAGCCTTTTTCAGACGAATGGTGTGCAGCTCAAAACGCTCTACCATGGCTCCTGTACTCTTGGGAACTCAAATATATCAATTCAGAGGAGATAAACGAACCCGATGTTATTAGAGTATGTAGAAAAATTGAAAGAATCTGATCTCTTGTCTGAAGAATTATTCGAGGAGTTGTTTTCTGTCGATAGCGATTTTGATCGAGAGAAAAAACATCAGGAATTACAGGCAAAAGCAAAGGAGTTCAAACTTTTAACTCAATTTAATAAATTATATTCCGCTTATCAAAAGGAAAACAAAAAAGACCTTATGGTCACAGATATGCCTTCCTACGTTACGCAGTTTACAGGTCAACCAGAGTTAAAAACCGGAATGTGGAGAGCTGATATGAATGGGGTTTGGATTTTGACGGAAAAAGGTCGAGAGTATGCCTGTTCGCATCCGATCTATCCAAAGACGATACTCGTTAACGTTGAGACGCACACCTGCAAAGTTGAATTAGTTTTTTTGGTAAGAAACAAATGGGAACATATATTCGTTGATAGGAAAGTTATTGCAAGTAGAACAAGCATAGTTGCATTAGCAAACCATGGAATCAGAGTAACGAGTGAGAATGCCGGATTTTTAGTTCGTTTTCTTTCCGATGTTGAGTCATTGAATGAAGAAACTATAACCGAATCATTATCAACCTCGAGGCTTGGATGGGTAACCGGAGAATCATTAAAAGATTCATATTTTTTACCTTTTGAAAATGGAATCGTTTTTGACAATGAAAACAATATTGGAAATTTGTACACATCTATTTCCGAAATGGGATATTACTCAACATGGCTTGATATTGTAAAAACTGTCAGAAAACAAAAAAGGATAGAACCGCTTATTGGTCTTGCCACATCGTTTGCTTCAGTTCTGGTCGAGCCTCTTGGAATACTTCCCTTCATTATCGGAATATGGGGCGGAACCGGGAAAGGTAAAACTGTAACCTTAAAACTTGCAACGTCAGTATGGGCTAACCCCTTTGAGGGCCAATATATAACCGATGCAAAAACAACACTTACGGCTATGGAAATAAGACTCGATGTTCTGAATAATCTTCCGATGATAGTGGACGATCTGTCGCAGCTTAAGGGAAAGACAGATGGGGATTTCGGGGATCTGATTTATATGCTTTGCTCCGGATCTAGTAAAGGAAGAGCAACTAAAGAAGCCGGGTTAAGACAGACTTCTAGTTGGAAGAATAGCATTTTCTGTACATCAGAACACAGTTTTACCACAGAGACATCACAGGCCGGAGCCATAAACAGGGTAATAGAAATTGAGTGTGGAAATGTTGATATCTATACCGAACCAAATGGACACGATCTGTGCGAAGTCTTACATAAAAACTATGGACACGCAGGGAGACAGTTTATTGAAGCAGTTAAAACTTTGGATTCTGATGGAATACAGGTTTTATACAAAAAATACTATGACATCTTAATCGATGAAATGCAGAAAACAGGTATAGAAAAAGAGCTGAAACAGATTATTCCTATGGCGGTAATTTTAGTTGCTGATGAAATAGCAGAAGAATATATCTTCCAGGATGGAATTAGGCTTGATATCGAAACTTGTTTTAAGCTGCTTAAAAGCAAAACTGATGTTTCAGAAGGAATCAGGACATATAGATACCTTATGGACACAGTTGCAAGTTCAAAATTCCGATTCGAGGAGCCTCATTTAGACGATCCGGAACGTTTTGAGCGTTGGGGCAAGTTTATGGGCGGAAATAAAGTAGCAATAATTGGCAAATTTTTTGACAAGATGGTTGCTGAAGCGGGATCTAACACAAAAGCATTTCTGTCATGGGCAAAAAGTGTTGACATCGTTGATCGAGATAAGAATGGAAATGCAAAAAAGAATGTTAGCATTCTCGGCAGTTCTCCCAGGTGCGTTGTTATACGGACAGATTGGGACACCGAAGAGCTGACCGACAAGCAAGACAATGATGGTTTTATGGAAATAACCGAAGGAATACAAGAAGAATTGCCTTTTATGTAATTACAATATTACAAAATTACAATTCATATACAGAGAGTTTTATAAAAAAAGACATTTTTTATTTTGTGATGATGTTTTTTCGCGCGCGAGAAACTACATGAAATTTAATGTAATTTTGTAATAATCGATATTTTGGTGTAAAAACCTAGTATTTATAAAGGTTTGCGGAATTACAGAAATATTACAAAAACTAAAAAATTTTGTAATTTTTGTAACTCCGAGAGAGGACCACAAATGTATATGACATTAGCTGAAAAATACAACTACATAAACAAAGATTTTAAGAAATCCGCTCTTTATAACCTGGGAGATCTACCGGATGAGCGTGAAGCAGCACTCGAGCATTTTGACCGGGCCATTAAGGAATCTAGTAATTGGCTAGTCCGTTATAAGGATCGTGGCGCGAAGGTCTATAAGTACGCATACGCAATAGCAGAGGACTGGATGAGCACATTGGAACGCGAATACCGCCGCAAGTTTATCGGAGGTGCGTTATGAACCAATTCGAACGACCGCGTGTCAAAGGACATCATGCGTTTTATGACCAGGACTATAAACGTATGGAGCGACAGGGATTTAAGCCGATAGGATGGACTGATTATCACAGTAGTCCTTATGCAGAATATGAAAGGAGAGTGAGACAGTATGGAAACAGTAAGAGAACAGATCCAGAAGATAATTGACGATATGTGTAGCAATTATTGTAAGTGGCCGAACGAATGGGACGAGGAAGAACAGGGAATGGAACTGTGTGAGAGCGATATCTGTTCGAACTGTCCGCTGAATAGATTATGAGGTACGGATATGATAGGTCAGCTTAACTTATTCGGAATAGATTTTCCGACATTCGCACAAAAATATTGTAAGCATCAGGGAGCGTTCTTGTCATTCGGGGAAGAGGACCAGAGTTATCCTGCTTGTTCTTATAAGAATGAACAGAATGCTCGTACCTGGGATGATTGGCAGAAGTGCAATATAGAGAATTGTCCGTTCTTTAATTTTGGCAACGAAATATAGGAGAGTGAAAAATGAAATGTCCACAATGTCCATTTTATGAGCAGAAAACGAGTTACGGCACAGAAGTAATCAAGTGCAACAATGAGGAATGTCAGCATAGGGCAGAAAGTGAGGATAAGGAATGACAAGGGAAGAAGCGGTTAAGTGGTTAAAAGACTATCTTAAAAATACTGATTTATCTATGCCACAGTACGAAGAAGCCTTATGTATGGCTATCAAAGCATTAGAGCAAGAGCCAAAGACAGGGCATTGGGTAAGACACACAAAAATTGAAAACGTTTATGACATAAAAGGTGTAAAGACTTGGGGTATAAAGTGCCAATGCGATAAGTGCGATTTTACCACAATAGTCATTGAGGATTTCGGATATTACAATTATTGCCCTAATTGCGGTGCAAGAATGGAAAGTGAGGATAAGGAATGACAGCAAAACTGATACGGACAGAAAAAACCGAGTGGGGTGATACTAAATATTTCTGTGAATGTTCTGTATGTGGTAACGAGTATTATCGGTGGAATTATAACAAAAGAACTACTTGCTACTGTTTAGACTGTTATAACAAAAGACAACGAGAAAATGCTAAAGCATGGCAAAAGAGAAAACAACAAGAGTGTGTTGACAAGGTGCTAGAGGAAATTAAGACAGAGATAGACGAGCAATACAAATGGCTTATGCAGACAAAACACACGTTAAATGACATTGATATAGCATTTAGCGGTATTAAATCGTGTATTAACAAGCATATAAGGTAAAAACGTGATTAAGGAGGGAATTCATGAAAAAAGAACATATTATAAACATTATCCGAGTTTATGACGCTATTTATGACCTGGAAGCACGGATGGAAAAAGCACTATTAACTAGTTTTTCGGGGGATTCTATTTTTGAACAAATAAACAGTTTTATAACAGAAATAATAACTGATATTTACATGGAGGCCACGGGTATAGATATTGATGATAAAGCATGGACTATATTAAATGCTCCTTGTAGTGCAGAAGAAAGAGCAGAACTCGTAATGGAGGGTAAAAGGTATGACACACATTGAACGTGAAATAACAAAAACCGAATACGAACAGGCACTCAAACAGGGACCGTACGCGCTGATCTCACAGTCTACGATCTGCGGATATGGTGCTTATGGTGCCAGAGTAAAGGAAGCAGATGGACATTACTATCTGGAATACGATAGAGGAGATAGCTGCGACTAGGAGGAATTATGAGAATAAAATTACGTTCAACGTATGACAGTTTCCCGGAAC
>Ga0310696_10001765_pt1 | contig 30444 bp, 28 predicted proteins | sample AusTroGonzalo_MG_4_FD_203885 | JGI IMG/M metagenome (GOLD analysis project Ga0310696, IMG submission 203885) | Bovine rumen microbial communities from tropical cattle in Woodstock, Queensland, Australia - Gonzalo_02 (v2) (version 2) | ecosystem: Host-associated > Mammals > Digestive system >... | reverse complement strand
TGGAACAGCACACGCTCACGGGTAGGGATATATTCGCACCACATGTTTCCTTGAACACCAATCACATGCTGTTTCTGCTTGGCATTCATGTTCTTAGGCATAACATCGTATTCGTAAATGCTACGCATGCTGGTCTTCTCCTCGGCCTGCGAGAGATACATGGGCGAACCAGGACAGAAGATCACGTCGTTGCCCTGTGCTGTTACCTGACTTGGTGCATCGGGCACCCAGGTGCGCCACCAGGTTACGGTAGCGGTCTTCGAGAGTCCACCCTCCAGGATTTCGTCCCAGCCCATCATCTTCTTACCGTTCTTGTTGATGAATGCCTCCATCTGATGAATAAACCACGACTGCAGCTCCTCCTCATTCTTCAGATGGTTATCCTTGATGCGCTTCTGACAGTCGGGACATTCCTTCCAGGTATCCTTACGTACCTCGTCGCCACCTACATGTACATACTCATAAGGGAACAACTTGAAAATCTCGCTCCAGATATCCTTGCAGAAATCCAGCACCTTTTGCTTACCGGGACAGAGTGGGGTAGTAAAGTACTGACCCCAGCCGATGGTGGGGAAGCACGATAGTCCCTCGTAGTTCTCGATGGCACTCAGGAAATGACCTGGCATGTCAATCTCGGGCACAATCTCGATACCGCGCTGCTTGGCATAGGCCACCACGTCGCGAATCTGATCCTGGGTGTAATAGCCACCATACAGAGTGTCGCCATTCTCAACACGGGTATTCTTCTTTGGAATCAGCAGGTCGGGATTGTCATCGCGGGCAGCCAGCTGCATGCAGACGGTGTCCTGGTTGTTGTAGATACGCCAGGCACCTTTCTCAGTGAGCAGTGGGTACTTCTTAATCTCGATGCGCCAGCCCTGATCGTCGGTCAGGTGCCAGTGGAATCGGTTCAGCTTGTACAGCGCCATCAGGTCGATAATCTCCTTCACCTCATCCACAGTAAAGAAGTGGCGCGATACATCCAGATGGAACCCGCGCCAGTTAAAGCGTGGGGCATCGGTAACCGCAACTGCAGGGATGGCAGCTTTGCCGTCGTTCTGCAGCAGCAACTGATTCAGGGTGGCAATGGCCGACAGGGTTCCACTGTAGTTAGCGCCGTTGATGTCGATACCATTCGCCTTCACATTCAACTGATAGCCATCCTTGGCTATACCTTTCTTGGTGGTCAGTCGGATGTCGCCCTGCTTGCCGGCAACCAGTGTGGCGTTTACCTTTGCATAGCGCTGCAGACAAACCTGCAGGTACTCAGCAGCAGGCTTCAGTGCTGCCGATGAGTAGGCAATGGTAGTGCCTGGTGTCAGGTTAAACTCGCCTGTGCCAACAGTTGCTTTCTGTGGCGCAGGTACCAAGTTAACCTGAGCCTGGATGCCCAGACTCAGGATACTAAATAGCAGTAAAATGATTTTCTTCATAAAAGTGTTGGTAGATGTTTTGAATTTGTTAGAACTGCCAGCGACTGGGCAACTGACGCTCAGGCCACAGATGCTTGGCATATTTGTAGTTGTAGAACTCGAACAGCTTGGTGAATTGTGTCAAGCGCTCCTTAAAGGCGTCGTAGTTCTTCAGTTCGGGCTGTGTCCACTGTACCTCCGACAGGGCCGACATACGTGGCAGGGCCTGATATTCAACCAGTCCTTCGGTCAGCAGATACTCAGCCCACAGGTTGGCCTGTGTACCAAGGATATGCTTCTTGGCTTCGGTCGACAGTGTGTCGGGGGCAGGCTCCAGCGAATATACCTTCTCTACAGGAATGAAACCACCGCAACGGGTTGGCTCGAACTGGGCCTCTTTCGACTGCAGATAGTCGAAGTAAACATGCGATGTTGGTGCCATCACCACATCGTGACCTAACTCGGCAGCCTTAGCACCAGGCTCGCTACCACGCCACGACATAATCATGGCATCCTGTGGACAGCCATCCAGAATCTCGTCCCAACCCAGGGCACGGCGCTGATGGGCTGTCAGGTAGTTGAATACTTTCTGTGTAAAGTGGGCCTGCAGTTTATCCTTGCTTAAACCGAGGGCCTGACACTTAGGACAAGCCTCCCATTTTACGGTTGGAGTCTCGTCGCCACCTATATGGATCACCTCCGATGGGAAGATATCCATTATTTCGGCCAGCACACCCTCTACAAACTCGTAAACCTTAGGATTGCCTACGCACAGCACATCGGTATAAACACCCCAGTAGTGACCTACCTCGTAAGGCCCGCCTGTACAGCCCAGTTCGGGATAGCAAGCCAAAGCGGCCAACATGTGACCGGGCATATCAATCTCAGGAATAATGTTAATGTGGCGCTCCTGGGCATATTTCACAATATCGCGAGCCTCCTGCTGGGTATAGAAACCACCGTGGGGAATGCCATCGTCCAAATCAGAGTTGGTGCCAAGAATCGTACCCGAACGCTGCGAACCGATTGTGGTAAGCTTAGGATACTTCTTGATCTCGATACGCCAGCCCTGGTCGTCGGTCAGATGCCAGTGGAAGGTGTTCATGTTGTGCATGGCCAACAGGTCGATGAACTTCTTTACGAAATCCACGCTCCAGAAGTGGCGCGAGCAATCCAGCATCATACCGCGATAACCAAAGCGTGGTGCATCGGTAATGATGGCTGCAGGCATAACCGGGCTTTCGTTTGCTGCTTTGCGCAGTGTCTGGATGCCATAGAATACACCTGCTGCCGAGCCACCCTGAATGGTAATGCCCTTCTGACTTACTGTCATAACGTATCCCTCCTTTTCAGTAACCTTAGGCGATACTGCCAGCTCGATATAACGTACTTTCTTGGCACGTTTGGTTACGATAGTAAGGTCGTTCTTGGTCAACTCCTTGACGTACTGTTTCAAAAACTCTGCCTCGCTTTGCAAATCGGCTGGTGCCAGAATCTGCACGTCGGCGTCAATGTTAAACGATGCACCTTTCTGCATCACAATACTCTGTGGCAGTGGTACTACTTGGTAATTGGTAGGCTCTCCGGCCATGGTGTTCATATTGATTCCAATAAAAAACACTAAGGTTGATAATAACTTTTTCATATATCTGTTTAGAATTTGTATTCTACAAATGCCTCCATGGCTTCGTAGCAAGCCAGTCCGAGGTTATCGTAGCGTTTGGCTGTTTCGCGGTTGCGGTCTTCGGCACGCTGCCAGAACAGTCGCTCGTCGTTGCCTAAGAATGGGGCACTCTCCATCTGACTCTGGTGGCGCAGAATGGCATTTCGCTTCTCGCGCAGCTCCTCGGGACTCATAGGTACGCACATCTCAATGTCGGCTACATCCCATTCGGCCCAGGCACCACGGTACATCCAAACTCTGCAGTCCTTCAGCCACTCGGCACCAGCTTTCTTCTGCTCGTCGATGGCGGCCAGTACAGCATCGGTACACTTGCGGTGTGTGCCATGAGGATCGGCCAGGTCGGCAGCAACGTAAATCTGGTGAGGCTTGACCTCGCTAATCAGGTCGATAATAGGTGTAACGTCGGCCTCGGTCATAGGTAGCTTCTCTATCTTACCACTCTCATAGAAAGGCAGGTCGAGGAAGTGAATGTGCTTACTGTCTATACCACTGTACTCACAAGCCAGACGAGCCTCGCCACGACGAATCAGTCCTTTCAGTCGCAGAATCTGCTCATTGTCCAAATCGCCCTCTTTCTTGTTCTTGATAAATGCCTTTACAGCCTGGTATGAGTGCTTAATAACCTCGTCGCTACCATTGGCAAAAATGGTATTGAAACCATTGATAAAGTGCATGAATCGACGAACCTCCTCATCGCCAACGGCAATATTACCAGATGTCTCGTAAGCTACATGTACATCGTGCTGCTGCTGCATCAGTCGGCGAATGGTTCCTCCCATCGAGATAACGTCATCGTCGGGGTGTGGCGAGAACACAATTACACGCTTAGGGTAGGGCTTTGCACGCTCTGGGCGGGTGGTGTCGTCAACATTGGGCTTACCACCGGGCCATCCGGTAATAGTGTGCTGCAACTCATTAAACACTTCAATGTTTACCAGACCGGCCTGTCCGTTGAATTCCTCAACCAAATGGCCTAATCCGTTTTCCACGTAATCCTTGGTCGAAAGCTTCAGCAATGGCTTTCCAACCTTCTCACACAGTTCAATTACCTGACGCCTAAGTTCGTGGTTAGGCATCTGGATACTGTTAGTTAGATTTAAATTCATCATTGTTATATTAATGTAGTAAAGTACAAATCTTCGGCGAAATTACAAATTTTGCGCGAAATAAATGCAAAATTTGGGAAGATTAACAATAATAATGTGTAATTTTGCACCCGATGAAACAACCAGCTATACAGAAACCCGAAGGAATCAGCAGTGTGCTATTGCATGCTTGCTGTGCTCCGTGTTCATCGGCTATCGTCGAGTGGATGATGGCTAATGGTGTTCGACCTGTTATTTATTATTTTAATCCAAATATCTGGCCCAGAGAGGAATACGAAATCCGTAAGCAGGAAAGTAAACGCCATGCCGAGAGCCTTGGTTTGCAATGGATTGATGGCGATTATAATCACGAAGAGTGGCTTGGTGGCGTGTGTGGCTTAGAGCAAGAGCCTGAACGTGGTCGTCGTTGCGAACGTTGCTTTACGCTCCGACTGATAGCTGCTGCTAAGAAGGCTCAGGAGTTGAATATTCCCTATTTCACAACGACGCTTGCCTCGTCAAGATGGAAGAGCTTAGACCAGATTAATCGTGCCGGCGAAATCGCCGAACAGGCTGTCGCCCAACACCCAACACCCACCACCAATCACCCATCACCCAAATACTGGTCCCAGAACTGGCGTAAGGGAGGACTCTACGAACGTCGTAACCAGTTGCTGAAAGAGTACGATTTCTACAATCAGCAGTATTGCGGCTGCGAGTTCAGTATGCGTGTTAAACCTGCCGAAATAAAAGAAAAAGTAAAAAACGAGGAGTAAAATTTGGGTGTATCGTTTTTTTATTGTAACTTTGCGCCCTAAAAAATAGTAAGTAATATGTTTGAGAATTTAAGTGACAGATTAGAGCGCTCGTTTAAAATATTGAAAGGTGAGGGAAAAATCACCGAGATTAACGTAGCCGAGACACTGAAAGATGTACGTCGTGCCCTGTTGGATGCCGACGTAAACTATAAGGTAGCCAAGTCATTTACCGATACTGTTAAGCAGAAGGCCCTTGGTATGAATGTGCTTACTGCTGTGAAGCCCAGTCAGCTCATGGTGAAGATTGTTCACGACGAGCTGGCCGAACTCATGGGTGGTAAGGCTGCCGAGCTTAAGATTGAAGGTCGTGCCGGTGCTCCTGCCATCATCCTCATGTCGGGTTTGCAAGGTTCGGGTAAGACCACCTTTAGTGGTAAGCTGGCTAAGATGCTGAAGGAGCGCAACCACAAGAAGCCCTTGCTGGTAGCTTGCGACGTATATCGTCCAGCTGCTATCGAGCAGTTGAAGGTGGTTGGTGAAACCGTAGGTGTACCTGTTTACTGCGAGCCTGATAACAAGAATGTTGTTGAGATTGCCAACAACGCTATACAGGAGGCCAAGTCAAAGGCCAACGATGTGGTGATTATCGATACCGCCGGTCGTCTGGCTGTCGACGAGGAGATGATGCAGGAGATTGAGACCCTGAAGAAGGCTGTAAATCCTAACGAGACCCTGTTCGTTGTCGATTCAATGACCGGTCAGGATGCCGTCAACACAGCTAAGGAGTTTAACGATCGTCTCGACTTCGATGGTGTTATCCTTACCAAGCTCGATGGTGATACCCGTGGTGGTGCTGCCCTTTCTATCCGTACTGTAGTTACCAAGCCAATTAAGTTTGTGGGTACAGGCGAGAAGATGGAGGCAATCGATGTGTTCTATCCCGAGCGTATGGCCGACCGTATTCTTGGTATGGGTGATATCGTTTCTTTGGTAGAGCGTGCCCAGCAGCAGTTCGACGAGGAGGAGGCCAAGAAACTCGAAAAGAAAATACGTAAGAATAAGTTCGACTTCGACGACTTCATGGGTCAGATTCAGCAAATCAAGAAGATGGGTAACATCAAGGATCTGGCTGCGATGATTCCTGGCGTTGGTAAGCAGATTAAGGATTTGGATATCGACGACGATGCCTTCAAGGGTATCGAGGCTATCATTAACTCCATGACTCCAAAGGAGCGTGCCAATCCCGACATCATTAACCAGAGCCGTCGCCGCCGTATCGCTGCCGGTTCGGGTACGAAGATGGACGATGTGAACCGCCTGATGAAGCAGTTCGAACAAACACGCAAGATGATGAAGATGGTTACTGGCCTTAACTCATCGAAGATGGCGCAGATGGCTGCTGCCATGAAGATGCGTGGTGGAATGCCAAAGTTCTAAATAAACAACACATATGCAACTGATTGATGGTAAAGCAACAGCAACGGCTATCAAGGCCGAAATCGCTGAAGAGGTAAAAGAGATTGTTGCCCAGGGTGGCAAACAGCCCCATCTGGCTGCCGTATTGGTAGGTCACGATGGTGGTTCTGAAACTTACGTAAAGAATAAGGTACTGGCTTGCGAGGCTTGTGGCTTTAAGAGTACGCTCATTCGTTTCGAGGATAATATCTCGGAAGCCGAGCTCTTAGAGTGTGTCGACAAGCTTAACAAGGACGACGATGTTGATGGTTTCATCGTACAGTTGCCCTTGCCCAAGCACATCGACGAGCAGAAGATTATCGAGGCAATCGACTACCGTAAGGATGTTGATGGTTTCCATCCCATCAATGTAGGTCGTATGGCTATCGGTTTGCCATGCTTTATTTCGGCCACCCCCCTTGGCATCATTACACTGCTTAAACGCTATGGTATCGAGACCAGCGGTAAGAAGTGTGTTATTCTGGGGCGCTCAAACATCGTAGGTAAGCCTATGGCACAGCTCATGATGCAGAAGCAGTATGGCGACGCTACTGTTACCGTATGCCACTCGCGTTCTAAGACGCTGAAAGAGGAGTGTCGCGCAGCCGATATTATTATTGCTGCCATTGGTCAGCCCGACTTCGTAACAGCCGACATGGTAAAGGATGGAGCTGTGATTGTTGATGTAGGTACCACCCGTGTACCCGATGCAACTCGCAAGAGCGGTTTCCGCCTCAATGGCGACGTGAAGTTCGACGAGGTTGCCCCCAAGTGCTCGTACATCACACCCGTTCCTGGCGGCGTAGGTCCAATGACCATCTGCTCGCTCATGAAGAATACCTTGGCTGCAGGCAAAAAAGAATATTATAAGTAATGACGGCACAAGAGTATTACGAACAAGGTAACGAGGCCCGCAAGCGCGGACAGTGGCACGAGGCTATCAATAGCTATATACAAGCTATAGAGCTCGACCCCGATAGTCCCGCCGTCGAGGCTAAGCGTATGCTCGATGACATCATGGCTTTTTATTGTAAGGATATGTATAATCCCTGAGTCCGTATGGATTCAGGGATTCTTGTTAAAATGCTGCTATTTGTTATTAAAAGATAGTATTTTTAGATAAAATGAAAGAAAATGATGTTTTTCTTTTGCATTTTGATAAGTAATTAGTATCTTTGCAACCCGAAAAAAGTGATTAATGCGTTAAACAACTATATTATGGCAAAATTGAAAGGCGCTATTGAGGTAAATACCGAGAGGTGTAAGGGATGCAGCCTGTGCATCATAGCTTGCCCTCAAAAGGTTATTGCCCTTGCCAACAAAGTTAATCTGCACGGCTACCCTTACGTGGAGGCTGTCAACGAAGAGGCCTGCGTAGGCTGTGCTTCGTGTGGCATTGTATGTCCCGATGGTTGTATCACCGTGTATCGTAAAAAAGTGGAGGAATAATTATGGCAGAAGAAAGAGAAGTTGTATTAATGAAAGGCAACGAGGCTATTGCCCACGCTGCTATTCGTTGCGGATGCGACGGCTATTTCGGCTATCCTATTACTCCGCAGAGTGAAGTGATTGAAACGCTGGCCGAGCTGAAGCCTTGGGAAACCACTGGTATGCAGGTGGTACAGGCCGAGAGCGAGTTAGCCAGTATCTACATGGTATATGGTGCTGCCGGTGCTGGTAAGCGTGCCATGACATCAAGTTCGTCGCCTGGTATTGCGCTTATGCAGGAAGGTATTACTTACATGGCTGGTGCCGAGGTTCCAGGTGTGTTTGTAAATGTACAGCGCGGTGGTCCTGGTCTGGGTACTATCCAGCCTTCGCAGGGCGACTATTTCCAGGCTACCCGTGGTGGTGGTAATGGCGACTACAAGGTTATTGTACTGGCTCCATCATCTGTACAGGAGATGGCCGATTTCGTTGACCTTGCCTTTGAGTTGGCATTCAAGTACCGTAACCCAGCCATGATTCTGAGCGATGGTGTGATTGGTCAGATGATGGAGAAGGTGGTGCTGCCTCCTTTCAAGCCTCGTCGTACCGATGAGCAGGTTGTTAAGGAGTGCCCTTGGGCCTCTACAGGTAAGCCAAAGAACCGCGAGCGTGTGGTTATCACATCGCTCGAGCTCAAGCCTGAGGCTATGGAGAAGCGTAACATCGCCCTGCAGGAGAAATATGCTAAGATACAGGAGAACGAGGTTCGCTTTGAGCAGCAGCAGATGGACGATGCCGACTATGCAATTGTGGCATTCGGTAGTGCAGCCCGTATTGCCGAGAAGTCGGTAGAGATTGCCCGCGAGCAGGGTATTAAGGTTGGTTTGTTCCGTCCTATCACGCTGTTCCCATTCCCTGAGAAGCAGATTGCTGAGTTATCGAAGAAGGTGAAGGGTATCCTTGTAGCCGAGATTAACGCCGGCCAGATGGTACAGGATGTTCGTTTGGCAGTAAACGGAGCAGTGCCCGTTGAGCAGTTCGGACGCCTGGGTGGTATCGTTCCCGATCCTGAGGAAATCGTTAATGCTTTGCAAGCAAAGCTAATTGACAAAGAATAATTGATAATTGACAATGGATAGAAATCAAATAGTTCAACCAGAGAACATCGTCTGCAAAAAGCCGACGCTGATGAACGACAACAATATGCACTACTGCCCAGGCTGTAGCCATGGTGTAGTACATAAGTTGGTTGCCGAGGTCATCGAGGAAATGGGAATGGCAGATAAGGCTGTAGGTGTATCGCCTGTAGGCTGTGCTGTATTCGCGTACAACTATATAGATATCGATTGGCAGGAGGCTGCCCATGGTCGTGCTCCCGCACTGGCTACTGGTATTAAGCGTACCTGGCCCGACCGTTTGGTATTCACCTATCAGGGTGATGGCGACTTGGCTTGTATCGGTACCTGCGAAACCATCCACGCCCTGAACCGTGGCGAGAATATTGTTATCATCTTCGTTAACAATGCTATCTATGGTATGACGGGTGGACAGATGGCTCCAACCACACTGATTGGTCAGAAGACTTCTACATGTCCTTACGGACGTGATCCTGAGATTCACGGTTATCCTTTGAAGATGGCTGATATCGCAGCACAGTTAGAGGGTACTTGCTACGTTACTCGTCAGAGTGTAGAGAGTGTTGCCTCTATCCTGAAGGCCAAGAAGGCTCTACGTAAGGCTTTCGAGGCTTCGATGGCTGGTAAGGGTTCAAGTTTGGTAGAGTTCGTTTCAACCTGTAACAGCGGTTGGAAGCTCACTCCCGCCAAGGCTAATGAATGGATGAAGGAGAATATGTTCCCCTTCTATCCAAAAGGTGACTTAAAAGATACGACAGACAAATGAAGAAAGAAATAATTATCAGTGGTTTCGGAGGTCAGGGCGTACTCTCAATGGGTAAGATTCTGGCCTATAGTGGACTGATGGAGGACAAGGAGGTTACATGGATGCCAGCTTATGGTCCTGAGCAGCGTGGTGGTACAGCCAACGTAACTGTGATTGTAAGCGACGAGCGTATTTCTTCGCCCATCCTCAGTAAGTACGACATTGCTGTTGTACTTAACCAGCCCTCACTCGAGAAGTTCGAGCCAAAGATCAAGCCCGGTGGCGTTTTGATTTACGATGGTTTTGGTATCATTAAAAAGCCAACCCGTAAGGATATCACCGTTTACGAAATCAATGCTATGGACAAGGCTGCCGAGATGAAGAACGGTAAGGTGTTCAACATGATTGTACTGGGTGGACTTCTGAAGGTAGCTCCTGTAGTAAGCGACAAGGGTGTTGAGAAGGCCCTTTTCAAGACACTGCCAGAGCGTCACCATGGATTGATTCCTCTGAATATGGAGGCTCTTAAAGAGGGTGCAAAGATTATTCAGGAGATTAAGTAATAACAATGGAGTTAGTAGTATTAACCCAAGGAGTTTGCGAAGTTGCCAAGCAGGCAGGCGCCTATATCCGTAACGAACGTAGTAAATTCTCGTTAACGAGCGTTGAGCGTAAACATGCCCACGATTATGTGTCGTATGTCGATAAGGGCTCCGAGCAACTTATTGTATCAGCTTTGCGCCAATTACTGCCCGAGGCAGGTTTTATTACCGAAGAGGGTACTACAGGCGACGATGGATGTGCCGAACTCACTTGGGTTGTCGACCCGCTCGATGGTACTACTAACTTCATTCATCAATATGCCCCTTATGCCGTAAGCATTGCTTTGTTGCAAGGGCATGAGGTGCTGTTAGGTGTAGTTTACGAGATTTGTCATAACGAGTGCTACTATGCCTGGCAGAGTGGTGGTGCCTATATGGATGGCACGCCGCTGCATGTTAGTAACCAGCCGTTGAACGATGCACTGCTTTGCTTGCAGCTACCTTATAATAGCGATGCCTATAAGCCTGTAATCAAGCACCTTATCGACGGGCTTTACGGTAACGTGGGTAGCATTCGCATGTGCGGTTCGGCTGCCATGGCACTATGCTATGTGGCTGCAGGCCGCTACGATGGCTATGCCGAACAGTACATTGGCCAATGGGATTTCATGGCCGGTGCACTCATCGTAAAAGAGGCCGGTGGCACAGTTACCAACTATGCCGGAGATGCCGATTTTACACCAGGTAACAGCGTGGTAGCTACCAACGGCCTGTTCCATCAGGATTTGCTGGCGCACATTGCTTTATAAACCAGTCCCAGTCGTCGTACATAATGAAATGCAACCCTTTGGTAGCGTAACGGATGTTGGCGCCGGGGCACCCCTCAAACTGTTTCTTAATCATCTGGTCTATACCAAGAAACTGAGGCTCTAATAGCACCAGCATAGGCGCTTTAATGTTCTTGATATCGTTTCTCAGGTCGGTATTCGTATAATCATAGTACATGCTAAAGTATGTACGGCGGTCGGTTTTCGCTGCCCAACTGTTAATAGTGGGTATTTTGTCTATGCTCAGTGTCTGCGTGGCGGCTCCCATCTGTGTCATCTGCTCATAGCGGGCATCGTCCATCTGCATCATCTTTTCTATCTCAGCCGTATAGTCCTTATTGGGATTGGTCTTGAAAGCAGGGTTGTAAAGTGCCGAAAGGCAGGGTAATGCATCTACAATGTACAGTTTGTCAACCATATCAGGATAGTGGGCTGCAATGGCCATAGCCAATCCGCCACCCATGCTGTGTCCCATCAGCGAAACATGTGTCAGGTTACGTTTGCGCAGTTCGTTCACTATCAGCTGCTCCATATTCTTAAAACTGGGCTTTTCTAAAGCTTTCGCTCCGGCAAAGCCTGGCAGCGTAAGTTGTAAACAGTGGTAGTCTTTGCTCATCACCTGTGCCGTTTCGTCCCACACGTCGCCACTGCATGCAAAGCCTGGAATCATCACCAGTACTTTATTACCAGTACCACACTCCTTAATAACCACTTCGGCTTTTACGCATTCTACACATACGATAGCCATTAACACTTGCAATAAAATCTTCTGTATCATTTTTGTCAATTTATTAATTTGGTTTTGCTTTTTGTGATGTTAGTCGCAAAACCAAACCATTTACTACACAAAAACAGAAGTATTTTTTCTTTGCAGCGCTTTTAGCGGCGTCTTGTGGGCTTTTTCTTGGGCGTTGCCTTGTGCTTTGGTGGCGCAGGCAGGTCCTTGGTAACGGTAGCCTTCAGTATGCGAATGTCGTCTAACGGACGGTCGTTCTTATCTGTGCTCACCAGCTGTATAGCCTCTACCACATCCATACCTTCTACAATCTCGCCAAACACGGTGTACTGCCCGTCAAGGTGTGGCGAACCGCCAATGGTCTTGTAAACCTCACGCATCTCGGGAGTAAGCTTTACCTCACCATTTGTAATAGAGTCAATCTTCTGCTGGGTATAATCCAGCCTGCGATCGTCGTACACCTTTCCCCACACAATATAGAACTGACTGGCCCCCGAACGTCGTTCAGGGTTCTTCTCGTCGCCCTCACGTGCGGCAGCTACCACACCACGGCGATGGAAAATCTTGGGTAAGCGGAACTCGGCCTCCTGTGTATAATCGTAATCACCCGAGCCTAACAGCTGTCCAGGCTTGGCGTTTTTGCTGAAGATGTCGCCACTTTGAATCATAAAGTCCTTGATAACACGATGGAACAATAACGAGTCGTACGAGCCCATCTTGGTTAGCTTCAGGAAGTTGTCGCGGTGCTGTGGTGTTTCGTCGTAAAGCGCTATACGTATGTTGCCCTTTGTAGTCTCCAGTAGCACCTCGGTCGATGTTGTTTGTGCATGTAACGGTGCCAATGCAAAGCAGGTTACGAATGCCGATAAAAGAAAACGTTTCATATTTTTATTATTTAAAAGTACTTGGTTATACTTGCTTTTTCAAAGTTGTTCATCTCGTTCATCATGCGTACGGCCGAATCGATAATAGGAAAGGCGCATAACGCTCCTGTACCCTCGCCAAGGCGCAATCCCAGCTGTAGTAACGGCTGTGCCCCCATGGCCTTCAGCATACGCTCGTGCCCGCCCTCGTCGCCGCAATGGGTAAATACCATATAGTCTTGTGCGGCGGGATACAGCTGGATAGCTGCCAGCGCGCAGGCTGTCATAATAAAACCATCAATCAGTATCACTAAGTGTTGCTCGGCTGCACGTAGCATGGCTCCAATGGCTGCCACCATTTCGTAGCCGCCGAAGTGGGTGGTGGGTGATGGGTGTTGGGTGGTGGGGGATGGGTGATAGTTTGCGACGGCTTTTGATAGTATTTCGTATTTGTGATGGATACCTTCGGCGTTCAAACCGGCACCGGCGCCTATACACTCGGCCAAGGGAATACCTGTAAACAAGTGCATCCATATACTGGATGCCGATGTGTTGGCAATACCCATCTCGCCAATGCTCAGCACCTTACAACCTTCGGCTACACAGTCATCTACCAAGTCGCTACCAATCAGTATGGCTTGGTCAAACTCAGCTTCGGTCATGGCAGGTTCGTACAGGAAGTTCTTGGTGCCACGGGCTATCTTGCGGTTTATTATACCATCAATGCCTGCAAAATCGTAATCTACGCCAACATCCACAATCCTTAGCTTAAAGCCGTGCTGGCGGCAGAACATGTTTACACCGCCACCGCCGCGGGTAAAGTTTATCATTTGTTGCCATGTTACCTCGCGCGGCGATACGCTCACCCCTTCGCGCTCTATACCATGATCGCCACCCAGCAACAAGTGGCAAGGGTGGGCGAGCGATGGCTCAAGCGTGTGCTGAATCATGCCTATCTGCAGCGCCAATGATTCCAACCTCCCTAACGAACCCTTGGGTTTGTTCAGGTTGTCAATCTTATGCTGTAAGGCCTCTTGCAGCGATTTGTCCGTAGCTTGTATATCGAACCCCCGCATCATTCTTTCATTTTTTCATTCTTAATAATTACCGGAATGCCGCTCACCATCAGTATCACCTCATCCGCTTTATGGGCAATGTATTGGTTCATCCACTCCTGCAGGTCGGTAAACTGGCGTTGCAGCGCATTGGTGCTTACCCCGCCGCTGCCAATCTCGTTAGTTACGAAAATGTAGGTAGCATCGTTAGCGGTAAACGCATCGAACTCTTTCTGGGCTGTCTCGAGTGTAACATTTACGTCCGAATTCAGCTTGTAGAAGAAGTTGGTAAGCCACAGCGTAACGCAGTCAATCACCACAACCCGCCCTGTCATATCATGCTTACTCAGCTGTGTCTCTTCCTCAATGTTAGTCCATTCAGGTCCGCGGCGCTCCTGGTGCTTTCTCACACGCTCACTAAACTCGTCGTCCCAAATGTGTGCCGTAGCCATATATACGGGGTGCTGGCTCAGTTGTAGTGCCAGTTCCTCGGCCTTGGTGCTCTTGCCCGAACGCTGTCCGCCTGTTATCAGTATTATCTTTTTCATTGTGCGCAAACTACTAAATAAACTGCCAGCTCAACCAGCAAACAAACGGCTCCGCAGCAGTCACCCGTGTAGCCATGAATCTTACGCCATATAAGTAGGTAAAGGAAATACATTACCAAGGCAGGAATAAATATAATCAAATCCCATCGTATGCCAGTATACCATATATATGCCGCCATGGGCAGTAGTCCTTGTATGGCTAAGCCAATGCCAGCTTGCATACTAATGGGGCGATAAACAGTACGTGCTTTGGCGTCCTCTTCGCGCCGGGCGTAAGGCATCATGGTAATGAGCTGCGATGTCATCATCTTCGAATACGGGTCGGCAGCTAATATGGTGAGAGCTGACAACTCGGGTGTTAATGAAAACAGCGCCATTGCCAGTAAGAGCTCGTAGCATATAAGACCTAACACGCCATAGGTGCCAATGTGCGAATCCTTCATAATGGCTAGTATGCGTTCGCGATTGCTGCCGCCACCGCCAAATCCGTCCAGGAAATCGGCCAGCCCGTCTTCGTGCAGTGCGCCGGTAATAAGCAGTCGTACCACAATAGCTAACAGTACGGCCACACCATAAGGCACATACCAGCTGCCAAAATAAAGCGTAGCAGCCATGGCGCCACCAGTTATCCAGCCCGCTAAAGGCCAGTGTTCCACAACGGTTTTATAGCACTCCTTTGGCGGCTGATGCAGTCGCCATAAGGGCAGCCGTGTAAAAAATATCAGCGCCGCCCAAATACGGTCGTACCAATGCGTCTGATCAATGTCTATCTGCATAAATTCAGTTTTTGAGGGCAAAGATACAAAAAGTTTTTGTACTTTTACAATCATCAATCAATATAATTATAAAAGGATAATAAAAAAGCAAGGCTTGTCGCGTTGACAGGCCTTATCACGCCAGGCATCACACCGCTGCGCTGTGCAGCCTCCTTGATTACCTTTTCCTGACTGAGCGAGGTGTACAGGTCGGGGCTCAGTACATAACGGTACTTACCTTCTTTCTCTTTATCAAACTTCAGCAGTCTCTCTACTGCCTTTACTTTCAATGCCATAAATGAATTTAAATTTTAAGGGTATAAAAATCTTTCCTTTTCCTTAAAACCTCTTCCTTGGTCGTTGTTTTGCGGTGTTAGCCATGAGATTTTTCTGGTAGGCCTACAAAAAATAATTCTCTGGCTTGTTCGCAAATTTTAGATGCTTTTCTTAGTTTTGCATCAGAGATATAAAGTTACAAAAAATATTTGAATTGTGCAAGTCTTTCGCAAAAAGAATGCAGTTAAATTTATTTAAAACAGCTGAGCCTCAGCAAAAAATAAACTTATAACTTATTCACTTTGGACATTTATATTTTTAGTTTTCTGATTTACTTTTAATGATTCATAATTTTGTTACCAAGAGGAATTCGTAATAACAACCCACTGAACATACGTCGTACGCTGGATGGCGGTAGCGGTTGCCATGGCGATACAGGAAAACGGCACCGAATCGTTAGACTACTTTGCCATGTTGCGCGGCTGGGAGCTTTGTCGCCAAGTATAGGCTATACCTATTTTTGATTAATACGTTTTGTAAACACATTGCTAAGTAGCTGTAGAAAAAGCCTAATTTTTGGGTATTGCGTACTTTGAATAAACGCCGTACCTTTGCAGCCGAAAAAGTAATGTTATTAAAAATTGAAATACAATATGAAGATAGAAAAGATTCATGCAAGAGAAATCCTCGATTCGAGAGGTAATCCAACTGTTGAGGTAGAAGTAACACTCGAGAATGGCGTGATGGGCCGTGCTGCTGTACCATCAGGCGCATCAACTGGCGAAAACGAGGCTTTAGAGCTTCGTGACGGCGATAAGGAACGCTATCTGGGTAAAGGTGTGCTCAAAGCTGTTGACAATGTAAACAAGGTGATTGCTCCTGCCTTGAAGGGCGACTGTGTGTTCGAGCAGCGCGCTATAGACTATAAGATGCTGGCTTTGGATGGTACTGCCACCAAGTCGAAACTGGGCGCTAATGCTATTCTGGGTGTATCGCTGGCATGTGCTCAGGCTGCTGCCAAAGCCCTGAATATACCTCTTTATAGATATATTGGCGGATGCAATGCCTACACACTGCCTGTACCTATGATGAACATTGTGAATGGTGGTGCCCACTCAGCTGCACCCATTGCATTCCAGGAGTTTATGATTCGTCCTGTAGGTGCCAGCAACGAGCGCGAGGCTATTCGTATGGGTGCCGAGGTGTTCCATAACCTGGCTAAACTACTTAAGGCTCGCGGCCTTTCAACTGCTGTAGGCGACGAGGGTGGCTATGCACCCAACTTCGAAGGCATTGAGGATGCACTCGACACGATTGTTGAAGCCATTAAGAAGGCTGGCTATGAGCCAGGCAAGGATGTGAAGATTGCTATGGACTGCGCTGCATCGGAGTTTGCTACATGCGAGGATGGCAAGTGGTACTACGACTATCGCCAGCTTAAGAACGGCGCCAAGAAAGACCCCAATGGAAAGAAACTCTCGGCCGATGAGCAGATTGCTTATCTTGAAGAGCTGATTACAAAATACCCCATCGACTCTATTGAAGACGGACTTGATGAGAACGACTGGGATAACTGGGTAAAGCTTACCAAGAAGATTGGCGACCGCTGCCAGCTGGTGGGCGACGACCTGTTTGTTACCAACACCAAGTTCCTTGAAAAGGGTATTAAGATGGGTGCTGCTAACTCTATTCTGATTAAAGTGAACCAGATAGGTTCGCTCACTGAGACCTTGGAGGCTATTGAGATGGCTCATCGTCATGGCTATACCACAGTGACTTCTCACCGCTCGGGCGAAACAGAGGATACTACGATTGCCGACATAGCCGTAGCCACAAACTCAGGGCAAATCAAAACTGGTTCACTTTCTCGTACCGACCGTATGGCTAAGTACAACCAGCTTATTCGTATTGAAGAGGAACTTGGCGATACTGCCTCGTACGGTTATTGCCGATTGAAATAGACCATTAATCGCTTTTTTGAAGAGATCATTAATAATAAAACATTTGGGTGCAGATAGGCTGTGAAGCTCGTCTGCATTTTTTTTCTTCGCCATGCTATCATAATTCAAATTAAAACTGTACCTTTGCAAGCGGTTATGATTAATCCCATAGCGTTATTCATAGGTTGGCTGATGGATTGGGTGTTTGGCGATCCGGAGCGACTGCCGCACCCGATAGTGTGGTTTGGGCGGATGATTGCCTTTGGCGAGAAACGGCTGAATGGTGGCACGCATCGCAAGCTGAAAGGGGGCTTGATGGCGGTGGCGCTGATTGTTTTGGTATTTGGCGTTAGCTGGCTGGTGCGTTGGTGGCTGATGGGATTAAATTATTGGATAGCTCTGGTTTTCGATGCTATTGTGGTGTTCTACTGCTTGGCAGGAACAACGCTTATAAAAGAGGTGCGCGAGGTATTCTTAGCGCTAGACCGCTCGTTAGAGGAGGGCAGGGCGCAGGTGGCTCGTATTGTAGGGCGCGATACAACGGAACTAACAGCCCAAGAGGTGCGTAAGGCAGCCCTCGAGACACTGGCCGAGAACCTGAGCGATGGTGTGATTGCACCACTGTTCTGGTTGGCGATATTGGGCACACCTGGCATGCTGGCGTATAAGATGGTGAACACACTCGACTCGATGATTGCATACCATACCGAGCGGTACCTGCAGTTTGGCTGCGTGGCGGCTCATATTGATGATGTGGCTAACTATATACCCGCCCGCCTCACAGCATTACTGATGGGTGGAAAGCTGTGGTTTATACGCAAATACGCACGAAACCATGCATCGCCCAACAGCGGTTATCCTGAGGCGGCATTGGCCAGTATTCTTGACTGCCGATTTGGCGGGCCGCACAAGTACTTTGGCGAGATGTTCTACAAGCCCTACATTGGCGAAAACGATAGGGAACTTACCACAGCAGATATGAAAACAGCTGTCCGCATTAATCGAACAGCTGAAATACTGATGGTTGCCTTGCTGTTAGCCGAAAACCTGATTGTTTTATTCAGAAACTGTATTTGAGTTTTACGAATACCTCGGAGTTCTTGTCGTAGACGGTAAAAGTGCCGCGGTCGGCCTGGAAGAGGTCGTAACCCAGTGTGGCATGCAGTTGGTCGTTCAAGGCGTAGTCGGCACTTAGGCGGTTGTAGATGCCGCCATTGGTAACATCGATATAGGCAAAGCTTTGTAACGACAGGGTGTTGTGCAGCAAATCTTTTGTTATGCGGAGTGTGGCTAATCCGGTATTCCGTAAATCGCCACTTGCAACGTATTTATGGGCGTACTGGGCTGATAGCGACCAGTTGTTGCCAGCGTACCAGTCGATGCCCAGCAGCGCGTTGGTAGATGACGAACGCCCAAAGGTTTGCTGTTCGTCGAGATACTGGGCTAACTCGCCCCTTATAACGAATTGCCCTGCTGGTATAGAGCAATCGGCTCCCAACATGGTCATACGTTGATACCGGCCAATGCCATCGCAGAATACTGGCATCTTGTTCCAGGTGTGCAAGGCCGACAGCGAGAAGTCTATACCGCTGAGGAAGAACGAGAGTCTGCCGCCGTACTCCATATTGCAGAGACGGTGGCTGGGTTCGCCACTTATAGGCAACTGACTAACCGACCATGGGTTCTTATCGTCGGTGGGCAGTTCGAAAAAGCTGCTTACGGGAACGGCCACAGCCTCGAAACTCCATTTCTCACGAGAAAAACGCAGTCGCAATGCGCCTACAGGTATGCGAATATCGTCGTAATCCTGAGCTAAGAACTCGGTATAGTCCATGGGCGATATGATATCCGTGAGTCGTAATCCATCGGCTACACCCCATGTAATAATCTGCCTACCTGCACGCACGTCCCAATGATCGTCGCTATAATAGCCGTAAGCCTCGCGCAGCTGGAATCCTGAGCGGTCCTTAAGAATGGCATTGTGTATGAGATTGGCCGAGACGAATGCACCCGCATGGCCTTTCTCTAACCTTACCTCGCCACGCACACGGGTACGCGACGACATCCAGTCGTTAGGGGCCTGGGTACGCAGGGCATGATAGGTATCAACAAAGCCCTTCACATCGACACGTAGCGAATCCCCGTCCTGTGCGGCGGCAAGACGAGGAACGCTACAAAATAATAAAAGTGTCAAAAGGTATTTCATATGCCTTTCTCGAGTTTGGCTACTGTAAACAGGGTCTTGTCAATCTTTACGTCGTATTGCGAGTTCTTAACCAGAATAACCGTGCTATGCTCTGTTTGCACATTCTTCATCTCCATCTTTTGAATAGTCCAGAAACCCTGAATCTTCTTGACGTCGCTGATGGTGAGCACGCGGTGCAGCTTGTTAAGCTTGTCGTAATACTCAACGTAGGCTGCCGTCAGGCAGTCCTGGCGAATCCACGACACCTTGCGGCTATATATCTCGTGTTTGTCAACTGGAACCGATTCGACCACCCAGCACTTATGTCCGTTCTTCACCTCCTCGCGCAACAGTTTATGGGTGTCTTCGTCAACATGGCGCGAACCCATATCGTCGTACGTAAAGTCGGTGCCCATAAAGTAGTCGGTTTTCGACGACGACCCGCTAATACGGCGTGTCTTCTTCATGGCGGGCAGATAGAGCCACTTGGCATCTTCCTTGCCTATCTGGTCGTAATCCCAGGTAAGGAAGCCGGTACCTTTTACGTCGCCTGGGTAGGTAAAGAACATCATTTTCTTGGTGTCCTTGCCTTCGTCCATGGCCCACGATGTTACCTTGCGCTGGCGGGTGGTGCCGTTCTTTTTCTTCAGCGTTAACTCCATTTCAGCATAACGTGTATCGCCGTCGGGACGGTCTTTTACTTTCTGAATTACATCACGACCAGTAAGCTTTTGGGCGAAGCAAATTGATAATTGACAATTGATAATTGATAATAGAGCTATAAGAATAATCTTTTTCATAATCTTTAATGTTTAATTTCTAATCTTTCCAAACACTTTGCACTTGTTGACGAGGATAGGCGTTATCAGCAGGTCGGCGGCTAATGCCGACATGATGCCGATGATAGCTGTTAAGCCGAAGTTTATACACATAACGCATGCCGACGTACAGAAACTGGCAAATACCGCCGAGGTGATGATAGAGGTGATGACAATGGCTACACCAACGACCCTGAAAGTGCGACGAATGGCGCTTTGGTATTGTTGGGTACGATCGTACTCTAATTTAGAGTGGTTGATGAAGTGGATGGTATCATCTACCGCCATACCCAGCATCATGGGTAGTAGGGTGGCTGTCATCATATCGAGCGGAATGCCTGCCCAGCCCATATAGCCGCCTACGAATATGGCTGGCATCATGTTGGGTATTAGTCCGATAAGTCCTACGCGGATGCTCTGGAAGGCTATCATCAGGATGACTCCGATAATAAGGATAGAGATGACAAACGACAGCATTTGGCCACGTACCAGGTACTGCATCATGGTTACATACTGCGGGATGTTACCCACTGTTGTTATCTTGGCATTGGGGAACAGCTTCTCGGCATCGGCCTGTATCTGCTGCATCTCGCGTTCTACCTGAGCCGAGTTGAAGTCGGAAATCTCGACCATGAGTCGCAATCGGCGATAGTCGTAATCCATCCAATACTCCGACTCGGTGCCGCCGGCATTCTCATACAGCACCATCATCTGCGCCACCTCTTCCTCGGTGTCGGGAATGCGGTAATAGGCCGTATCGCCATTGTTTAGCGTCTGGTTCAGGTCTTTCAGTATGTCGAGTATCGAGGTGGTTCGCTTGGTAAGCTTATATCCAGCCACCTTTTGTTGCAACTCGTCCAGATGCTTGAGGTTTGTGGGGTCCTTGGCTTCATCGTCGTTGGGCAGCTCAACAACAAGGTCGTACGAGTAGAGAGAGCCCAGTTCCGAGCGGCCCACGTTCATTACCTCCTTCACGTAAGGCACATTCTCGCCCATGGTACGCTCAATGTCAAAGGCTGCCTCTATCTTCCATAATCCTATGCACAGCAAGAGGCAGACTACCAGGAACGACCAGCCAATCTTCTTAGGGTTACGCAGTACCATATCGCACAGGTTCACCATGGCCTTTGTCCAGCGTGTATCGCTATCCTCGGTAAAGCCTTCTACCGGGCGATTGTTTTTTCCGAACGACAGGAGTACCGGCGTTACTATGAGCGAGGTAAGCAGCACAAACAACACACTCATAGAGCTGATGATACCTACGCAATGCATAGGGCGTATGGGGATGACCAGGAAAGAGAGTAGAGATACCAAGGTGGTGAATCCGCAGAAGAATACCGACCAGCCTATTTCCCTTAAGGTTTCTACAACTGCTTTGCGTCGTTCGCCATGAATACGCATACGTCCCCGGAAGTAAGAGAAGATATGGATGTTATAGGCTATGGCTACGGCAAACGATAGGATTGTGGGTATCATGAGCACCGTTGAGTCAACATACATCTGGGTGAATCCTGCAATGCCGTAAGTCATAAACAGTCCGCCTATAACGGATATGATAGGTGCGATAACACCACGCAGCGAACGGGTCATACACAGCATTACCACCATACAGATAAGGGTGGCAATTACCATGAGGCGGCCCATCTCCTTACCTATATATACCGTTTTGCAATGGGTAACGTAGGGCATGCCTGTGCCACGTGGATGGAGTGAGGCGTACGCTGGTTTCTTGACGATACGCTCAACCTCTTCGCCTGTTATAATATCGGGTGCAACGGTACTTGTCTTTTTCCACACGCTGTCTTTGGGGAAAGCACGCAGTTTTACCATTATCCACGAGAGGTCGCCCTTCTCGGATATCAGTTTGCGGGCTACATGGGGCTTGCTGTAGGCACGGGCACGAATACTGTCCATAGCTGCTGTGCCATCGTCGGGTATCTCATCGGGCACAATCTGCTCAATAGTCATACCGTCTTCGCTACCTACCATAAACTCTATGTCGGTGAGCGATGTGATTTTATCGGCATACGAGAGACTATCCAGTAACTCATTTGATAACGCACGCAGCGTGGTAAGGTTCTTTTTCGTAAAGTGGTTGTCGCATTGGGTAAGCACACCTACGTAATAGTCGTTACCAAAGTGCGATTTAAACTCCTCGGTCTTAATTAGCATAGGGTCATCTTCAATGAAATAGTCGTCGAACGATGTTTCCTTAACCATGTGGTTCATACCTACTACCGATATCACTATCAGTAGCACAAATGCACAGAGTGCCATCCAGCGCACTCTCAATAGCTGCTCGGCAAATTGCGCGAACAGTTCGTTAATCCTTTCAATCTTCATTTTCATAATTTTAATGTCTAATGTTTGCGGGTGCAAAGGTACGGCGATTCTATCACCCCTGCAATACTCATTATCGAGTGTTTTAATGAGCTCAGGTTCAGTCGTATCCTTATTTGTTATGACACAACAAAAAAACGACCGCCTCTCTTGATGGTGAGAAGCGGTCTTTTTCTTTACTTATTTTTTTAAGTTAGTCTACCTTTATATCGATAGTCTTACTCAGTTTGCGGCTCTTGTCGGTTACCTTCAGGGTGGCGGTACCGGCTTGTGTGGCAGCGCGTACAATTACTACCAGCTGACCTTTAAACAGCTTCATGGTTGGCTGCTTGAATGGTTCCAGACTGGTGGCGTCGCCGTTGCAGACGGCTTCGAAGGTGCCGGCACCGGTTACTTCGAACTCCAACTGGTCGTCGGCCTCAGGAATCATCACACCGTTACGGTCGGTGAGCGATACGGTAACGAAAGCCAGGTCGTTGCCATCGGCCTGCAGACGGGGTGCATCGTGCTGGGTCCAGGCATCGAGGGCAATCGTGGCGGGCTTACCGGCTGTCTTGATGGTCTGCTCGCCTGCTTTGTTGCCTTGTGCATCGTAAACCACCACCTTAACTTCGCCTGGCTCGTATTTCACGTTGTTCCAGCGCAAGCGGTAACGGTCTAAGCGCTCCTTAGGATTCTTGGTTACCTTGCCCTGACTCTTGCCGTTGATAAAGAGCTCGCCAGTAGGATAGTCGGTATAGCAATACACGGGTGTTACCTTGCCTTTACGCTCCTTGCCGAAGCTCCAGTGAGGCAGCAGGTGGATGGTGTGCTTATCCTTGTTCCACTTTGAGCGGTACAGATAGTAACGGTCCTTGGGCAGGCCGGCTAAGTCGCAAATGCCAAAATAGCTGCTGCGGGCAGGCCAATACTCGTCGTAGGGTGTTGGCTCGCCTAAGTAGTCGTAGCCGGTCCATACAAACTCGCCGATTACCCATGGCAGGTCGTCCTGCATCACCCAGTCGTCGTCGGGCAGATTGCTCCATGAGCAGTGCTCCACATCGTAGCTCGAGCACTGTCCGTCTTCCTTCAGTACGGCACCTGGCACATAGCCTGGCGACCATGAGGCATACTGCGAGTTATCCTTTATTTCGACGGGGAACTTATACACGCCACGGCTGCTCACGGTAGATGCGGTCTCTGAGCCTAATAGGAATCCCTGCGGCAGCTTGTCGTAGTAGAGCTTGTATTTAGGCAGACGGTAGTTGTAGCCTGGCACATCCATCACGGCAGCAAAACCGTAGTTCACAGCCTCGTCTACACGGTCCATACCCTGAGTTACGGGGCGTGAGTCGTCGAGCTCATGGCACAGGTCCTGCAGCGCCTTGGCCATCTTGGGGCCTTCGTTCTTATTGCCCTGCTCGGGAATCTCGTTACCGATACTCCACATGATAATGCTGGGGTGATTGCGGTTGGCTACTACCAGATTGGTAATGTCCTTCTCCCACCAGTCGTCAAAGAATCGGGCGTAGCCGTTCTTGCACTTAGGATACTTCCACATATCGAAGCTCTCGGCCATCACCATCATACCGAGCGAGTCGCAGATGTCCATCTGCATCTGACTGGGCATATTATGCGAGGTACGGATGGCATCACAGCCCATCTCCTTCATCATCTTGATTTGGCGGATAAGGGCACTCTTGTTGATGGCTGCACCCAGCGGACCTAAGTCGTGATGCAGGCAAACACCCTTAATCTTACGTGATACGCCATTGAGCTGGAATCCACCATCCTTTGAGCATTTAATGGTGCGGATGCCGAACTTCTGTGTGGTGGTGTCGAGCAGATGTCCCGACTGCAGGTAATTAATGCGTGCGGTATATAAATAAGGTGTCTCGGGACTCCACAGTTTGGGGTTCTTAACCTTAATCGTCAAATCGGTTGTGCCTTCGCTGCTAATGCTGTCGTTGGTTTCGAGTGCTACCAGCTGGTTGTTGGCATCGTATATCTCAACAATAAAGCTCAGTCCGCCGTCCAATGCGCCACCAGCACCTACGCTTACAGCCAGCTCGGCCTCGTTGGCACCAAGCTCCTTGGTACGAATAAAGGTCTTCCAAGGGTCGATCCACATGCTACCAGTAAGTACCAGCTTGACGGGGCGATAGATACCGGCACCGGGATACCAGCGACTGCTCTCCTCGACGTTTTCCAATTCTACCTCGAGCTTGTTGTCGCCTGGCTCTATGAGTGGCGTAATGTTCACACGGAAGGTGTTGTAGCCGTAAGCCCAATATTCGGCCTCAATCTCGTTAATCCATACGCTGGGTTCGGCCATGGCACCGTCGAATACCAGTTCGGCATGCTTGTAGCCTTCGGGAATATGGAGGGTACGCTTGTAATAGCCCTTGCCAATCCAGGGCAGCGCACCTGAGCGACCGCTCTTTTCGGTAGCCTCGGTTTCACCGTTCTGCGTAATGGCTACCTTCTGCAGGTCCCACTTCTTGTCGAATGGTCCGGCTATGGCCCAGTCGTGGGGCACGCTTACCGTGGTCCACGTTTTCTGGTCGCGCGAAAAGCTCCAGTCATTGCTTAGTGTAATCTCTTGTCGCTGTTGAGCCAGCACCGAAAGGGGGGCAGCCAATAGCCATGCTAATAGTTCCTTTTTCATATCAATTTGTTATTAGTAATCATATTTTTGCTGCAAATTTACTAATAATTTCTTGAAATTGTTGGCTATTTGATAGATTTAATGTATTTTTGCAGCTAAATTTTGGAAACTAAATAAATATAGTCATATGAAACACCAGTTGAGGAGTGCAGTTTGCACCGTAGGCAGAAGAATGGCAGGAGCCCGCGCTTTGTGGGTTGCTACGGGTATGAAACACGAGCAGTTTGGCAAGCCCATTATTGCCGTCGTCAACTCGTTTACCCAGTTTGTGCCTGGTCATACTCACTTGCACGAAATCGGTCAGATAGTTCGCGAAGAGATAGAGAAGATGGGCTGCTATGCCGCCGAATTCAACACGATTGCTATCGACGATGGTATTGCCATGGGGCACGATGGTATGCTTTACTCGCTGCCCAGCCGTGATATTATTGCCGACAGTGTGGAGTACATGGTCAATGCCCACAAGGCCGATGCCATGATCTGTATTTCTAACTGCGATAAGGTTACTCCGGGTATGCTTATGGCCTCTATGCGACTCAATATCCCAACGGTGTTCTGTTCAGGTGGTCCTATGGAAGCCGGAAAGTGGCGTGGCGAGAATGCCGACCTGATAACGGCAATGGTAAAGGGTGCTGACCCCAGCGTTACCGACGAGGAGATGAAGGAGATTGAGGGCTGTGCATGTCCTGGTTGCGGTTCGTGCTCAGGCATGTTTACTGCCAACTCTATGAACTCGCTCACCGAGGCCATCGGTCTGAGTCTGCCTGGTAATGGTACCATTCTGGCTACACATACTAACCGTATTGAGCTCTTTAAGGCTGCTGCACGCCAGGTGGTAAAGAATGCCTTTGCCTATTACGAGGATGGCGACGAGAGCGTATTGCCTCGTTCTATTGCTACCCGCAAGGCCTTTATGAATGCCATGGCGCTTGATATTGCCATGGGTGGTAGTACCAATACTGTACTGCATCTGCTGGCTGTGGCTCAGGAGGCTGGTACCGACTTTACCATGAAGGATATCGACGAGCTTAGTCGCCGTGTGCCTTGCCTGTGCAAGCTGGCACCTAACACGCAGAAATACTCGGTACAGGAGTGCGGTCGAGCTGGTGGTATACTCGGTATTCTGAACGAACTGAATAAAGGTGGCCTCATTGACGGTTCTGCTCCCCGTGTGGATGGCATGACCCTTGGCGAGGCCATGAAGAAATATAGTATTGTGGATGGTGCTGTTGATGCCGAGGCTGATCGCATATATCAGACGGCACCGGGCAACCGTTTCTCAACTAAGATGGGCTCACAGTCGGAACAGTGGGGTACACTCGATACCGATCGTGCCAACGGCTGTATTCGCGACTTGGAGCATGCTTACACCAAGGATGGCGGACTGGCTGTGCTGTTTGGTAACATTGCCCAGGACGGATGCGTGGTGAAGACCGCAGGTGTCGACGAGGCTCTGTGGCACTTCGAAGGTCCGGCTGTGGTGTTCGACTCACAGGAAGACGCCTGCGAGGGCATTCTCGGGGGCAAGGTGAAGAGCGGCGATTGCGTGGTTATCACCCACGAAGGTCCTAAGGGCGGTCCTGGCATGCAGGAGATGCTGTATCCCACCTCTTATATTAAGAGCATGCACTTAGGTAAGGAGTGTGCATTGATTACCGACGGACGTTTCTCGGGTGGTACCAGCGGATTGAGCATCGGTCATATCTCGCCCGAGGCTGCTAATGGCGGTAATATCGGTAAGGTAAAAGATGGCGATATCATCGTGATTGATATCCCCAACCGTAGCATCAGCGTGAAGCTGAGCGATGAGGATCTGGCCGCACGCCCACAGCAGCCACTGAAGCGTAACCGCACCGTGAGCAAGGCGCTGCGTGCCTACGCCCAGAGTGTTTCGTCGGCCGATAAAGGTGGCGTGAGAATCATTGAAGATTGAATATTGAAGATTGACAATTTATGTTGAAGGATAGAATAACAGGAGCAAAGGCGCTAATGAGGGCATTGCAGGCCGAGAAGGTAACCACTATTTTTGGTTATCCCGGTGGCTCTATCATGCCTACCTACGATGCGCTTTTTGATTATACTCGAGGCGAAAAGAAATGTTTTGACCATATATTGGTACGACACGAGCAGGGTGCAACCCATGCTGCCGAGGGCTATGCCCGCGTGAGTGGTAAGGTGGGTGTGGTACTGGTTACCAGCGGTCCTGGCGTGACAAATACGCTTACAGGTATTGCCGATGCCATGATGGACTCTACACCTATCGTAGTCATTGCCGGACAGGTGCCTACTGGCGCACTGGGCACCGACTTCTTCCAGGAGGTTGACCTTGTTGGTTTGGCACAGCCTATCTCTAAGTGGAGCTACCAGATTCGTCATGCCGAGGATGTGGCTTGGGCTGTGAGCCGTGCGTTCTATATTGCCCGTACTGGTCGACCCGGTCCTGTGGTGCTCGACTTTACCAAGAACGCTCAGGTTGAGGAAATAGACTGGGAGCCTATGAAGTGTAATTTCATCCGCTCGTACGTGCCTTATCCTAAATTAGATAACGATGCCGTTCGCCGCGCTGCCGAACTTATTAATAATGCCAAGAAACCTTTGGCACTGGTAGGCCAGGGTGTTGAGCTGGGTAATGCTCATAGCGAGCTGCAGGCCTTCCTCGAAAAGGCCGATATCCCTGCCGGTCGCACCATGTTGGGTCTCTCGGCACTGCCATCTAACCATCCGCTCAATGTGGGTATGCTGGGCATGCATGGTAACTATGCCGTGAACCTGAAAGAGCAGGAGTGCGATGTGCTGATTGCCATCGGCATGCGCTTTAGCGATCGTGTAACAGGTAACCTCAAGACCTATGCTAAACAGGCCAAGATTATTCACCTCGACATCGACCGTAGCGAGATTGATAAGAATGTAAAAACCGACGTAGCTATCGTGGCTGATTGTAAGGAATCGTTACCAGCTATCACGGCACTGATAAATCAAAATAATCATCAGGAGTGGCGCGACTCATTCAAGGAGCTCGATGCCAAGGAACGTGAAAAAGTTATCGAACCGGCTATCCATCCAACCGAAGGCCCACTGAAGATGGGTGAGGTGGTGAATGCTGTAGCAGAGCTGTCGCCAGACGATACTGTTCTGGTAACGGATGTTGGTCAGAATCAGCTATTTGCAACTCGTTACTTCAAGTACCACCACAAGCGCAGTTTGTGCACCAGCGGTGGCTTGGGAACCATGGGCTACGGACTGCCTGCAGCTATCGGCGCCACCTTTGCCGATCGTAACCGTACCGTGTGCTGCTTCATGGGCGATGGTGGCTTCCAGATGTGTATTCAGGAGCTGGGTACCATTATGGAACAGCAGAGCCCAGTAAAAATGATTGTTATGAATAATCACTATCTTGGTAACGTGCGCCAGTGGCAGGATATGTTCTGGATGCGTCGTAAATCGTTCACCAAGATGCTTAATCCAAACTACGAGCTTATTGCCAAGGGTTATGGTATTAACTACCAGGCTGTAGTAGACCGTAAGGATTTGGCCGAGGCAGTGAAGAAGATGCTCACTACCGACGGTCCGTTCCTGTTGGAGTGTGCTATCCTTGAGGACGATAATGTACTGCCTATGACACCTCCGGGTATGGATGTAGATAAGATGATGCTTGAAGTATAACGAATATGGAAAATAAGAAGAATTTATATACACTGCTGGTTTACTCGGAGAACGTAGCCGGTATCCTGAATCAAATTACCGCTGTGTTCACCCGTCGCCAGGTAAACATCGAGAGTTTGAACGTATCGGCCTCAAGTATTCCTGGCGTACATAAGTACACCATTACCGCATGGAGCGACGAAGACCAGATTATCAAGATTACCCGTCAGATTGAGAAAAAGATAGACGTGGTAAAGGCCAACTATTTTACCGACGAACAGCTGTTTATCCGTGAGTCGGGACTTTATAAGCTGTCAACGCCTATGGTACTCGAGAATCCTGAGATTTCGCGTACCATCCGCCGTTTCCAGGCTAATATCATTGAGGTAAATCCTACTTACACCATCGTGCAGATGCACGGTGTTACCGAAGATATTATTTCGCTGTTCCGTGCACTCGACACGTTTGGTTGCGTGCTGCAGTACACCCGTAGCGGTCGTATTGCCGTTACCCGTGGTATGCAGGAGCAGGTTAGTGAATTCTTAGAGGAGCGTGAGAATGGATAAAGTAGGAATATACGAATTTTTAGCTGAGCCCTTTCACTGCGACTTTTCGCAGCGTTTGTTCATGGGCCATTTAGGTAATCATATGTTGAATGCGGCCGACTTCCACTCAACGGCTCGTGGTTTTGGTATGCAGTATCTCATGACCATCAAGCGTTCATGGGTACTCTCACGCCTGGCTATCGAGATGGACGAGATGCCGCAGATGTACACCAAGTTTAATGTCGAGACGTGGGTTGAGAGTGCCATGCGCTTCTTTACCAGTCGTAATTTCCGTGTAGTAGGGCAGGATGGCCATGTGTATGGCTATGGTCGCAGTATCTGGGCTATGATCGATACCGAGACACGCCAGCCAACCGATATCTTTGCTATTGATAACGGTGCAATTAACAACTGGATAGTTGACGATAAGGAATGTCCCATTGACAAGGGTGGCCGCGTAAAGATGGACGACTCGGCACAGCTGGTTGCCACCGTCGAAACCAAGTATAACGATGTAGATATTAACGGTCATATCAACTCCGTGAAATACATCGAGCATGTACTCGACTTATGGGATCTTGACTGGTATCGCGAACATCAGATTAAGCGTTTTGAGATTGCCTACGTAGCCGAGGCGCATCAGGGCGATACACTTTCGTTCTACCGCATGCAGACAGGCGAGAACGAGTATTGTATCCGTATCTGCAAGAATGGCGATACCGAGTGCTGCCGCAGTAAGGTTATATTCAAGTAATTTTTATGGTTCTTCAAAGAGAGCTTGGTTCTCTTTGATAGAATCATTTATAGCATCCTCGTAGCCCGTGAGTGCCGCAAACGGTGCAAACTGGGCTGCGCGGTTCCACATCGACATCTGGGGATGCCGTTTAGATACATGATGCGGCAAGTTGATGATATCGTCGTAATTATCCATTATCAATTATGCTTTGTGTCCTCCTATCTGTGCATTACGTTCCTTGGCAGTAGCACCCTCGTCAAAGTTCAAACCTCGCAGAATGGCGTTC
>Ga0310696_10001763_pt1 | contig 30456 bp, 22 predicted proteins | sample AusTroGonzalo_MG_4_FD_203885 | JGI IMG/M metagenome (GOLD analysis project Ga0310696, IMG submission 203885) | Bovine rumen microbial communities from tropical cattle in Woodstock, Queensland, Australia - Gonzalo_02 (v2) (version 2) | ecosystem: Host-associated > Mammals > Digestive system >... | reverse complement strand
CCTCTTCTATCCTCTTCCCCGTCAGCCCCGCGTCAACGAGAACCGACGTCGTTCCGTCCGAAATATATGTCGAATTACCGCTGCTGCCGCTTACAAGTGTGCACAGTCTCATGTCTGTCTCCAAAAAAGTGCCCCTGCCGACTTTTGCTTCAACCGGTCACAGGGGCTTTTTCTCAAATATCTTCGCATTCCGCGTCTTCGCGGTAAATCTCAGCGCCGAGGGCTGCCAGCTTGCCTTCAAAATTGTCGTAGCCCCTGTCGATGTAGTGCGTTCCGTAGATGGTCGACGTGCCCTTGGCGGCAAGCGCTGCAATCACGAACGCTGCACCCGCGCGAAGGTCAGGCGCTTTCATTGAGATGCCGACAAGCGATTTGCTTCCCGTCACCGTCGCGGTCTTGTCCTGGATCATTATATCCGCGCCCATTCGGCTAAGCTCCGAGGTGTATGAGAAACGCGAGTTCCAGATTGCCTCCGTGACCTTGCTCTCGCCTTCCGCAGTGGAAAGGAGTGTCACGATCTGAGGCTGCATGTCAGTCGGGAAGCCCGGGTAAGGCGCCGTTTTGATGTTGGTGGATTTGAGGCGGCCCTTGTCGTAGATTTTAATCCAGTCGGGACCCTCTGTGACGCCAATGTTCATCTCCTCAAGTTTTGCGGTGAGCGCCTCCTGGTGCTTCGGTATGACGTTTCTCACAGTTACTTCGCCGTGAGTCGCCGCCGCGGCCACCATGAACGTGCCCGCCTCAATCTGGTCCGGGATGATCGAGTAGATGCATCCGTGGAGCTTTTTGACGCCCTGGATTTTAATGATGTTTGTTCCGGCGCCCCTGATGTTAGCGCCGCACGTATTAAGGAAGTTTGCAACGTCAACGACGTGCGGCTCCATTGCGCAGTTTTCGATGAGCGTATTGCCCTCAGCCATGCAGGCAGCGAGCATTATGTTTATGGTTGCGCCGACCGACACGATATCGAGGTAGACGTTGTTTCCGATGATTCCGTTCTCAGCCGTGATGTCGACCTTGCCCATTTCGACCGAAGTTGAAGCGCCGAGGGAGTTGAATCCCTTGAGGTGCTGGTCAATGGGACGCGGGCCTATGTTGCAGCCGCCGGGCAGGTAAACCTGAGCCTTGTGGAAACGGCCGAGAAGAGCTCCCATGAGGTAGCTCGAGCCGCGCATCTTGCCGATGTATTCCTTGTCCGCAATATATTTGTTGACGCCGGAAGTGTCAATGACAACAACGTCGCCTTTTCTCTCATAGGACGCGCCGAGATATGTCAGAGCCTCAAGAAGAATCTTGATGTCAGACACGTCAGGTACGTTTTCAAGTGTGCAAACACCGTCTGCGAGAATCGTGGCAGCGATAATTCCGACCGCGGCATTCTTGCTGCCGCTTATATTGACTTCGCCATGAAGAGGCTTTCCGCCTTTGATAACAAGCTTTTTCACAGTTTATCCCTTTATCCCTTTTCCTTCGTACTGTCACCTCGCGGTGAGGCTTTTGTCTTTGGTTTATATACGCGGAGTCCGTGAAGAATTCGGCTCCTGTTTTACGTTTTTGTTACTCGCGAGCGGTTTGCTTTTGGCGAGCGGTTTGCTCTCGGCGAGTGGTTTGCTCTCGGAAAAAGATCCGAAAATGTATTTTGGAGCTATTTTTGCGTGCGCGACCCCGACTTGCTTAAGCCAGCGATTTTGAAGCTATTTTTTCGTGAACAAACCCGATGATGTACGAAGGTACTTCGAGTGGTTTGTTCGCGGAAAGCAAGTCGCGAGTAATCGTCGCAAGACTCCTTGTTTATTTCATCTCTGTATATCTGCGACTTGCGCAAAGAGCTCAAAATCGCGGCTTAAGAGATGTACGAAGGTACTGCGAGCGGGAAGCTCGCGCAAATAGGCCCATGCAAATTTCGAGAGATTTTTTCGAGCGCGAACCCGAAGCTGTATGAAGATACTGCGAGTGGTTTGCTCTCGGAAAAAGATCCGAAATTTTTATGCTTCGTCGAACATATCCTCTTTCATTTCGATGTATGTTTTGAATACATAATGCGAGTAGTAGAGGATTCCCATTGTTCTCAGGAGCCAGTTGCAGGCAAGCATCGTGATTGAAATCACAACCGTCTTTCTGCCGAAACCGTTGCCGTAATTGAGGGCCAGCATGGCGACCTCGATTGCCAGGTTGTAAACGAGGAACAGAAGCGTCCTCGGTATCAGGTACCAGCAGTATGAATTGACAATCTTGAAAGCCACCCTCACGGCGCCCTTTTTGAAGGCGACGATGCTCGGAATGAGGTACGCGGTGTACATCGAGAAGAATACCACCGAGAAGAACGTCACTACGATTATGACGACGACAAGGAGCAGCATAGGAATGATCTGCGAGGTGTCGCCCGAAATAACCTTGCTGACGGCAACGCTCACGGGCATTATCAGGTAGGCCAGAAGCCCCGCCATCACGACCAGTATCAGCAGCGCGAAGAAGATGTAGACCGCCATGCTGAGGAAGCGCTTGTTGACGCCCTCCCTGAACAGCGAGAAGGTGTTTCTCTTCTTCGGGATGCGGTGGATCCCGTTGTACGTGTTGACGTACATGATATATGACAGGCCGGAGACGAAGAACGCTCCGATCACCGAGATTGCAAAAAGTGAAAGTATCGCGACTGCAACGGTGGTGGCAAGGAGTGTCGGGTCAGTTGCCCTGCTCTTAAGCCACGACGCCATGTCGGTCAGAAGCTGCGGATAATCCGTCTTGAACAGCCTTCCGAGCGATCCGAATTCTTTCGTGAAAGAGTTAAACTGAACGGCAAAACACCCCGCCGCCGTAGCGAGGGCAACGAATATGAGAATTATCGGTCGTTTTTTCAGACTTATGAAAAAATCTCTCATTTGAAATCCACCTTTTTAGATGTCGCCGGATTTTGCCGTGCACATTTAATATTAAATAAAAGCCAACGTCTTGTCAAGGGCTTATACCCCTTTTGGGAGTCTTTGACCGCCCCTTAAGCCGCCTTTAAGCTTCAAACGCCCCTTCGTGCGCAAACATTGCCTAAACCCGGGCAAATTACCGCCAATGCGACACGCAGAAAACAGCCCGTTTTCCGGTTAAAGCTTGATGCCTGAGAGGGCCTCCTCCGCGGCGAGTTTGTCCTTGGCGATTTGAGCCGAAAGAAGCTCCGCAGAATCAAACTTTATCTCGCCGCGAAGCCTTTTTACGAAGGTAACTTCGATGAAGCTGCCGTAAAAGTCGCCACTGGCTTCGAAAAGATGCGTCTCGACGCTGCGTCTGTTGTTGCCGAACGTGGGGTTTCTGCCGATGTTGGTAACGCCCCTGTACCTTGTGCCCTTAACTTCCGTGACTGTTGCGTAGACTCCGTCAGGAGGAATCGCAAAGCCGCGGCGGGGAATGATATTGGCGGTTCTGAAGCCTATGCTTCTTCCGACCTCACGGCCGTGCTGCACCCTTCCCGGGATCACGTAAGGCCTGCCCGCGTAAATGGGGTACTCGTCGACCTTGCCGTCAGAGATAAGCTCGCGGAGGAGAGTGCTTGAGACAAGCCTGTCGCCAATCTTCACGGGTTCGATCTCTGCGACCTCAAAACCGTACCTGACGCCAAGCTCGCGCAGTTCCTTAGGGCCGCCCGCGCCGCCTCTTCCGAACGAATAGTTGCTGCCGACAACGCAAAGCGACGCGTTCAGCTTGCCGGCAACGATGTCCCTCGCAAACGTCTCGCAATCCATCGCGGCGTACTCGCGGTCAAAGCCCTCGAAGAAGATGCCGTCAACGCCGAGGCCCGCCATGATTTCCGCCTTTGTCTCGTTGGTCATGATGAGCTTTACGGTTCCGCCGCCCCCGAAGACGTTCATCGGGTGCTTTTCGAACGTGTAGACGAGCGAATCAAGGCCGCGCTTCTTTGCCTCGGCAACGAGCGTTCTGACGAGAGCCGCATGGCCCTTGTGCACGCCGTCGAAGTTGCCGAGTCCCACGGCAATACCTTTCTCGGGTCTTTCGTATTTATCGTATGGAGTGTTGTTTCCGAATATTTTCATCAGATTTTCTCTCCGCTGTTTTCAGGTGATTACGAGCCTTTCTCAGGTGATTAAAAGCCTTTTTCAAGGCTGAAAGTCAGTCGGCGCCGAAGTACCTGTCGGGCTTTAAAACCGCCCTGCCGGCGCCGTCTTTCACTGCCGATGCAAGCGCAAACTCCCTGCCGGAAACGAGCAGGAGCACGCGGGTTTCATTGGCGTCATTTTTTTCGCAGTTTTCGGGAAATTCTATCCTCGCAAAATCAACCGTCACGGTCTTTCCCTGCATGTAAAAAACGTGTTCTTTTTCGGAAAGTTCGAGCATCGGAAAACCGAAGAGTTCCCTTATCGGCCTCACGAGTTTTCCGGCGTCTCCGCCCTTTGCGGCATCCTCAAGCTCACCGAGAGTGACAGCGTTTTCCGCGTGAAAATCTCCGTAGGATGTGCGCTCAAGTTTTGACATCACGGCGCCGCAGCCAAGCGCGTTTCCGAGGTCGTTTATGATCGTCCTTATGTAGGTTCCCCTGCCGCAGCAGACCTCAATTTCCGCAACCGGAAGGCCGTCAGCGCCCGTCTTATAGCCAAGGAGCTCGCACGAGTAAATGTTCACCGGACGTGCATCCGCCTGAACCTCCTCGCCGCGCCTTGCCAGCTTGTAGTAAGGGACGCCGTCCTTTTTGAGGGCCGAGTATGCGGGCGGAATCTGGAGCACGGTGCCTCTGAAGCTTGAGAGAGCCTTTTCGACGTCGGCTTTTGTGACCGCTGATGCATTGGCGGCAGTCCTTTCGACATTTCCCCAGATATCCTGGGTGTCGGAAATAAGACCGAGCGTCGCCTCCGCCCTGTAGGTTTTTCTCATGTCAAGAAAAAGGTCGGAGCACCTTGTGGCGCCTCCAACCATTATGGGAAGCACGCCCGTGGCCTCAGGATCGAGAGTGCCCGGGTGACCTGTTTTTTTGATGTTCAGGATCTTTCTCACTTTCGCAACGCACGCGTGAGAAGTCATGCCCTTTTCCTTGTAGAGATTGATGATTCCGGTCATTTTGAGTTCTTCCGCCTTTTTACGGGAAAAATCATTTTCAGTTCCGAACACGCCAATGGCCTTCCGTCAGACCTCGGCTTCCTTCTTTTTGTCCTCCGCGATGATCTCGCTGATCTTTTGGTCCATGGCCGTTCCCACGTCAACCGAGTCGTCGACCTTGAAGAGGATCTTGGGCAGCTGCCTGATGATCATCCTTCTGCCGAGCATGGAGCGTATGAAACCGGAGGACGAGTTGAGGCAGTCAACCGCCTGTTTTTTTTCGTCGGGCGAGCCGAAAATGCTGACGTAGGCCTTGGCGAACTGGAGGTCCTTGGTGAGTTTGACTCTGGTGATACTCGTGATCAGCGGTATCCGCGGGTCCTTCATGTCGCGGTTTATGATCTCGGTCAGCGCCTTCTGCATTTCGCCGGCAATTCTGATAATTCTGTCCATATGTTTTTTGTCAAAATATGCGCGCGGCACGGGCTCCCATGCCGCGCGGCTTAATATTATTTCTTGCGTAAAGAGCCTAAAATCTTGATTTTTGAGCTATTTTTGCGTGCGCGACCCCGACGCTGTACAGAGGTACTGCGAGCGGGGAGCTCGCGCAAAGCAAGTCGCAAGTAATTTGTCGTCAGACACCTTGTGTGCTTTTAGAAGTACAGTTGGTTATTGTCTGTACTCTATTGCGACTTGCGTAAAGAGCCTAAAATCTTGATTTTAGAGGTTTCTTTCGACCTGCTCCATGACGTAGCACTCGGCAACGTCGCCCTCTTTGATGTCGTTGTAGGATTCAAATGACAGACCGCACTCGTAGCCCGAAGCAACTTCCTTGACGTCGTCCTGGAAACGCTTGAGCGAAGCCAGCTTGCCCTCGTAGACCACGATACCGTCCCTGACGATGCGTACGTCGGAGTTCCTCTGGACCTTGCCGTTGAGCACGTAGCCGCCCGCGACCGTACCGACACCTGAAACCTTGAATGTCTTCCTGATTTCGACGTGGCCTGTGACGACCTCTTTGAACTCGGGCTTGAGCATACCCTTCATAGCGGCCTTGACGTCCTCGATCGCGTCGTAGATGACCTTGTAGAGCTTGACGTCAACGTGTTTCTCATTGGCCATTTCCCCTACGTTTCCGATAGGTCTCACGTTGAAGCCGATGATGACCGCGTTGGATGCCTCTGCGAGGAGAACGTCGCTCTCGTTGACACCGCCAACGGCAGAGTGGATAACCCTGACGCGAACTTCATCGTTGCTGATGGATTCGAGCGATGACTTGACGGCCTCGACGCTTCCCTTAACGTCCGCCTTAACGATGATGTCAAGGTTCTTGACTTCGCCGGCCTTGATCTGGCTGTAGAGATCCTCGAGGGTGACCTTGTTGGAGTAGGTCATCGTCCTCTCGCGGTTCTTAGCAATGCGCTCGTCGGCAACCTTCTTGGCGAGGTGTTCGTCCTTGTTGACGCAGTAGAATACCTTACCTGCTTCGGGAACTTCGGGAAGACCCGTGACCTCGACAGGCATTGACGGGCCCGCCTCTTTGATGGTGCGGCCTTTGTCGTCCGTCATGCGTCTCACGTGGCCGAAAGTGGTCTCGGTGAGAATCGCGTCGCCCGTTCTCAGAGTACCTCTCTGGACGAGAAGCGTTGCGACAGGACCTTTGTTCTTGTCGAGTTTAGCCTCGATAACGGTGCCTTTGCACTGCTTCGTGCGGCTTGCCTTGAGCTCGAGGATGTCTGCTGAAAGGATGACCGTCTCGAGGAGCTCGTCAATGTTGATGCCTTTCTTGGCGGATACCGGCACGAACGGAACGTCGCCGCCCCAGTCTTCGCACACGATGCCCTGCTCGGCCATCTCGTTCTTGACGCGGTCGATGTTGGCGCCTTCCTTGTCGATCTTGTTGACTGCGACAACGACTGAGACGTTGGCGGCCTTGGCGTGGTTGATTGCTTCAATTGTCTGAGGCATAACGCCGTCGTCAGCTGCGACAACGATGATCGCAACGTCCGTAACCTGGGCGCCTCTTGCACGCATTGCGGTGAAGGCTTCGTGTCCCGGTGTGTCGAGGAACGTGATCTTGTGGTCGTTGATCGTGACGGTGTAAGCACCGATGTGCTGCGTGATACCGCCGGCCTCTCCCGCCGTGACGCTCGTGTTTCTGATGGCGTCGAGAAGCGAAGTCTTACCGTGGTCAACGTGTCCCATTACAACGACTACAGGCGGCCTCGGCTCTGCATCCTCAACGGGCTCTTTGTCCTCGGGATCCTCAAGGAGGAGTTCCTCGTTGCTGACAATGATCTCTGGCTCTGCAGTGATTCCGTAGCTGTCGGCAATGATAGCCGCTGTGTCAAAGTCAATTTCCTGGTTCTGCGAAGCCATGATGCCCTCTTTAAAGAGCTTCATAATGACTTCCGAAACAGTCTTCTTGATGAGCGAAGCGAACGCGCCGACTGTGATCGTCGGAGGAATCTTCACATTGGTGAGCTTCTGTGCCTGAATTCTTGCCTGCTCGTCAATCTGATTCTTTTTCTTCTGCTTCGGGTTCTTCAGGCCTTGGCGGTTCTTCTCAACGTAGTTGTCGTTGATCGAGAACTCGTCGCTCTCAACGTCCGAAACGGATCCCTTTGAACCGATCCAGTTTCTTGCGTCGTTGTACTTGCCGGCCTTCTGCGGGCCTGCCGTACGCCTTGTACCCTCGTTGCGCTTCTCGGTCTTGGCGCTGTCCTTGTCCCTGCCGCTGTCTCTGCGCTGCGTGCCTGCGGGCTGCGCGGAAGCCGAGCTGCTCTGCTGGGGTCTGCCCTGTCCTGCCTGACCTGCGGGTTTCTTGTCGCCCTGGTTTCTGTTGTCGTAGGGGCGCCTGTCGTTGTTCCACTGGTCGCGCGGCCTCTGGTCTCCTCTGTCGCCTCTGTCACCTCTGTCGCCTCTCGAATCGCGGTCGCCTCTTGAGTCGCGGTCGCCCTGCGGCCTGTCGCCTCTCCTCGGCGGGTTCTGTCTGGAACCTGAGCCCGTAGCTGTGCCCTGCGGCACGCGCCTTATAATAGGCTGAACCCTGATCGGATGAACAGTGACCTCCGGCTGCTTCCTCTCGGGAGGAGTCTCCTTCGGTTTTTCTTCTGTTTTAGTTTCAGCTGCAGGAGCTTCTGCCGCGGCGTTTCCGTCAGCCTCGGGAGCTTTTGCCTCCTCAGGCTTTGTCTCGGAAGCCGTTGTTTCAGCCGCCGGAGCTTCCGTTTTAGCCGCTTCGGCCGTCTCTTCAGCCTTCGGAGCCTCTTCCTTTACGGGAGCTGCCTCTTCCGCTTTGGTCTCATCCGCGCCCTGTGACACGGGGTTTGCCTCCTGCGCGCCCGAAGCTTTGCGTCTTATGACGGTTCTTGCGGCGGGCTGGGTTGCGCTTTCGGCCTCTGACGAAGAAGCTGAGGGCGCGTCTGCTGCCGAGGCGGGCTGAGCGGCCTCGCTCTGCCTGCTTTCGGCGCCTGCCGTCGAAGCGCTCACACCGGGGTTTGCCGCCCTTCGTCTGATGCGAGGCCTCTCTGCCGCCTTCGTCTCAGGCTCGTCCGAAGCGGTCTCGGCGGACTCGCCTGCGTCCTTCGCGGAAGCGGCCCTGGCCGCCTTGGCGTTTTTCCTTGCCAATGCCTCGTACTGCTCCCTCTCCTCGTCAGTCACGGTCACGTAGCCGCTTCTGAGGTTTGAGTCTGCGGTTCCCGCGACGCCGCCCTTTGCCTGCTTCTGCTTCTTTGAGGCATTGGCGTTGTAGTCGCCGGAGTAGTCGGACCTTGTGCGCGAGATGACGCCTTCCTGCACGCCTGCATTGGCGGTTTTGGAGGCTGATTTGTCCTCTTCCTCTTTTTTGTTCTCCGCCTCGAGGCTGTATCCGATGTGTTTGTAAAATCTTTCGATGTCATTGGCGTCAACCTCGGACTCGTTGCTGAATACGAGCACGCCGATTTCTCTGAGCTTGCTCTTCACGCGCGAGATGTCCCAGTTGATGGTTCCTGCCAGTTCACGAACTGTTTTGTTTCCGTTAATATTACTCAATAGTTTGTCCTCCGTTTATGCCAGGCAACTTCCCGAATTCGGCTGCCAGTCTTTCAATCGTCGCTCCGTCAATTTCGGTTTCGAGACTTCTTGAAAGCTTCTTTTTTCGAATGATCAAATCCATGCATTCCTGCCTGCGGCAAACGTAGCAGCCTCTGCCGTTCAGTCTGCCTGTGGGATCGAGCAGGATTCCGTCTTCAGGAGTTTTGACAATCCTTACCAGTTCCCTTTTAGGCTGTCTGGTTCCGCATCCCAGGCACATTCTCATGGGTATTTTCTTATCAGCCGTACCAGACACCCCCTCTCATCAAAGCTGGCTCATCATATCGCTAAGGAATTCGCGATCTCTCCTTGAATCAGTGTTCTCGTCGCCGTCGCCCTTGATGTCGATTCTGCACTTGCAGAGCGTTGCTGCGAGGGCCACGTTGATACCCTTGGCGCCAATGGCAAGAGTGAGCTGGTCGCTCTTGAGAACGACGCGGGCAACCTTGCCGATTTTGTCTTTTCTTCTGTCGCCGGGCTTCTCGGACTTCTCTTTTTCAGCCTTCTCGTAGTCGTCCTCGATAACGATCGGGTAGTAGTTTGCCTTGGCGGGGCTGAGTGCATTGGCGACAAACTCTGCAAGGTCGGGGCTCCAGAGGATGACGTCGATCTTTTCGCCGCGGAGCTCGTCGCTGACTGCTGTGATGATCTGTCCGCCGGGGCCTACGCATGCGCTTACCGCATCAACGTTGGGGTCGTTCGAGTAAACGGCAACCTTCGACCTCTGGCCGGGTTTCCTTGCAACGCCCTTGATTTCGACTCTGCCGTCCTTGATGGAGGCAACTTCGCTCTCAAGAAGTCTCTCGAGGAATTTGTCGCTGGTCCTTGAAAGTCTCGGTGTGATGTCTCTCTTTCTGTCCCTGTTCCTGTCTCTGCCCTTGGCTCTTTCCTCCTCGTCCTTCATGGGGAGCACGAGAGCCTTGAAAACTTCCTTTTTGCCCGTAATTGTAGGCGTCTTGAAGTTGTCGCTGGGAAGGAGGTCGCCCTCGTTCATCACGAACTCGATATTGTCGTGTGTCGCGAAAACTTTTCTTCTCCTCTTGTATTTGTTCGATTTGACGTCGAAGTACTGAGCCTCTTCAACAAGCTCAACTTCGCAGCTGATGATCTCGTTCTCGAGGTCGTGGCACTTCTCGTCAATGCCTGCGCGCTCGCGCTCGGAAATCTTCTGGATGAAGAGCGTTTTGATCTTGGCGGATGTTGTGCGGCCCATTTTTTCGAAGCTTGTGGGGGTCACGTCGGTGTACATCTCATCGCCAATGACAAACTCAGGGTCATACGTGCGTGCTTCCTCGAGGGAGATCTGGATGTCGGGGTTCTCAACTTCCTCAACAACGGTTCTGACTGTGCTCACGAAGATTTCGCCCGTAACTCTGTCGATTTCAACCGCGTAGTTCTTGTTCTTTGACTCCTTCTGATCCTTGAGTCCGAAGCTTACCGCATCCTGCTCATTCATCTCGTAGCCGCGTGCGATAGCGTCCTCGAGGCATGCCAGAACCACTTCACGGTCCATCTTCTTCTCTTCGGCAAGTGCGTCAACACCCCTGAAGAAAGTGTCGGTATAATTTGATGCGTTCTTTGTCTTTTTCTTTCCGGTTGCCATTTTGTTTTCCTTTTGTGTCCTTCCTGTAATATTCTGTTATTCCGGTCATCCCCCGCTTCGCCTTGCGGCAACGGTGTTCCCGGAGATTTTTACTTGTTTAAAATTCTATTGCAAGCCTTGCGCCTGCTATATTTTTTTCCTCGATTTCAACGGTTTTACCGTTTTCCTCGATCACCACCGCGCCCTCGCGCTTCTCTTTCAACACGCCAATGTGCTGCTTCGAGCCGCCCTGCTGCGCAAAAAGCGAAATCTCAATTTTCTTTCCCAGAGACCTCTGATAATCTCTCTCAGTCTTTATCGGCCTGTCAAGTCCCGGCGACGACACCTCGAAAATGTAGGCGCTCTCAATCGGGTCAAGCTTGTCGATGATCGGCTCGGTCGCATCGTTCACGGCAACGCAGTCGTCAATCGAAATCCCGCCTTCCTTGTCGATGTAAAGCCTCAGGTACCAGTTCGGCCCCTCCTTCACATACTCAACGTCAACGAGCTCGTAACCCATCGCCTCAACAGTGCCCGAAACCGCCTCGCGGACAACCGCCGCTGTCTTGCCTTCTGCCATCTTTCTCTCCTTGGTTATAAAACCCTCAAAAATCTCTTCGGGAGGCGTCTTATCAAAACAAAAGAGCGGGTTGTTTCTTCCCACTCTTTCTGCCGACTATCCTCTACCGGGACCCATCTTAACAGACCTTTTCGCCCTTGTCAAGCACTATTTTTATTTAATATATATTTTAAGCGTATTTTTGCGCGATTTCCGCCCGTTTTTCCCGAAACCGCCAATGCCCCTCACGTCACCGTTGAATAACTGCCGCCAATGTGTTATATAGGTTACATCGAAAGAGGAAAGGTGAAGCCATGAGAAAAGCTTTGATCGTTATACTGACTTTGCTTGCCGCGGCGGGGCTGATTGCGGGCTGCAATGCAGGGGGCGTGACGCAGCCCGCGCCTGAAAAAACTGCCTTGGCGGCAACGGACACGCCTGCAGCTTCTGCGACACCTGTCGCAACTGAGACGCCCGCTGTAACTGTAACGTCCGGGCCCTCAGAAACGCCTGCGGAGACAGACGCTGAGACCGAAGTGCCTTCTTCGACAGAAACACCTGCCGCAACCGGAACGCCTTCCGCGACCGAAACGCCGGAGCCGACTGAGGAGCCGACACATACACCGACTCCCGCAGATACCGAAAACCCGACGCCGACCGCGACACCCGCGCCTACTGCTGCTCCCACGGCAACTCCCACGCCCACCGCGACACCTACCCCAACCGCGACTCCGACGGCAACGCCCACGCCTACTCCTACGCCTACTCCGACGCCCACCCCCACTCCTACTCCTACGCCGACTCCCACGCCGACGCCCGAGTACCTTCTTTCGGACCTCATAAAAGAGGAGACGAGCTTTAAGGTTAAGCTGAAGCTTGCCGTGCACTGCTCCACAACAGGCAGCTACACCGTCGGCCAGGGTGCATGCTCCGACGGCACCTACGTGTATTTTCTGCTTCGAACACCCGAAAACGGCAACGCGATAATCAAAAAATACAACCTCGCAACCGGCGAGTACATCAAGCGCAGCGAGCCCATCTACGTCTTCCACGGCAACGACATGACGCTCGACACCAAGCGCAACATAATCTACATCTCCCACGGCTCATCCGAGGGCAAAATTCTGACCTCCGTAAACCCCGACACTCTCGAGGTCATCGAACAGACCATAAACATCGAAAAAGGCTCCGGCGCCATCACCTACTCTCCGACGCGCGACAGCTTTGCAATCAGCCAGGGCGGCAAAAACGTGATTTTCCTTAACAATGACCTGAGTTACGTCAAGACCGTAAAACGCACCCAGAACGACGCCTACACGGCACAGGGCATGGGTTCCGACGACGACTTCATCTACTTTCCGATGAGCGGCTCATCCGACAACATTCTCATGGTCTACGACTGGACCGGCAAGTACATAACGACCGTCACAATCCCGAGCACCCTCGAATCCGAATCAATGTTCTTCGTAAACGGAAGCTATTACGTAAACTTCTACTCCGGCGACGGCGCAAGACTCTTCAAGCTGAGCTTCATCCCGAACTGACCGAAACCGCCAATGCCACAAACCCAAAAGACAAGCCCGGACGCCTTTTAAAAGGAACCGTCCGGGCTTGTTGGTAATAAAAAGCAGTGCGGATTCCGTGAATTCACACTGCCGTTATAACAGTTTTTGCAGGCTCCCGTTGTTCCTGTAAATTCAGAACAGTCCGGCGCCGCCAAGGTATTTAATGACGCTGTCGCCGCGGTATGCGTTCTCGAAAAGGACCTTGGCGGCTTTGTCGTCGGCGTTAAGGGTCATATAGGCCTCGCGCATCTGATTGACCTTGGTCCTAAGGAACGTGACTGCGCGAGGGTCGCCGTAGTCCTTCACAAGCTCGAAGTAAAACTCCAGCTCGCTGTCAAACATGTCCGTGGTTTTGACGAGCGAGCGCAACATCGTGTAGAGCCTCTCGTCCCTCTTCCCGTTTATGCAGAGCACGGCAAGCAGTTTCGTCTCGACCGGGCCGAGACCTGCTTTCGCCGCAACCTTTTCCGCAAGCGTTTCAACGGTTTTTTCAAACCCGTTTTCGCAGAAGGCTACAGCCGTGGTGAGAAGGTCTGAGGCGTAGTCCTCGTTTTTGTCCATGAGCGCATTGGCGGTGTCGATGAAATCGTCGTAAAGGTTATCGCCAAAGCCCCCGGGAATCTCGCTCAGCTTGTAAAGAAGCATGAAGCAGCTCTCGGCAAGGTCCCTGTCCTCTCCGCCGAGGTTTGCAAGACACTTTCTGGTGATGTCCTCGCGCCAGTCATCGGGGTTTTCGCACGCCACGAAGAAATCGTCAAGCACCTCGTCCGGAAGCGAGTAAACGCCCCTTGAGAGCATGCAGAGCACGAGTTTTTCGTATTTTTCAAACACCGGCGCACCCGAAGTGCCGCCGCAGGCATAATTCTTTATAAACTCAAACGGTGTGAGACCCGAGAGCGTGTCCGATTTGCGCGCGATCCAGTTTTCGTAGACGTTGGCGGCATTTTCCTCTTCCGTGACAAGAGTGTCGCAGTATTCCGTGAAATCCGTCATGAGCCTCAGGATTTCCCCGTCCGGCTCCGGCAGCGCAAATGCAGCCTTTTCAAAATCGCCAATGTCACCCATGCCGATCAACCCCTCTTCTTTTTGGGCCTGAAGTCAACGACAACGCCCGACCTGCCGAACAGGTAGCCGAGGCCCGTGAAGCCCGAGATGAAAACCATCGGGAAAAGAGCCGTGAGCGCTGTGACTCTCGGCATTATATCGCCCTTGCCCACAAGCTTGAAGAACCAGAAGAAAGGCATGCAGAATATCATTCTGATGTAGTTGTTGATGCTTTCAACGGGAAACTGCGGGTGGTTTACGTAAAAATGTCTGTTGGCGATTGCGATGCAGATGAGGACCAGAATGTAGATGACAAGGCCGACTGCTGCGCCGAGCGCAAAGCCTTTGCCTTTGTACCTTGCCCAGTTGTAGGGCTTTGTGTCCTGGATGCCGTACTCGTTGCCCTGAGACACGAGCATGGCGGCGTAAACGAGGGACGCAATCACGGAGAAGACCGTGAGCGGTATTGCGATGCTCATGTGAGGCGCAAGAGTCGTGAGGAAAAGCGGATAGGCCGCCCATCCCAGCGCCACTGCAAGCATATGCACAAGGAGCAGTCTTCCGATGCTCTTGGCGTGGTTTTTAATCGTTTCGCGTACAAAATCGCTCATTTGCGGTTCCTCTGATAATGATTCTTCGTAGGTTTTTCAGTTTTGCTTGAGGTTTCTGTCAATCTCACGCTTGGCGTCACGCTCTGCGGCCTGCTCGCGCTTGTCGTAAAGCTTCTTGCCTTTTCCGAGGCCGAGGAGGAGCTTTGCCCTGCCCTTGACGAGGTATATCTCAAGCGGGACCAGTGTCATGCCCTGCTGCTTTACCTCCTGGAAGAGCTTCATGATCTCCCTTTTATGCAGGAGCAGCTTTCTTTTTCTGAGCGGGTCCCTGTTAAATATGTTTCCGTGGTCGTACGGACTCACGTGCATTCCGCACACGAAGCACTCGCCGCCTTCTATGACGGCATAGGCCTGCTTGAGGTTCACGTTGCCCTGTCTTATCGACTTGACCTCCGTGCCGAAGAGTTCAATGCCGCACTCAAACTTCTCATCAATGAAATAATCGTGGTAAGCGTTCCTGTTCTGTACTATTATTTTCTTGCTTTCGCTGATGGTTGACATTGAATTCACCTCTTTTCACACGCCAATATACAACACTTTTATTAACCCAAGCTTTAATCCAAACCTTTTTACGGCCCTAATCCAAGTGAAACGCTGATTAAGAACCATAACCAGCGTTTCGTTGACTCTTTAGATTTTTGGCTCTTTACGCAAACCGCAAAGAATTACTTTATAATGAGTTCTTCATTTTCAAAGCACACAAGGTGTCTTTCGACATTTACTTGCGGTTTGCTTTGCGCGAGCTCCCCGCTCGAAGTACCTTCGTACATCTTCGGGGTCGCGCACGCAAAAATAGCTCAAAAATCAAGATTTTTACTCTTTAGACTTCTGATAAAGTTATTTTGCGGTGTCAGTAGTCCTGGTCTCTCTTATCAAAGTGACTTTGATCTGTCCGGGATACTGCATCTCCGACTCGATCTTCTTGGCGATATTCCTTGAAAGGATTGTCATCGCGTCGTCGCTGATCTCGTCGGGTTTGACCATGACTCTGACCTCACGGCCGGCCTGGATTGCAAACGTCTTGGATCCGTCAACGCCTTCAAACGAGTTACAGATGTTCTCAAGCTTTTCGATACGCTTTACGTAGGACTCAAGAGGCTCGTTTCTCGCACCCGGTCTCGCTGCCGAAATCGCGTCCGCTGCGGCGACGATCACCGAGATTACCGAAGTCGGCTCGACGTCTCCGTGGTGGGACATGATCGCATTGATGACAGTCTCGTTCTCTTTGTACTTTCTCGCAATCTCAGCGCCGAGTTCGATGTGAGTTCCCTCTGTCTCGAAGTCAACGGCTTTACCGATATCGTGGAGAAGTCCCGCGCGCTTTGCAAGGTCTACGTCAACGCCAAGCTCCGCCGCCATGATGCCCGAAAGCTTTGAAACCTCAATCGAGTGGATGAGCACGCTCTGCGTGTAACTCGTTCTGTACTTGAGTTTACCGAGGAGTTTGATGATCTCGGGATTGAGTCCGAATACGCCCGCTTCAAACGTTGCGTTCTCGCCCTCTCTTCTAATGGTCGCGTCAAGCTCCTTGCGGGCCTTTTCAACCGTTTCCTCAATCTTTCCGGGGTGGATACGTCCGTCTGCGATGAGTTTTTCAAGAGCAAGTCTTGCGACCTCGCGTCTGACGGGGTTGTAGCTCGACAGGATAACAGCCTCGGGGGTATCGTCAATGACAAGGTCAACGCCCGTAGCCGTCTCGATTGCATTGATATTTCTTCCCGAACGGCCGATAATTCTGCCCTTCATTTCCTCGTTGGGGATAGGAACAACCGTAACAGTGACATCGGAGACATAATCCGCGGCGCACTGCTGAATAGCCGTAGCAATAATCTCGCGGGCAAGTTCTGTCTTCTCGTCTGCAAGATCTGCCTCGTATTCACGTATGCGTACCGCTTTATCGTGTGTCAGTTCGCCGTCAAGCTGCGTCAAAAGCATCTCTTTCGCCTGATCGGCGGAAAGGCCGGCAATCTTTTCTAGCATTTCCTGCTGCTTTGAATAGAAGCTCTCTGCCTCGGCAATCTTTTCGTCTGCCCTGACTTCCTTTTCTTTCACTGCGGACTCTCTCTGTTCGAGAGCATCCAGCTTTTTATCAAGGATTTCTTCCTTGGCTGTCAGGCGCTGCTCTTTACGCATCGCCTCCTGTTGATTTTCCCTGACTTCCTTCTCAAAAAGAGATCGGAGCTGCCTGATCTCATCTTTTGCCTGAAGAACATATTCGCGTTTTTTAACTTCGCCCTCTCTTACGGCGGCTTGTACAATTCTCAGGCTCTCTTCCTCGGCAGTGTTAATGGCTGCCTCAGCTTCGAGTTTTCTCTTTTCGTAACCGTCAATTACACCTTCCTCATAGCCCTCTTCGTGAGCTTTTTCGGAGGCGTTCTTAACCAATTCAGCATTCTTGCGGGAACTGACTTTGGCATAGATAAAGAGCGCTACACCGCCGACAATAAGACCCGCAACAACGGAAATCAAGGAGATGATGAGCTTACTGTCCATAAACTTCTTCTCCTCTCAGATATATTTGATTTTAAAATGTTTTATTTTGTGAATGCCGCCTTCGGTGCGGCTTTCAGTGCGATCCTAAAATCATGTGTATTTTACCACACTCTCCCGCTCAAGTCAATCAAAAAAAATCCCGGAGTGCGCCCCGGGACACCGCCAATGTCACATTGGCGATTTAATTATCATTCAAATTCGCGGTACTCGTCTTCCATGCTCTGGAGGTTCAGTGTGAACGTCTTGTACGTTCCGCCGGCCTTGTCGCTTGAGTCGTAAACGTATGCCTTGACGGTAACTTCGTCGCCGATCTGGCACTTCATAATTTCGGCCCTCAGCGAAACAAAGTTGTAAACCGCAACGCCGTTGAACTCGGTGATGATCATGTCAGCCTTGAGGCCCGCCTTGCCGGCAACCGAATCTTTTTCGACTTCTGCAATGTAAGCGCCTGCGGGAAGGCCCGTATCGCTCGCGGTGAGCACGTCGTAATACGAGTTGACTTTGATACCGATGGCGGGTCTTACGACCTTGCCGTCTTTCATAAGGGTGTCGCAGACTTCCTTGACGGTGTCGGACGCGATTGCAAACTCCATACCCTCATAACCTGTCTCGACAATCTTCATCTCGCAGATGCCTACAAGCTTGCCCTCGCGGTTTACCATGGCGCCGCCGCTGGCACCCGGGTTGATCGGAGCGCTCGTCTGGATCAGGTCGTAAGCGTATCCGTCGCTCGTGAGCAGGTTTTTGTTGAGGCCGCCGACGATTCCATCGATTATCGATCCCATAAACTCAATGCCGCCCGGACAGCCGATAACGAACACCTCATCGCCAATCTGAACCGTCTTTGAAGACTCGATTTCAATCGGTATGAGCCCATTGGCGTTAATCTTGATCACAGCAAGGTCCGATGTGTAGTCGATTCCGACGACCTCGGCAATGAAATAAGAGGAAAGCGAGCTGTCTGTATAGACCCTGATTTCGTAGGTATTCAGAAGGTTGTTGTTCTTGTCAAGCGCCGGCGAAATAACATGGGCATTTGTAATGATATTTCCGTCAGCGGTGTATACAACTCCGGAGCCTTCCGCTGCAACGCTGTAGGAAGCGTCTTCCCACGGCGAAGAAGAAGATTTATAGAAAATAGCTATTCCTACGACCGAGTCCTTGCATTTCGCGTAAACAGCCGTGGCAAGGCTTGTCGAATCGCCCGTGATATTTATCGTGACATTACTTCCGCCGGGAACGGTCTGGTCGCCGACCTTCGTGCTGCCGCTGTATTCAACGGTTTTGGGCCCGGACGACGTCTTGCTGCCGGATACCGCGTTCGACGTGGTCTTGTAAATCTGATAGCCGAAGAAGCCGATCAGAACGAACACGCCAACGATAACAAGAACCGTTACGATAATAATAAGAGCCGCGGCCCAGCCGGGCAGTCCTTTTCTTGTGTCAGGCTTTCTCTCCGGAACGTATGTTCCTCTTGCGTACTGAGCCTGTCTTTCGCGGAATCTTTCCATCTCGTCCGCATAATTTGAGGCAACGCTCTGACCCGCAGGCGCGGCTGCGTATGCGGGAGCCTCGTTGTATGCAGGCGTGAAGGGAGCTTCCGCCGCTTCGAAGCCGTTCTCAGCCGGAGCCTCAGCTGTCTCTGCAGGAGCTGCCTGAGCCTCGACTGATGCCGCAGGAGCCGCCTGAGCCTCAACCGGCGCTTCGGAAGGCGCTGCAGCAGGCGCCTCAACAGGTGCCGCAGGTGCCTCAACAGGTGCCTCGGGTTTAACTTCAGCTTCCTGTTTAACCGCAGTCTGTTCGGGCAAGGCAATCTTAGTTCCGCAGTTTATGCAGAATCTTGTTCCCGGTGTTATAGGGGTTCCGCACTCGGGGCAGAACCTGGCTTCAATTCTTTCGTTTGTTTCCATTCTTACTCCTTCTTTCAATATACAAAAAACTTAAACATGGTGTGCAAATCTTTTTTCTGCAATTTCGGTCCGATCACAGTGCGCTTAAAAGCGCGCATTATGACTCTGTTTTTTCGTCGACAGAAAGATAATAACCCCGCAACTTTAAAAGAAGCTAAAAACGTTCTTCCGTTTTCCGTTCAAAAAGCCGGGCGTGCGCCCGGCTCTCTTTAACTGAAATTCATCTGATGACAGATTAGTTAAGCTGTGACGTGCAGTGCGGGCAGCGTGTCGCTTTAACGTTGATCTCAGAGAGGCAGTAAGGGCAGATCTTGATGAGTGCCTTGGCGGCTTCTGCTGCTTCTGCGGCGGCTCTTTCCTCTTCGGCTTTCTTGGCGGCAGCTTCTGCGGCTGCAGCTGCTTCGGCTTTCCTTGCCTTGAAGTTAGCCTTCTGGATGAGCTTGATGATGATGAATACGACAAGCGCAATGATTATGAAGTTGATAATCGTGTTGATGAAGTTACCGTAGCCGATATAGCCGATGCCGAATTCCTTCAAATTCGATGCCGTAATCGCCTTGCCGGCCTCAGTTACTTTGGATGTGTCGCCCAGAGGGATGCACATTTCGGAAAAGTTTGTGCCCTTCGTAAAGAGTCCGATGATTGGCGTTAGGATGTCTGCGACGAGAGATGTAACAATCGCCGTGAACGCGCCGCCGATGATGATACCGACAGCCATGTCGATGACGTTGCCTCTCGAAATGAACTCTTTGAACTCAGTTCTGAATGACTTTTTCCCGTTTTTCTTGCTCATAGAAATCCATCTCCTGTTCTTTATAAATGAACTCCCTTCGCCCTGTTGAAAGCGTTATAAAGCACCCGGGTTCGGGGTTGTTGCGGTTACCCGTATTGTAGCAAATCGCCAATGCCTATTCAACACATTCGTGTTTTTTGTTCGTTTAGCGCACTGAATCCCGCCGTTTTTTGTGCGGCAGCCTCACTTTTGCATATTTTCGAACATATCGGCAAGGCGCCGCGTCGCGCCGTACATGGTTTTGACTCCCTCGAGCGGATCGTCGGTGCCCGCGTGCCTCATAGCCGCGCGGAGGCTTGACTCGAGCGTGAACACGCCGTCATAGCCAATGTCACAGAGCGCCTTTACGATCGGCTCATACTCAATGCTGCCCGTGAACGGAAGCATGTGGAAGTCGCGGTGTTTGTCGTTGTCGTGAAGGTGGAGCGCCTTGACCCTCGGCCCAAGCTCCCCGATCATCTTCACCGCCGACGTGTTAAGCCCCCTCATCTCCGCATGGCCTATGTCAACGCAGGCCACGAGGTACGGGTCATCGACAAGGTCAATGTGGCTCTTAAACGAAGGACCGTCGGAGCATGCTGCCGGAGCCGCGCAGTTATCCTCTTCGCTCCAGTTCCACATGTTTTCCGTCGCGATTTTTACGCCGAACTTGTGCGCTACAGGAAGCATCTCGCGGTACATCTCCGCGTTTTCTTCGGGCGACTTGTCATTGTCGGGGTGTACGACGCAGATGTCACCGCCGGCAATTGCCGTCAGCTCAAGAGCGAGCGGTATCATGTCGCGTATTTCCCTGTTTTTGACCGGAAAAGGCGCGTGAGACTGGTTGCACTTAATGCCGCATGAATCCGCAATTTTGCGCATTTTTTCGGCAAAAGGAATTGCCGTCCGCCTCTCTTCGAGCATGTGTCCGAATTTAACGACCGTGCCGGTTTCCCACTGGTAGGCAGCCATTCCGAACATCGAAAAGTCCCAGTAATCAAAGCCCGCCTCGGCAACAAGCTCTATGGCCTTCTCCCATCCGGTTGTGAACGCAATTGAATCTATTTCCGTGGATGTCTTCACGCCGGTATTCTCCTTTCAGACAAAGGTTTTTTCTTTGTTTTAACTTACCCGAATTATACCCCAAAGAGGCCGCCGTTTTCAATCACATAAGCGCAAAATAAAAACCGCCTGAAAGTTTTCTTCACAAAAAAACGGAGCCCCGAAAAAGTACGGAGCCCCGAATCAAACTTATTGTGTTTTTGGGATTACATCTTGGCGACACGTGCCTTGAGCTTCTTGAGTTCATCGGCAAGCTCTTTCGGCAGTCTGTCAAAGCCCGCGTAGTGAGCTTCGATTTCTTCGACTTCCTTCTCCCAGGATGCCTTGTCGAGAGCGAGGAGGTTCTTGAGAGTCTCCTTGTCGACACCGGAATCCTCAAGGTCGATATCCTCGGGGTAAGGCTCGTAGCCTGCAGCGGTCTCATTGGCGTCAACCTTGCCGTCGCAGCGTGCGAGGATCCAGAGAAGAACTCTGAAGTTATCGCCAAAGCCGGGCCAGATGAACTTGCCCTCGTCGTCGGTGCGGAACCAGTTGACGTTGAAAATCTTGGGCGGGTTGGGGATCTTTTTGCCCATTTCGAGCCAGTGTGCGAAGTAGTCGCCCATGTTGTAGCCGCAGAAAGGCTTCATAGCCATCGGGTCGCGTCTTACAACGCCGACGGCGCCTGATGCTGCAGCCGTTGTCTCGGAAGCCATGGAGGATCCGACGAACACACCGTGTGCCCAGTCATAGGACTGGTAGACCAGCGGAGCAACCTTTGCACGTCTGCCGCCAAAGATGATTGCCGAAATCGGAACGCCCTTCGGATCTTCCCAGTTGGGAGCGATGCACGGGCAGTTCTTTGCGGGAGCGGTGAATCTGGAGTTCGGATGAGCCGCTTTGATCGGTTTTCCGTCGGCGTCGGTCATGCCCGGCTTCCAGTCGTTGCCCTTCCAGTCGATTGCGTCCTCAGGCGCGGGAGTTCCCATGCCTTCCCACCAGACGGTGTTGTCGGACTTGTCGATTGCGACGTTGGTGTAGATTGTGCCCTCTTTGCAGGTAAGGAGAGCGTTCGGATTTGATTTCATGCTCGTTCCGGGAGCGACGCCGAAGAAGCCGGCCTCAGGGTTCACGGCGTAGAGCCTTCCGTCTTCGCCGATTCTCAGCCAGGCGATGTCATCGCCGACGGTGAACACCTCATAGCCCATATCTCTGAATTTCTTCGGAGGAATAAGCATTGCAAGGTTTGTCTTTCCGCATGCGCTCGGGAATGCTCCGCAGACGTACTTGATGTCGCCTGAAGGAGTTTTGATGCCTACGATGAGCATATGCTCAGCCATCCAGCCCTCGTGCTTTCCGAGCCAGCTTGCGATTCTGAGCGCGAAGCACTTCTTGCCGAGGAGCACGTTGCCGCCGTAAGCGGAGCCGTATGACCAGATTGCATTGTCCTCAGGGAACTGGCAGATGAACCTTCTCTCGGGATCGACCTCGCCCTTGGCGTGGAGACCTTTGATGTACTCAGGCGAATCGCCAAGCTGATCCATCGCAATCTTACCCATCCTGGTCATGATTCTCATGTTGAGCACGACGTAGATACTGTCTGTGAGCTCAATACCGACCTTGGAGAACGGGGATCCCGCCGAACCCATGATGTAGGGGATGACGTACATTGTCTCGCCCTTCATGGAGCCTGTGAAATATGTGCCGAGCTTGGCGTAAGCGTAGCTCTTTTCCATCCAGTTGTTGCTCGGGCCAGCATCTTCCTTGTGCTCGGTGCAAATGAAAGTGCAGTGCTCAACTCTCGCAACGTCGTTTTCAGCTGTTCTATGATAGTAGCAGCCGGGCAGTTTCTCCTGGTTGAGTTCAATCATCTCACCTGTAGCCACGGCTTCCTTTAAAAGTCTGTTCTTCTCTTCCTCGGAACCGTCAAGCCAGACGATTTCCTTCGGCTGTGTAAGGAGCGCCATCTGCGCAACCCACTCGTTCACGTACTTGTTATTGTACACGAAATCTCCCTCCTTTATATTTGGGTGAATCTGCCGCCTCAAAAAATCTCTGACGGCAACGTTCGTGTCCGGAGCATCCTTCCGATGAATGGCAAACACGTTTTTATTATACCAAACCGCGAAGTGAGGTGCAATAAAAAAATCACTCATGAACACGCCAATGCGCTAAAATCATCCCCCTGCCGCATTTTTTCACTGCTTCCCGCCCTGCACTCTCCATTCGTGAAGTGAAAAGATAACTTCCACTTTCAGGCTTGCTGCCGCGAGTTTGGAATTTACTCTTGCAAATTGATTTCTTTTTTAGGATAATAGCGTTGCAAGTAGAAATAGCCTTTACAAAGTCGTACTCAATTACGATGCCGTATAGGTTTCCTGAGTCTTTTGAAGGCATAGTTATGCAAAGTGAAAAATAGCCTTTTAGAAATCGTAAGACTAAATTCCACTTGGAAATGTGCGTTATTTTGACTTAGCTCTGCCGGCTCTCGGGATAGTTTTTACTTTTAATCTTTAAGGAGATAAGGCTTTAGCACGACCTCATCTTCCGGGATCAGCTTTATTCCAAATGCTTCAAGTTTTTGGAACAGCTCTTTTGACAGGAAAGCTGTGAAGGTCAGTGGCGACTTCCCTTCCAGCTTTTCTGTTATTTGTGAGTTGTTAAAAGCGCCGAATCAGTTTGTTACTCCGTATTTTTTGTAGTATAATCAGAAAAAAACGGAGGTCTTCCGATGCTGAAGGATAACCCGGACAAGCCAATACCAAAAATTAAAAAACATGCCAATATCTCGGGTAGAGTATTGGCGTTTTTAATTGCCGTCACGGTACTTGCGCCTCTTGCGGTCCTTCACGGATGCGGTGTGAAAGGCGAGCCGGTGTACGACACCGGAATCGAGCCGTGGCAGGCTACGGAGGCACAGATTGAGCGCGCATCTCAGCTTTCGGGGAGCAACAAGCTCATGGTCGGCTGCTGGATACCGCCAAGGCCCCACCAGGTCACAAACGACGAGGAAGCCGACGCGAGGATGAAGGAAGTCGCGGAGTCCGGCATCAACATGATTACCACGCACCACAGCGACCTTGAGGACATGGATTTCATCCACAGGATTGTCAAAGCTTCCGCAAAGTACGGCGTTGACGTCATGATTGAGCTCAACACAGACCTCTCGGATGACGGAATCGAGTTTAACCTTGGCGTTGTCAGGGATACGATGGGCTACGGGAACGTGATCGGCTACAACCTCTACGACGAACCGATCGAGGGGCACCGCGCGGCGCTCACTAAAGAGTACGGGCTTGTGAAGGAGCTCGTGCCCGAAAAGATTGTCATGCTCAACCTGCTCCCGAACTACGGACCCGCGGACACCATGGCTCCGACCGTGACGAAGGAGCTCACGAAATACCAGACTTACGTTGACAATTTCGCGCAGACGGGCACCGACGTGATTTCGTTTGACTTCTACCCCTTCCAGGCGGGCGGCGAGACGATTGCTTTCGGAACGTTCCTCATGAACTTCTGCGACCTCATCACCATGGCGCGCAAATACGACCGACCTATTTGGGGATTTCTCCAGAACTGCAGCTTTGCGGGCATGCTTCTTCCGGACGAGGCGGGCATAAGGCTTGACGCGCATTGTCACCTTCTTTTAGGCGCAAAAAGCTATTCGTACTTTCTCTACGCCCAGCCCTTCGAGCCCCAGACTCCGACCGAAAGCTTTGACGGCATGCTGCGCTGGACGAGCAAACTGACGCCCACCTACACAAGGGTTAAAAACGTCAACTCCGAAATAGCCAATTTCAAAAACCGCGTCCTTTCGTACGACATCTCCGGGATTTATGCGGAGAGGCTCTCAAAGGACCACAAGAGCTGCGTCGACAAGTCGCTCAGGGTCACTTCAGGCACAAAGTTCAAGTCGATAACGACAAACCTTGACTACGAAGTGCTCGCGGGCGTGTTCAAGCCGAGGAGCGCTGACGCCAATGCGGCCGCCGGCTGCAGCACAGACACAGCCGACGAGGCTTTATACGTCGTCAACTACAGCCGCGCCAACAAGGTCACGGCGACGGTGGCCTTCAAGGGTGTACAGGAGTACACCGTCTGGGGCCCCGACGGCATCGAGTCAATGGGCGCGGCGTCCGAGGTGACGCTGGAGCTGCTCGAGGGCGACGCGCGTTTCATCGAGTTTAAAACATTCACGGATTGAGAGCGGCCTTTTTGCATTGGCGGCTTCACCCTGCATGTTCCTTAGATTAAAACTTACGTTCTTACTTTACGGAGGTATTTTATGAGCAATTTTGAGTATCCAAACAGGCCCGTCGGCGGCACAGACGCTCTCGGAAGGACAATCCCCTCCCCTGAGAAGTTTTCGACGAGGCGCGACAACCGCACTGTCGGTCTGTTCTATTTCCTTTGGCTCTGCGAGGGCAACAAGCGTCTTTTCAACGTGTCGAAGATCACCGATTCGGACCCCGAGGCGGGTTTCAAGGGCGACGATCCCATGTGGGGCGGCATCGGCGAGATGCACTACTGGGGCGAGCCTTTCTACGGCTACTACGCGATGACAGACGAGTGGGTCGTCAGGCGCCACATGAAGCTCATCATGGAGGCCGACATCGACTTTCTTTTCTTTGACACCACCAATGCGGTCGTCTACGAGAACATCTGCCACATCGTCATGCGCGTGCTTCAGGAATACGCCAAGGACGGCTTCAAGATCCCCAAGGTGATGTTCTACACCAACACGCTCTCCGGCAAGACCGTCCGCAGGATCTACGACGAGTTCTACAAGCCCGGTCTTTACAAGGAGACGTGGTTTGAAATTGGCGGCAAGCCCGTCATCATAGCCATCCCCGAGGAGTGCGACGAGGAGACAAAGGCGTTCTTTACGATCAAGCTTGCCCAGTGGCCCAACGAGCCCACAAAGCGCGGCGGCTGGCCCTGGATGGACTTTGAGAAGCCCCAGAGAGTTTTCGAGAACCTTGACGGCGTCCCGGAGAGCATCAACGTGTCCGTTGCCCAGCACCCGCAGATTCGTTTTGGCGACAGCGTAATGTACGGCGAGACCACCAACTGCGGCAGAGCCTGGCACAAAGGCGCCAATGACACAGAGCCCTACGCCTACACGAAGTGCTACAACTTCATCGAGCAGTTCGAGCGCGCCCTCGAAACCGACCCTCCGATTGTCCTGGTCACAGGCTGGAACGAGTGGATCGCAGGCCGCTGGCAGGGCCCCGAAGACAGACCGCTCATGTTCGTCGACTGCGCAAACTACGAATTCAGCCGCGACATTGAGATGATGCGCGGCGGCTACTTCGACAACTACTTCATGAGCCTCATTTCCTACGTCAGGAAATACAAGGGCACCGACGGCGTCCCGGCAACAAAACCCGGTGAAACGGCCGTTTTCAAGGGCTTCAGAGATGGCGCAATGATCAGAGACTGCGACGGCTGGACAACCCGCCAGCACTACCACAACGAGACGATGCGCTGCTCAATCGAATCCGTCAGCGTCACCCACGACGGCAACAACATCACCTTCGAGATCACCGCCGACCGCATCCCCGAAAAAACAGGCGCTTTCTTCAACGTCTTCATCGCCACAGGCACCCGCCCCGGCTACGACTATGTCGTCAACTACTACGACCGGGAAGTTGCCCGCATCATAAGGCCCCTCCCCGACGGCACGCCCTTCCGCCCCTGCGACGACCTCTCCTACACCGTCCCCGCAGGCAAAAACACGCTTGACGTCACCGGCAACACCGCCAAAATCTCCTTCCCGCTCTCCCTCATCGGCATGGAAAACGGCGGCGAGATTCTCTTCAAGGTCTGCGACGCGTCCGTCCAATACGAAACGGTCGACGACTTCTACGACAAGGGCGACGTCCTCCCCATGGGCCGTCCCGGCTTCATCTTCGTCATCGAAAAATAAACCTCAGGGCATCCCCCTGAAACCGCCAAGGGGCGGGCGCCTCGCGCGCCCGCCCCGTTTTCAATTTTATGCAAAGCCTCCGGCAAGCCCTTCATGTTCTCAGCCTGACTTACCCATCAGCGCCTCAAACTCAGCTTCCGTCATATCGGCCTCCTGCGCCGCCTGCGCAACCGTAAGGAGTCCTTTTTTCACAAGACCGACAAGAGTATCCCTCGATCCTTCCTCAATACCCTGCTTAAGACCCTCCTGCCTCGCATATCTGAGTGCAATCATCTCATCCATCTCGCGTATTTCTTCCTGAATCTTAAGGAAGCGTCTCGTGTCCTCGGCGTTAAATTCCATGATTTTTACAGCGGTATCGCCGACTTCCGGTATGTCTGTCGTTTTTGTAATACTCATCAAATCTCCCTCCGTTTCCGCGTTAAACAGATCAAGCCATTGCTCAACAGGCCTTTGCCTTCTGTACTTTTCAAGCTTTTTCAGTTCGAAAAAGTGAATCTGCAGTTTCTCGGTGAGAAGCTCGCCGCACGACCGCTCCCGCACCTCAAAACACGTATGGTAGTCGTTAAACCCAAACAGATCGAAGTCTACTATATTGACGCAGATTGTCTGCTTGGCTTTGCTGTAATCATTGCCGGCACTCAGTTCTCCGTAGTAGAGTCTGGCCCAGTAAAACAGTGTTCTGTCGTTGAAATCCGGCTGTCTTTTCAGCTGAACCTCAATATTAACAGTTCGTCCGTCCACATCGAGCAGCATGTCCAAAACGCCAACCTTTCGTCCCCTGAATTCGGGAGCGAGCACGGTTGGAAGAAGCTGTATCGATTTAATGCTGCCGCGCGGAATTTCCAATAAGTCGGAAACAAATCTGGACAGTGAAGAAGCTACAAATTGTTTGTTCCCGAAAATGCTTTTGAACACCACGTCATTTTTCAACGTGGCAATCAGATTTTCGGATTGCATGGATCTATCTCCTTTCGAGGGAATGTTACCATTTTTGCCCCTCGAGGTCAAGTCACGAACCCGCCAATGCCGACTCGAAGGCCACACATATCCCTTCGCCATCCTTACGTATTATGCACTTTTCAAGAGAATTGGTAGACCCCTTTCAGAAAATCATTTCCTCCTGCTGTACGCAAAAACAACCAGCCCCGAATAACAATAAATTCAGGGCTTTTATATATGTTGCTTTTGTTTCAATGTCTGTTATTCAAGACTAATCCACATTGCCGGGCGAACAGCATAATTGCGACTACCTACGTTAAATCCATGGTAATTGATAGCGCCATCGTGATTTACGTAGGAAGCATAATTAGAAAAACTGCCGGGCGAACGTAGCCACCACATACATGATCCGTCTTTTTCCTTATAGGCATCATTAGCATATCCGTTTAACGCCTTGAACGCCGTTATTGCTTCTTCGTACTTTCCTGCATTGTATAATTCAACCGCGGAGTTGTATTTCTCATCTTTGATAACCGTTTCGCACTTCGTTATCTGCATTGCACTATCTTTGTATCCGTTTAATGCCTTGAACGCCGTTATTGCTTCTTCGTACTTTCCCGCATTGTACAGATTAAGCGCGGAGTTGTATTTTGCATCATTGATAGCCGTTTCGCACTTCGTTATCTGCATTGCACTATCTTTGTATCCGTTTAATGCCTTGAACGCCGTTATTGCTTCATCGTACTTTCCCGCATTGTACAGATTAAGCGCGGAGTTGTATTTGCTGTTCGGAATTATTATTGTTGTCAGCACGATAACAAACGCAATACACGCAACAGCGATAGTCGTTACCACAGCGGCAACCTTTTTGCGCTTCTTTGCGGCTTTTTCTGCCGCAATACGCTTTTGCTCTGACTGACGCTCTCGCTCGAGTCTGTCTGTTTCTTCCCTTGCTTTAATTTCTTCAATCTTCTTCCGGCAAGCGTTAATCTGTTCGTCCGCGTGCTTCCAGCCAGAAATTGTGCTGAATATCTTTATTGCTTCTTCACAGTATCCTACGGATTCCTTGTATTTTTTTTGCCAGGTATAAAGATTTACGCCATATTGTATTTTTGACATAGCAGAAGCATAGATGGCGTCCTTGCGGCATGCCTCGGCCTTGTCAAGGCACTGCTCCGCAAGTGCGTCGGCATTCTGAAAGCCGGAGATCGTTCCGAACGTCCTTGCTGCCGCTTTATACGCCGCTTCAGTGCTTGCTGACATTTTATCGGAAACAACCGCAAGCCTGCCTTTTATTACAGGCTATTTCCGCTATGGTTTGCTTCATCGACGCAGCGTTGTATTTGGTTTAGTCGACTAATGTTTGATAATAAATCCACAAGGCGGGACGGACTGCGCAACTATAATTGGAATAGATGCCGGACTCATTGACAGAGCCTTCACTGTTGACAATAGCAACGCAGTTAGCCTCTTTTCGAGACGATCGTAGCCACCACCAGCAGGCGCCACCACTATAATCTGCGCCATTCGCTTCTGCATATTTTGTCGGTGTACATTTTCTCAATCCTCTAGAGAAAAACAAATCGTTTGCTTCAGCTATGCTGAGAAGAAAGACATAATCTGTTGTGTCATTACCAATCGATGTGCTATACAAAGAATTCACATCAGCTGTGATAGTAGAACTTGCTATCAACTTCTGATGATACGGGCTAAATGCGGTATTATAAAATGTTTCATTCAACCATATTCTTAGTGTACAATTTCCCCATGTCGTACCAGTATACGAAGTGTTATATTTCATACAATCCAGCGCATATTGACTAATAACTAGCGCTCTGTATCCTTCTATGGCAAGTACCTTCCACTGTATTTCTTCTTTGCCGTTTGAAGTATTGTTGTCCTGCTCATAGGAGCCAAAATTGAGTGTAGAGCCAACAGCTATATCTGCAAGTTCTGCTTTTTGCTTCAAGAACAAGCATTTTGCTGCTTTGTCGGCACTGTCATTGTACTCCAAAGAATTAAACAATTTATATGCTTCACTATACTTACCAGAAGTGTAAAAATCAACTGCAGCATTGTACTTGATTACTGATTCACATTTCGTAATCTGTTCTTTACTATCTTTGTATCCATTTAAATCTGAAAATGCATCTTTCGCTTCATTGTATTTTCCTGCTTTGTAAAGATTGACTGCGTAAGAATATTTGGCATACGGGAGAATAACAGTCATAAAGATAACAAAAAGCACAGTTACAACAACGATGATAAGGGTCCCAATAATGGCGGTTTTTCTTCGTTTCTTCGCTTTTTTTCCCTTTGTCTCGATTTCCTCAATCTTCTTCCGGCAAACGCAGATTAGCTCGTTTGAGTTTTTCCAACCAGAGATGCTTTCATAGAGTTTGATTGCGTTTTCGCATCCTGTTATATTGTTCTTTAGCTGTTCGCTCTGAGCAGAAGCATATATAGCGTTCTTGCGGCACACTTCGGCTTTATCAAGGCACTGTTCAGCAAGCTCATCTGCATCTTGAAAACCTGAAATAGCGTTAAACGTTGCTGCTAACGCTTTATACGTCGATTCCGTTTCTGCAGCATTCATGGCGGATATCGCATTATTATAAAAGCTAACCAAACGTAGGTTTTCATTACGTTCATTTATCTTATGGATATATCCACGCATTTCTGATTTAAGCTTTTCATCTCCAAAGCGGGTAACTTTGCCATAATTATCTCTATCGTCAAAAGGCATGGCGTAATCCGCCAACTGCTTGCGAGTTTTAACCTGCAATTCCGCCATGAGTTTGCCGAGATACGCCTCAGCATTCTTGGGATCATTATCAAGGACCTTTTCGCAATAGGTATTGGCTTCTTGCCACTTGCCATCCTCAAGAAAGAGAAAC
>Ga0310696_10001762_pt1 | contig 30456 bp, 30 predicted proteins | sample AusTroGonzalo_MG_4_FD_203885 | JGI IMG/M metagenome (GOLD analysis project Ga0310696, IMG submission 203885) | Bovine rumen microbial communities from tropical cattle in Woodstock, Queensland, Australia - Gonzalo_02 (v2) (version 2) | ecosystem: Host-associated > Mammals > Digestive system >... | reverse complement strand
TACGTCATGGAACCACCTGATCCCATCCCGAACTCAGAAGTGAAACATGTCAGTGCCGATGATACTGCGGTCAGTGGCCGTGGAAAAGTAGGTCGTCGCCTCATTTTTTTTGCCCTGTAAATAATATGAATTCGAGAAAACTTTAATACATAATAAACAACAATACGGTCTGACGTCTCTCCTCTCCTCTCCTCTCCTCTCTTCTCTTTCCTCTTTCCTCTTTCCTCTTTCCTCATTTCCCTAACCTCCCAACAACAGCGTGCCGTCTACGGCCTATAAAGAAGCCTTTATCAAGGAGCTCTTGAAAACAAGAAATTTTAGGCTGGTTTATTTTTTGCATAGATCAAGGATTGATGGAAATTTTGCATCCAGCTATCCTGGATATTCGATTTTGACTTTTGTTCCGCAGCGCTTGCATACAACATAAGTGCCGCGGAAGAGGGGGGAGAGCTGAAATGTAAATTTGCCGCACTGGCATGGGAATGATTCCCAAGCGGTAAGCGACATTCTTTTAAAAACAAGTTCTGTTTCGCTGCCGGCTGAAGCGGTGTCCAGTTTGCCGCTTTCTGCGCTGAGCTCACGCTTGCAGCGCGGGCATTTGATTTTTGTCTGCATCGAACTGGGCGGGAGTTTGATTTTGAGACCGCATTCGCATGTCAGGATCTTGAAACCTGAGTTTGCCAGAATGATATCCTCGACTGCTTTCGCCGCCGGTTTTTGAGCAGTTTCTTCAACGCTCTGCTGCCGTATTTTTTCTCCTGAGTCTGCTTTAAGAACCGCATTTGAAAGAAGCTGAGACTTTTCTACTTCTTTTTCATAAATTTTCTGATAATTGCCCAAAGAAACGGTTCCGCCGTGCTGAAGCTGTGTCAGAATGGCGATCCTTTTGTAAATCGGCGGATGGGTCGATGCGGCAAAAATTGAATCTTCATCACCGCCGGCGAAGTGCGGATTGACGATGAACATCGGAGCGGTGATTTTGCTGACGAAATCGACAGAAGATTGTTTCGCTATTTTTTCAAGCGCCGAAGCCAGACCGATCGGATAGCGTGTTAGCCTTGCCGCAGTCGCATCAGCCAGATATTCCCGTTTTTTCGAAATAGTGAAATAGAAGATCCTGGCAAGAATAGGAGCAAATATCGCAAGCAGAAGAAGGATCAGAATTATTGCCGGATGTCCGCCGCCGATCCCTCTTTTTCTGCGCGATCTTCTGTCGGAATTCGCGAAAATCGTTCCTTTTAAAAGGGCGTTTGAAAGCATTGTGATCGTACCGAGCATAACTCCGGCAAAGGTCATAAAAAGGACGTCCCGGTTCAGGATGTGGCTCATTTCGTGGGCTATGACTCCCTGAAGTTCGTCGCGGTTCAGATTTTCCACAAGTCCGCTCGTTACGCATATCGCCGTTTTGTTCGGGCGGATCCCTGTTGCGAAAGCGTTCATTCCCTGACTTTGCACTATGTAGATTTCGGGCATGACGGCAAGTCCCGCCGCAATTTTCATCTCTTCAACTATATTGTAAAGCTGAGGAGAACTTTCAGGTGTTACGACTACCGCCATGTTGAAGTGCAGAACGATATCGTCGCCGAGAAAATAAGCGACGAGAGACTGAACCGCCCAGAGCAGGATTCCGAACGCGGCGCCCCAGTAAAGTCCGTAATTCGGCTCGATGCTGAGACCTATCGCGCCTGAAAGCGCGGTCATCAGTATGAACATAAAAAACAGGACGAGGAGCGACTTTCGCTTATTTTTCTCGATAAGTTCCCACATAAAAATTCAATGATTTTAGAATGTTACTTTCGGAGCTTCTTTTTCTTCCTTTTTTTCGATCTCGAAGAAATCGGACTGCTTGAAACTGCACATGCTTGCAATGATATTTGTCGGGAACATCTCTACAGCGTTGTTGTAGCTCATAACTGAATCGTTGTAGGCCTGACGCGCGAAAGCTATTTTGTTTTCTGTTGAAGAAAGTTCTTCCTGAAGAGACATGAAGTTCTGGTTTGCCTTGAGTTCAGGATAGTTTTCAAAAGTCATAAGCATTTTTGCCAGACTTGCGTCGAGATTGGCTGCAGCTGCGCCGACTTCCCTGACATTGCCTTTGTTTATAGCTGACATCGCCGCAGCGCGGGCTTCAGTTACTTTCACGAAAGTCTCGTTTTCGTGTTTCATGTAGCCTTTTGCCGTTTCGACAAGGTTCGGAATGAGGTCAAAACGCCTTTTGAGCTGAACGTCGATCTGGCTCCACGAGTTGAGGACGATGTTGCGGAGTCCGACAAGTTTGTTGTAAAGCGCGAAAAACGAAAGTGCCAAAATTACGACAACCACCAAGAAAATCACAAGAAAAGTCATTGTTTCCTCCCTGAAAAAAATCAAAAACAGATAATTATAATCATATTTCATAAAAATGCGAGAGCCGAAGCGGTTCAATTTGACTAAATTCTGCATATCGGTAAAATTTCAGGTTTTTTTGTTCGGAGGTGATCCATTATGGTAAAAGTCGGTGTTATATCAGCCGGAAGCTGGGGAACGGCGCTGGCCGGAATGCTTGCGGAAAAACAGTATGAAACTGTTATATGGGCTAGGGAGCCCGAGATCGTCGAATCTGTAAATTCGGAACATGAGAACAAACTTTTTCTGCCGGGAATAAAGCTGCCGGAATCTTTGAAGGCGGTTGCTGACATCAAGGAAGCGGTTATAGGCAAGGAGCTTGTCGTTGTGGCGACTCCGGCGCAGCACATAAGAAAGTCGATCGAGCAGATTTCGGGAATAATTTCGGAAAAAACTTTCATTGTTCTTGCTTCGAAAGGGATCGAGAATTCCACGCTTAAAATGATGTACCAGATCGCCGAGGAGATCCTTCCGCCGGCACTTTACAAAAATATTTTTGTTATTTCGGGTCCTACTTTTGCCCGCGAGCTTGCGATGAAAATGCCGACATGCGCAGTCGTTGCAGGCAAAAACTCTGAGGATATAGGCAAGATCCAGAATTTTTTCAATTCGCCGTATATGAGGATCTACACTTCGCGCGATGTCGTCGGAGTCGAGCTTGGCGGTTCATTGAAAAACGTTTTCGCCGTTGCGATAGGTGTTCTTGAAGGGCTTAAAATGGGTAAAAACACCCAGGCGGCGGTCATCACGCGCTCGATTGCCGAAATGACGAGACTTGTCATGGCTATGGGCGGAAACCCGAGAACCATTGCGGGACTCAGCGGAGTAGGCGACCTTGTTCTTACCTGCACGGGCGATCTCAGCCGGAACAGACAGGTCGGGATCAGGCTCGGTCAGGGCGAGAAAATAAAGGATATTCTCGATTCTATGATCATGGTCGCGGAAGGTGTCCCGACGACGGCTTCGGTTCACGATCTCGCGGCAAAAATGAATGTTGAGATGCCTATAACCGAAACGCTTTACAATGTGCTTTACAACGGCGCCGACATAAAGGAAAACATCAAAAAACTGATGTCGAGAAGCCTCAAGGACGAGCTTCTTTCCTATGGGGGAGAAAATGATTAAAGTTCTTTTGAGCGGTGCTGCCGGCAGAATGGGTAAGGCTATAACCGAAACGGCAGAAAACTATCCAGATACAAAGATCACTCATAAAGTCGATGTTGTTCAAGGCTTTGAAAACATTGATGAAATTTCAGGTGATGATGTCGATACCGCAATCGATCTGAGTTCGCGTGAAGGTTTTAAAAAGGCTCTTGATTGGGCTCAAAATCACAAAAAACCGCTTGTAGTCGGAACGACCGGACTCACGGAAGACGACCACGCCGCGATAGACAAGGCGGCGAAGGAAATCGCAGTGCTTCAGGCTTCGAATCTGAGCAAAGGCGTCAACATCATGTTCGAGATCCTCCGCACCGCAGCGGCACTTACTCATGACGCAGACATCGAAATCGTAGAAATGCACCACAACAAAAAGAAGGACGCCCCGAGCGGGACCGCTCTTGAAATGGGCAAAATAATTTCAGGGATCCAGGCTGAACGCGCTTTGGAAAGGCGTGACGGAAGAAGCGGAATGGTCGGAGCAAGAGCTGTAAACGAGATCGGCTATCACGCTATCCGCTGCGGAGACGTTGTCGGCGAGCATACCGCGATTTTCGGTTTTGCAGGTGAAAGGATCGAGATTTCGCACAAGGCCGCAAGCCGCTCGATCCTGGCGGAAGGTGCTCTTAGCGCCGCGCTTTTCATTTGCGGAAAAAAGCCCGGAAGATACTCGATGCGCGATGTAATAATTGCTGAAAAGGCTTAACTATGGAAAAAGAATCGATAAACATAGAATACAGGAAGTTCTCTTCGTTTCTGAAGGATTACATAAAAACTTTGCGTGACGGTCATCTGTTTCTTGCTTCGGAAGAGACTCATTCCGTCGGTGAAGTTTTTGATTTTTCAATAAAAGTTCATGGATTAGAAGAAATTCTTAAAGCAGAGGGAAAAGTCGTTTCTGCCGGATGCAACGATGCCGGCGTGAAAGGGATCCGGCTTGATTTCGGATTCGACAGTGCAACAGGAGAATACCTCTCGTCGAAACTGCCGGGGATTGTGCTTGAAAAATACGGAAATGTCTGGGGCGGCAAACTGGATTCGCTGATGACGGAGAAAAACCGCGATGCTTAAAGGTTCATACTGTGTTCTTGACGACGAGAACGATTTCCTGACTGTCGCTAAAGGCGAACTGAAAAAGTATCTGCCCGATATGAAAGGTGTTTTTACGACCGAGCCTGAGGAAGCCGTAAATCTGGCGTTGAAAGACGAGCCGTTGATTTTTATTATTGACATCAGGCTTGACGGTGACAAAACGGGCTTGGAAATTTACCAGAGGATAAGCGCCGTTTCAAAAAAGGTCAGAGTCATTTTTATCACCGGCGACGAAGGTTTTGTCAGTGACGAAAATCTTAAAAACAGGATCCTTCTCGAAGGGAGCATCGATCTGCTCTACAAACCGATAAAATGGCACGAACTTGCGATAAAAGTTAAGAACAACATGCAGCTCCTGCTTTACAGCTGCAATCTTGAAAGCATTATCGCCGAGCGCACGAAACAGCTGATCCACGCAGACAGGCTGGCAACGGTAGGAACGATGATCAGCGCCATAATCCACGAAATAAATTCACCGCTTACATTCATCAAAGCGAATCAGGAAATGTGCCGTTATGCTTACGGAAACATGAAAAAAGCGGCCACGCACGAGGAAGATCTTTCGATATTCGAAAAGCTTGTTCTTCCGAGCGTTGATGAATCGCTGAACGGAATAACGCGGATAGAAGAGCTCCTGAATTCTTTCAGGCGTTTCTATAAACGCGACGATACTGTCAGCGAAGTCGGTTTCGAGGAACTTCTTTCCGAAGTAAAGAATCTCACTTCCTACAACATAAGGCGCGGCAACATCGATTTTACAACTGAAATAGCTAAAAATGTGCCGAAAAACATAACCTGTAAAAAGCAGGAGCTTATTCAGGTCATCACGAATGTCGTCAACAATGCCGTTGACGCTTTTGAGGAAAGTGCTGATATGTCAGCCAAAAAAGAACTGAAGATAGTCGTTTTAGCAAGCGAGTCTATGATAAATATCGTTGTTTCAAACAACGGCCCAGAGATTCCGAAATATGTTGTGGATAGGATATTTGAGCCGTTTTTTACCACAAAAACAGCTGAAAAAGGGACAGGGCTCGGACTTGCGATATCGAGACAGATACTGAAATTCATGGGTGGTACGATGTATGTCGAAAACAAGAGCAAGAACCATCCGACAGTTGATTTTATAATAACGATTCCGACAACTTACAATGGATAGTGAGGCAATATGAACATCGAAGCCATTATCCTTGCGGCAGGCAAGGGAACAAGAATGAAATCCGATCTTCCGAAAGTTATGCACAATGTTGCGGGAAAGCCGATGGTTGCCTGGATAATCGAGGCACTGAAACCTGTCTGCGGCACGCTTAATGTCGTAACAGGCCACGGCAGGGAGATCGTTGAAGACTACATCTCAAAAAACTTTCCGGATGTGAAATTTTCGTTTCAGGCAGTTCAGAACGGTACCGGCGGTGCTGTAAGAGCGGCGATTCCGAATGTTTCGGGAAATATTGATTCTGTTCTTATCTGCAACGGCGATATTCCGCTTGTAAAAACAGAAACTTTTGAGAAAGCTGTCAAATTTTTTGAAGAAAGTGGTTCGGATCTGCTTTTAGTAAGCACGATTCTTGATGATGCAGCTCAGTACGGAAGGATAGAGCGTAAAGAAAACGGCGATGTCGCAGGAATAGTCGAATTTTTTGATGCCGATGAGAGACAGCTGAAATTGAAAGAGATAAATGTAGGAATTTATCTTGTCGGGAAAAATTTTCTCGTTGAAGCCGTTTCACAACTTAAAAACAACAATGCGAAAAACGAATATTATCTCACCGACATAGTTGAAATCGCCGTAAATATGCACAAGAAGGTCACTGCTTATGTAGAGAAGGATTATACTTCTCTTGCAGGCATAAACAACAAGGAAGAGCTTGCCGCAGCAGAAAAAGTTCTTGCCGGCCGCATATAAAGCCATGTATCTTTCAGACACGATCCAAGTTGTTGAATTTATTGATAAATTTGCAAGCGGTTCTCTTGTGACCGCTGTCTATAGATCGCGCGGCGGAACATTGATCAAACTTTACGGATCGCCTGAAATTTCAGGTTTTTTCTTCCATCTGAAGGATAAAATCATAATTCCAGTAAAAAACCTAGGCGCTTTCCCTAAAGAGCCGCTCTCGAGGCTTGAAGAAGGGCTCAGAAGCAATTTTTTTGGTAAAATAACAGCCTTTTCAGTGATGAAGGAATACGGAAAAGTTGTAAAAGTTGAAACCGAAAATCTTGATTTAATAATTCCTCTTTTTGCAGGAAAATCGGTCGTCGTTCAAGATGAATCGGGGAAGGAAATCTGGCGCGACAAGAAAGACAACGGCTTGAATTTACTTGAAAAACCGATGAAGGATTTTCCTCTGACGTTTGTTGATCCGCTTTTCTGGGAATCGTGGTTCGTCGAAAAATCGGACAAAGAGCGCGAAGAAGAAAAAAAGAAAAAACTTGAAGAAAAACGGAGCAAGATCCTTTCCGCGATAAATATCGTCAAGGATGATATAAAAAAGCATGAGGAAAATCTTGCGAAATTCACTGATTTTGCGGCACTTCTCAAGGCAAATTTGTGGAAATTCGATTCATCGGAGCATAAAAATTCCGTTTTGGTCAGCGATTTTGAAAATAACGAAAAAGAGATAACTCTCGATCCTGCGAAAACTCTTCTTCAGAATATGGAACGCTTTTTCCAGAACATAAAAAAGGCTAAAAACGGCATCGAAAATTCTGGAAAAAGGCTCGAAACATTGTCTGAAGAACTTGAAAAACTCGCTCTTTCGGATGAACTTCCCGCAGAGCCGAAAAGCGTTCTGAAACAGCCGAAAAAGCAGCAGAACTCCCATGTTCCTTATCACGAGTTCCATGCAAAAAACGGGCGTGTTTTCCTTGTCGGAAAAGAGGAAAAAGACAACGACGAACTCACTTTTAAAGTCGCTCTGCCGCACGATATCTGGTTTCATGCGAAAGACTATCACGGAAGCCATGTCATAATGCGGATGAAGAAGGGCGAGGAACCAAAACAGCAGGATATTCTTGCGGCCTGCGCGCTTGCAATTCTTTACAGCAAGGCAAAGAAGGGGAGATGCGGCGAAGTGTGGTATACCGCGCGGAAAAACGTGACCAAACACAAAGGAATGGCCGCGGGACTCGTCAACTTCAAAAACGCGAAAGTCATCTACATGAAAGACGCCGCAATGCCGGAAGGGCTGGTGAAAGTGTAAAAAACAAGAATCGTTTTTTTATGTTTATTTTTCTCCAAAAGTTCTGAAGATTATAGTCTGATTTTTTTTAGAAATGCGATTCTTTTTGTGCTATAAGCGGCTGTTTTATGTTTTTATAAACTTGAAATTTGTGGGGGAATTATGAAAAAAGTTTTTCTTAACGGTGAAAATCTCACGATCGATGATGTCGTTTTAGTTGCTAAAGGTCAGGCTGAAGTCGCGATCAACGAAAAGACGCGTGCAAAAATGGCGAAGTGCCGCAAATTTGTCGATTCGATCCTTAAAAATGACAAGGCGGTTTACGGGATCAACACCGGTTTCGGCATTCTGAGCGATGTCAAAGTCGAGCACAAAGACCTCGAAACTCTTCAGATCAACCTCATCCGCAGCCACGCGATCGGTGTCGGCGCACCTTTCAACAAAGAGACTGTCAGAGCGATCATGCTTCTGCGCGCAAATGTTCTCGCGAAAGGTTTCAGCGGAATTTCACTTGAAACTTTCGATAAACTTCTTGAACTCCTCAATAAAGACATAATTCCTTTTATCCCGTCACAGGGCAGTGTCGGCGCAAGCGGTGACCTCGCTCCTCTGGCTCATCTCGCGATCGTTCTCTGCGGAGAAGGTTTCGTTATGACTGACGACGGCAAAATGGTTGAAACAGCCCAGGTTTTCAAAGCGAAAAAGATCAAACCCATCACCCTCAAGGCGAAAGAAGGACTTGCTCTCATCAACGGAACGCAGGTCATGACGGCTCTCGGCGCTCTTGCAGTCCACAGAGTCCACAACCTTCTCAAACTTGCTGATATCGCGCTTACTTCAACAATAGAAGGCATCATGGGAACAGACCGCGCTTTCGACCAGAAAGTAAATATCGTAAGAGCTCACCCCGGACAGGCGGAAGTTTCCGAAAACGTCCTCAAACTTATTGCTAAATCTGAGATCAGGGAAAGCCACCGCAACTGCCCGAAAGTTCAGGACGCATACAGCCTCCGCTGCGCTCCGCAGGTCCACGGCGCAGTCAGAGACGCACTTCGCCACGTCGAAAAAGTCATCACGACAGAACTCAATTCCTCGACTGACAACCCGCTTATTTTCCCCGACGAGAAAGAGACGATCTCGGCAGGAAACTTCCACGGCGAACCGATCGGACTCGTTATGGACTACCTCACGGCGGCTGTTTCCGAGCTCGGAAGCATCTCCGAAAGAAGAATCGAGCAGCTCATCAACCCCGTTTTCAACCAGGCTCCGGCATTTTTGGTTAAAAACAAAGGTCTCAACAGCGGCTTCATGATCGCTCACGTCGCGGCTGCAAGTTTGGCAAGCGAGAACAAGACCCAGTCTTTCCCGGCAACAGTCGATTCGATCCCGACTTCGGCAGGAAAGGAAGACCACGTCAGCATGGGAACGACAGCTGCAAGAAAATGCACCGCTGTAGTTGAAAATACCGTTAAAATCATCTGCATCGAGCTTCTCACCGCAATGCAGGCGATCGATTTCAGAAAACCGATGAAGGCTGGTGCCGGAATCGAGCCCGTTTACAAACTTATCCGCAAGGATGTTCCTTTCATGGAAAACGACGCATTCCTTCACCCGATGTTCATGAACGTTCTCAAGAAAGAATACGAGATCGTAAAAACGGCTGAAAAGGCAGTCGGCGCCCTCAAATAAATCACAAAAATATACTTTCCCTGTTATTTAGCGAACAGAATTATACCGTTATCCGGATTCTTTGCCTGTTATTTGAAAACATGCCCGATCCTGCCAGGGCGGAACTCTTTGATATCGAAAATTGAGTTGCCGAACTGAATGGAAAACCACACGAAAAGCGGTTTTCCCTGAACGTTTCCGCGTGGTACGAAGCCCCAGAAACGGCTGTCAAGGCTGTCGTCGCGGTTGTCGCCCATGACAAAATAATTTCTTTCAGGAACGATGAAAGATCTGTTGCAATACGGGCATTTTTTATTGATCTGCTCTCTAAGATCGTCGCTGAAACTGTCGTTGTAGATTACTTTGTAGCTGTTTCCGTCGCGGTCTGTCTCGATGAACTGTGTCGTCTCTTCGATTTTGTTGCGTGACGAATAATATGAGACTTTTCCCGCTTTCTCACGGCGGATTTTTTCACCGTTGACATAAATATCCTTTCCGTGGATGAAAATCGAGTCGCCCGGAATTCCGATAACTCTTTTTACAAGAGCTTTTTTCTCTGGTCCGGGTTCGGTGAAAGTGATTATTTCGCCGCGTTTCGGATTGGCGAATTCGACGAACTGGCTTTCGGCGAACGGCAGTGTAAGACCGTAGTAGAACATCGATACAAAAAGGTTGTCGCCGATTTCTATCGTGTCGACCATACTTCCGGTAGGAACGCGGAAAGAACCGATGACGAAAAATTTGAGAAGCAGGGCGACAAGAACGACAAGCCAAAGCTCGTCGAAAAGTTCCCCGGCCGCGCTCTGTTTGTATTTTTTGAAGTAGTGATCCATGTTGTAGGCTGTTTCGCCGAGCAACTTTGTGACATATTCCGAAGAAAGTTTCGTTTCACCAGCCTTTCCCTGCCTGTCGCCGTTTTCATGCTGTTTTTTCTTTTCTTCGAAAATTTCCGCTATTTTCAGAATGTTTTCGTCCAGTTTTTTGGCAATCTGCTCGGGCAGATTTTTGCGTTTTTTCTTGATCCATTCAAGTCTGTTGCCCTGAATAGCCAGCTTTTTCAGCAATTTTCTCAATTTCAATTTTTCAAACAAGATCCCCTCCGTTCTCAAAGCCGGAAAAAGATAGTCAAAAGAGTCTTAATTGCAAAATTTTATTGTTGCTTGGAAGGTCCGCGGATTTACCTCACACAGCGGACATAATTTACCGGAGTATAGTAATATTCGCAGGCAGCATTGTATGATGTATTGGGCTTGTATATGCCGCCGTCGCTGAAATTGACATACCAGGCATCCTCGTTATTTTTGCAGTTATTCGGAATGGATGACCAGAGTGCATCCCAGTCATCAAGTTTGCTGTAGCTGCTGTCATCTTGATAGGAATATCTCCATTCGCAAGTGCAGCTTTGTGGTTCAAAGCAATTATTGACGGGATCTTCTTCGTTTTTTATACATTCATCAGTAAAACCGCATGAACCGCCGGTCTCTGTTGCGGAGCAGTCTTTAATAAGCGTTCTGAGCTCGTCTATTGTGGGCAGGCGCCAGTCATTGTGTTCCAGTTCTCTAAGATCGTGGCAGTATTCAGATGCTTCTCTCCAGGTCAAAGGCTCTTTCGATCTTGCTGACCACATGTTGCCGTCTACCACTGCGCCTGAGGTACTGAGTCTTTCCGCTTCCCGGTATACCTCTGTGATTTCGTCATAGTAATCAGTTCTTTCGCAGGAAACAAAAAGAAATAAAAAGAGAAGTATCCCGGCTGTCAAAGTGAATTTTCTCATTGTTTTCTCCTAAAATTCAAATCCGACAGAGGCATAAAATCCCTCTTTTGACGGAGCGACTGAAATGTCGGTAAGGGCTAGATCTTCTGTCTTTTCGCTTTTTATCGCGGTGATTATGATCCCGGTCAGCAGAAGTTCTCCGCCGATGACTGCGCTTGCAATTTCAAGATCACGATAAATATTCGATTTTTTTCGGTAATTGTTTGCCCGTTCGAGATATTGCTTTTCTTTTTCACCTTCCGCCACAGCTGCAGCCGCATTGTCGTAATCATTCATTTTTTTGTATTTGTCGAATTCCTTGTCGGAAGCTATGTGGAATCCGGCTACTCCGCCTGCCGTAATGGCAGCGCCGATGACAATGAGCGAAATTCCAGTTTTCAGATGGGGATGATATGTTTCGACGGTGCTTTCTTCAGCAAAAAGCTGAAACGAAAAAACTAAAAGGATCAAAATCAGACATATTTTTTTCATTTTTCACCTGCAAAAAATCGAAAACGGAAAATTTTAAGGGAAAAGGGAATTTTATCAAGTTTTGAAGCAGCCGGAATTATTGCGCCGCTCGATATTCCGTTATATCGATATTTCGTTATATCGGCACAATGTTGCGGCTCCGGAATGAAAGTTTTCTGCTTTATTCGATTTTCACCGTTGACTTTTAAAAATTTGTATTAACGATTCGTGTGGTCGGCGCTGACCTGCCGCACGGCTTAAATTGGAGGAAAATATGAGCAAATTCGGTAAATTTGACGAGAAAGAGACCAAAGAAGGCAACACCAGACGCATAGTTTCAAGATGTCTGGAAAGGATGAAACACGATCATGTCCGCACCTGTGAAGAAGAAAAAACTGAAGAAGTGATCAGGATTTTGTCAGAACTTCTGAATGATAAAGAGGCGAAAGACCTTCTCAGCATTGCAAATTATGACAAAATTGTGGAAAAAGGAGAAGAAGTAGAATATTCAGGTTTGGAAGACAAGTTCTGGAGAGAGAGCGATAAAAACAGCGACTGGGAAAAATTCCTGAAAGGTTTTTATTACGAGGTTCTTCCGACAGTTTTGTTGTATAATCCATATTTTGACAAAGTAAGAGGCGATTTTCTCCGCTATTTTATTCTCTGGGATAATTTTTCCGAAGAGAAAAAGATGACAATAGGCTGGATTCCGAAAGACAGTTTCGAGGCATCAATAAGAAATGAAAAAGAAAAACTTGAAATACTTAATGATATTAGAATGTTATCGTTATATGAATACACGGCAGGGAGTATCAAGTTGCTGCAGTTTATAGAGCCGCTTGACCAAAAGTATTATCCGACAGAAATGATCTATTCGGAAAAAAAGATCTGCTGCAATCTTATAAATGATACGACTTTCCGTTTTTACCGTATTTTCAAGGGTTTGCTCAACAATATCGATCTTTTGAAAATCCTCATTAAAGACAAAGTACTTACTCCGAAAATTGTTCTTGACATGTTCCGCCATGATTATTTGTTCAAGACCTTTGAAATAAAAACATGGTGTGCGGAAAGCTGCTTTCATACTATAGAGGAAGGGGAAGATTTGGAGTCTGTCCGCCGTGAAGAATTCGAAAAATGCGGGAGTATTGTTTGTGAAAGCGATGAAGAAATCTACGCTTTGACTGAACCGAAAAAAGGTTTTGAAGATTATATTTTTCACTATGAAGTAAAAAAAGAATACGCAGAAATACTTTTTTCCTGGGATGAAATGACAGCTTATCTTTCCGACGGCGATGTTTTCAAGAGTTTTGAATACGGAATGAAGAACACGGATTTCTTTTCTGTGATGATGAAACTAGATCCAGGATACAGAATGCCCTTGATCAGGCGTGTCGCCGAAAGAGAGGTCAAAAAAATCGGGGATCTTGAGGATGCGACCTATTTTACGGCACTTGTCGCGTATAATCTTTTTGTAAGAGTCTGTAAATGCTGCGGTGAAGAGGCTGTCGAACCTGATGAAGTAAAAAAGATGCTCCTTGGAATTTCTCTTCGCGAAAAAATTGTCGGGACAGAGTGGTTCAAAAATCTGCCTGAACTTTTTCAGAATCTTGTCATTGTCGAGCAGGCAAAAACAATTTTCAACAAGGCGGAAGTAGTGGTACTGCCGGAGCTGCCTGAAACAAATATCGATAAAAACGCCTTGAAAAAAGATGTTGACAAGTTTATGTCGGAACTCAAAAAAATCGCTAAATCGGGAGGAAAACCATCGGCTTACTATGCAAACGAGCATTTTGACAGCGATGATATTCCCGATTCTGAATCTTATCTCACTACTTTGATTTTTGGTACTGCAGTAGCATTTTTGAAAGATTCTTTCGGCCCGTGGAATGCGGTAAAGCCTGTGCTTGCGATTTTCAGAAATCTCAGGGAGCAGGCATATTCAATAGATATGAAGCATTATGAATACTCCCGCTTTGTCTGGGCTTTCGTGCCGCTGCGTCTGACTTCGCTTCTCGGTTCGCTGGAAAGTGAAGAAGCTGCGGAAGTGTGCGAAGAGTGGTTCAAGCATCTTGCCGGGCAGCTCAAATCTGCGGATGATTTTGTAGTTAAAAAACGTGAGGAAAATCCCGAAACAGTGCCGGAAGAGTTCCGCGACGGCTACGACATAACAGTTATCGAACCGCATCCGCTCTGGCGTGAGGCTTACTGCGAAGCGGCTGGAGATCTGAGAGTCAATCTTGGGTTTAAAAAATCTGCTGTTTTCAACCATTTGAAAAAAGACGATATCGACAAGGATGTCAGGGAAGCTGCGGAAAAAACGCTCGAGCGCATTGAAAAAATCAAGGGAAAATTTGATTCAGGCTCGAGAAAAAGGGCGCTTCTCAATGCATGGTGGTGGTACAGAGTAGCACACTTGAAGAGCCTCGGCATTGATTTCGACTGGGTTTCTGCGCAGAATCTCAAAAGCAAGGAAGTCAAAATAAATTACCCGAAAAATTATTAAAGCTGACTGCCATCCTGAACGGAGCGAAGGAAATTAAAAAAATTCATTTTCCATCTTGACTTTGGTTTTTATGCAACTATATCTTGTAGTATCTTCGGTCTTTGAATAGCGAGTAATAGAGATTCTATCGGGCTGTACGGAACAGCTGTTCGATTTGCAGTAGCAACCACCTTGGTTGTAACCGGCCGCATTGGCTGGATCGATAGACAAGTACACTGAGCAATGGCTCAGGTTCGGCTTGCGAGGCTTTAAAGTTATTAAAGAATCCTTGTATTTCAACAAAGCTTTCAAAAAACGGTCAATAACCAGTGTTATTGTCTTGTCTGAAGATGTTTACAAACCCTTTTCATCCTTAAGGAGGATAAAATGAAAAGATTGAGTGACATCCCGGAACAGTTATTGAACAAAGCTGCAAAAATTATCGAGCTTTTCCTGAAAGGCATAAAGCGTAAATGGAAAAAGCTCTCTGGTCTGAAGAATTATTATTCGTACCGTCTTAGTATGAACTACCGTTTGCTGGCAGACAGCAAAGGCAACTTTTTCATCGGTTGCCACGACGCTTACTCTGCTAAAATAAAAGCGGTAAAGAAATGCGGTAGGTAATGTTTATTAACCTGAAATCAAAGGAGTTGAAGATGTGTAATAATTTGTTTGAAAAACCGAAAGTTCTTCTTGTTTCGACCAATTTCTGCCGTCATGACGAAGAACGCACACCTTACGGAGTTTCATGTCTGGTCAATGCGTTCAGGCAGGGACAAAATAACGGCACCATTGACACTTTTACTTACGATTTGAACGGAGATTTTAATGAAAATCTTGGAAAATTCAGCATCAGTTATGAGAAAACAGCTGCTCTGATTGCAAAAAAAATCATTGAAAGCGATTGCAATATCGCGGCTTTCAGCGTTTTTGCCTGGAGTGATGTGCTTTTCAAAAAAACGATGGAGATCCTCCGCAAACACGAGAATCATCCGCTTGTTATCATGGGCGGTCCTATGGTCTGCGGCGGGCTTAAAACGCTTAAAACAGAGTATCCTTTTGCCGACTTTTTCATCGAATCTTCCGGAGAGAAAGTTTTCGCGAATCTTGGAGAATATCTTTCAAATGCCGAAAAAAGCGGGAACCCGCTCATAAAGGATCTTCCTGTATTTGAGAAGCTGACTTCACCTTATTTGTCAGGTCTTATTCCGCTGAAAGAGGGAATGACGGTCAGAATGGAACTCAGGCGCGGTTGTCTTTTCAACTGCTCGTTCTGCCGTCACCGCAATCCTGAGAAAAAGGTTTTCTGTATCGGCTGTATGGAAACGCACAGGCTGGAACTCATGCTTTTCAAGGCTGCAAATGTCAGAAAAATCAATGTCCTCGATCCCTATTTCAATGACGGGCGCGCTGGTTTTAAGGAAATCAGCCTTGAGTTTTTGAAGCTGCTGAAAGAGTCGGAAATTACGGCTGATGTTTCTTTGCAGATACGCCCTGAGACTCTCACAGACGAATACCTTGATATCGCAGATAGTATGCCGAATCTCATTTTCGAGATAGGGGTGCAGTCGCTTGATGAAAGAGTTATGATGGAAATCAACCGCGGCGGATGCGGAACTAAAGAAAAAGTGCTCGAAAAGTTGAAAGAAGTTGCAAAACGCGGAATCAGAACGGAGATCACGCTTATTTACGGATTGCCTTATCAGACGGCGGAATCTTTCAGAAATGATGTGAATCTGCTGATAACATCTGGCTTTTCTAAAATCACGGCATTTCCGCTTCAGATCTACAGAGGAACTGAAATGTTTGACAGCTATAAGAGTTATGGATTAAAAGCAGAACCGAATGATTTGGCAATCCTTGAAGTTTGCGACGATCCGGCTCACGATATCGATGAGATGAGAAAAATTGCTTGTCTGCTTTCGGAATATCCGGAAGAGGCGGCTGCATAAAACAAACGATTCCTGCGGTCGGCTCGTTCGGCCGCAGGGCTTAAAATGGAGGAAAATATGGCGGGGTATTTCATTGAAAAACCTGATGAAAAAAAAGCTAAAATCAAAAAAGTTGTTTCTATGTGTTTTGACATGATGAAAAAATCACATGTCCGTACCTGTGATAAGAAAAAAGAGGATTTTGTAGAAACAATAGCGGAACTGGTAACTGATGAAGAAGCAAGGTCGTTGTTTGAAATTGCCAAATCCAACGATGTTCAGAAAGAAGGAGCCAAGCTTGATGATAAATCGTTTGACAAGGAAAATTTCTGGAAAAGCTTCTATCATATAGTTTTGCCGACAGTGATAATAGATTATTCTGATTTTGACAGAATCAGAAAAGAGAGAACCGGAAACGATAGAAGTGTATGGGGACCAAATTATTCATCAGATTTTGACGACGAAATCAGATATGATTTCCTCAGATATGTCGTTCTGCGGTATAGCTCACGCAAAAATGTATTTGCTGAACAAATCAGTGAATTTAACAGTGTGGCCGGCTTGTACCAATTTGCGGCTGATGCGGTTCAAAATCTGTTGTGGTATGAATCGTCAGATAGCAAAGTCGATATTGTTTACAACAATGCCACCTTATGTTTTTACATAGTTTTTTCTTCTTTGTTGACCGATATTGATTTTTTGGAAGCAACATTGGAACAGATCACTCCCAATGATCTGTATGGGATTCTTTATGTATATGGGAGCGCACCTTACCTCGGTTTGTTTAAAAAATTGAAAATAAGAAATTCTCCTGAAAAAATTGAATTTTCTCTTTTTCAGCCCGATGTCAGAAAAAAAATTGCAGAAATTCTCTTTTCAAGCGAGAAAACGAAAGAAGCCATTAGTATCAATAAGAATATCTCAGAAAGGTTTTTTATGGCGATAAAAAATTTAGATCCGGATTTTGGAGAAACTGTATTTCTTTGGGTCGCTGAAAGAGAAATTAAAAAAATTAAAATAAGAAATGAATTGGATCTTTTTGATTTAGGCAAAGTTTCTGCGAAAAAATGTCGTGATTATACAAGTAATTCTAGCGGCTTGTCGGAAAAAAACAAACATTTGCTTCTTTCAGTTTTATTGCGTGACAAAGTGCTCGAAGACAACTGTTTTAAAAGGCTGCCCGAGTTTTTTCAGAAGATGCTTGTTGTTGAGCAGATGAGATCGATTTTCAGAAAAGCTGAAATAGTGGTTGTTCCGGATATTCCTGAAACGGATATCGACAAAGACAAATTGAAAAAAGATGTAGACAAGTTTATGTCTGAGCTGAAAAAAATCGCGAAATCTGGAGGAAAACCTTCAGATTATTATGCAAACGAGCCTTTTGATTCAATAAAAGATGTTCTCGATTCCGAATCAGTTACTACAATCGGGATTTTTCGTACAGCAGTTAAGTTTTTATGGGATTCTTTCGGTGCATGGAAAGCGGTCAAGCCGATGCTTGCGATTTTCAGGAATATTCAGGAACAGGCTTATGCTATAGATATTAAGCATTATGAATTTTACAGCTTTGTCTGGGCTTTTGTGCCGCTCTGTCTGACTCATCTTCTCGGCAGTCTGGAAGGTAAAGAAGCTGCCGAAGTGTGTGAAGATTGGTTCAATCATCTTGCCGGAGAACTTAAATCGGCGGACGAATTTGCAATAAAAAAGCGTATGGAAGAACCTGAAAATGTGCCGGAAGAATTCAGGGCAGGCTATGATATCAAAGTTATCGAGCCGCATCCGCTCTGGAGATGTGCATTCTGTGAAGCTGCCGGAGATCTGAGAGTCGACCTCGGGTTTAAAAAATCTACAGTTTTCAATCATCTGAAAAATAACGATATTGACAAAAATGTCAGGAAAGCTGCGGAAAAAACTCTCGAGCGTATCGGTAAAATCAAGAGAAAGTTCGATTCAGGTTCAAGAAAAAGGGCGCTTCTCAACGCATGGTGGTGGTACAGAGTAGCACACTTGAAGAGTCTCGGCATTGATTTCGACTGGGTCGCCGCGCAGAATCTCAAAAGTAAGGAAGTCAAAATAAATTACCCGAAAAATTAAAACTTCAGCCGCCGCTGGATGTTTTGTCGTTATATCTATATATCGATATTTCGAAATTTCGATACGGCGGCATTCCGATATTTCGACACGGCGTCGAAAAGAACTTGCATTTTATTCCAAAATCACCATAATTTCCGCGTTTATTGTTGCGCTGTGAGCAGCAGATGTTATTTGTGCGATCTGGGAATGTTTTCCCGCTTTTCGCGAACGGCGAGCATTTCGCCGGCAGGTAACGGAGTTGCCAAAAGGCATTAAAAGGTTTTTTGGACTTCGGATGGTTGTTTACCGCAAGTAGACAGTCATTTTGTTTCAGCATAACAATCGGTCGTTTTAAATGTTTCACTCAAGGCCTATGCCTGTGTTTTATACGACCCTAAATTGCCAAAGTCCGAAAATCCTCGGTAAACACACGATTTTATTAACTTTTTTGTTGAGCGTCAGAAAAAACTTTTATACCAAAATGGTAGTTGTAGGCAAAAGTGATTTTTTTGATGCAAGGAGGATTATGGGAAAAAATTGTGATGCCGAGACCTTGGTGCTTTTCGATTTTATTCGGGAACTTGGTTACGAAAATCCGGGAAAACTTGCGAACTGGGTTCGTGAAATCATCAAAAACAAGGAAGATTTCGACAAACGCTTTCATGTTCCGAGCACCGACAGTTTTTTTAACAGGCGTGAGGACAAGTTCATGCTTTCAAAGGAAGCAAAAATTTTAGTTGAGAATCTCTGTTTTCTGAAACCTTACATGTCTTGTTTCGGGAAATCTCTCGAAAGTCAGCGTGAATTTCAGCCTTACCGTATTCTTGGAAGCGAAAAAACTGACAAAGAGATTCTTGAGAAAAAATTTGAGCGTCTGCGCAAAGAACTTCAGGCAGAAAAAGAACGGAATGAGCGTGCTATAGCTAATCTGGAGTACTTCCACTCTATTCTTGTAGGAGATAAACCGTTTGATATTACTGAAGAAAAGCTGGTTAAAGAAAAAGAAGATGAATGAACGGAGATTTTTTTTGTATACCAAATTGGTAGCTTTAAACAAAAATGTTTTTTGTGTTTTTATTAACTTTCGGAGGTCTAAAATGAAAAAGTTTTTTGTTTGTGCGGCAATTTTTGCTGCGATGGTTTTTATGGTTTCCTGCGGCGGAAGCGACAGTGGTAACGACAACAACGAACAGGGAGGAAACGGAGGTTCGCAGCTTTGTCACTATGGCGAGTACAAGTGCGACAGCGGAAATTCCTATTTCTGCGGTTACATGGATGGAAGCAATGATCTGAATTGGAAATTCTATGAACAGTGCGCGAACAGTTGTGATTCTGTAACAGGAAAATGCAATGACGGCGGAAACAACGGCGGAAACAACGGCGGCAATAATGGCGGGAACAACGGCGGCAATAACGGCGGAAACAATGGCGGCAACAACGGCGGCAATGACGGCGGAAACGATGGCGGCAATGACGGTGGTAACGACGGCGGGAACGACGGCGGCAATGACGGTGGTAACGACGGCGGGAACAACGGAGACGGTGATGACGATTGTGCAGAAGGTTTGTTCTACTATCAGGATGAATGCCAGAGTCCTTGGGGAAAAATGTGGACAGTTACTTTTGAAGAAGCTCAGGTTTCAGAAACCAAAGATGACGGAACAGCATGGGATGTTCCGGGCGGACTGCCTGATCTTTTTGCATGCCTCTACATCAACGATGAAGAAAAATTCTGCACCAGCGTCGTTGACGATAAAACAAAAGCAGAGTGGAATGAAGACACCACAGTTTCATTTTCAGCAAAAACAGACAAAATCGAATACTGCCTCTTTGATGAAGATCTTGCCGAACACGATCTTATAGGTTGTGCGGAACATGAATTTGACTGGTTTACATATGAAGATGGTATAGAAATATCTGGCGGTGTTGTCGATCATTTCTGGATCACTCTTACACCTGCCTGGTAATTAATCATAAAAAAATGCGGGCGAAAACCGCCCGCATACTAAAATTCCCTCGCTTGATTTTCCCCTCGCCACATTGGAGAGGGGAATAAAAGGGGTGAGGTTTGGCGGATAAAGGGGGAGGTATAGAAGGCTTGTCTAAATTGCGGTTTAGAAGTAAAGGTCTCTTTTACCTTTCTCGATTTCGCCGAGAAGTTCCTGGGTTTTTGCTCTTCTTTCAGGATTTTCGATGTCGTTCATGAGTTTGACAAGAAGTTTTTCGCCTTTTGCCTTGGTTTCAGGGGAAGCGAAGTCCTCAAGGTATTCCTTGAACGTGAGCATTCCGTTCGGAAGGCAGAATTCGTGGATAAGTCCCGGTTTTGCGAGATCCATGAAATCAGCTCCTACGCGGCCTCTGCGGTAACATCCTGTGCAGAATGAAGGAATGTAGCCGCCGTCGATGAGCGAAGAAACGACTTCGTCAACCGATCTGTGGTCGCCGAGCGAGAACTGTGCGCCTGCTTCGTCTTCCTCGTATCCGCCGGGATTGGTTCTGCTTGCCGCGCTGACCTGGCTGACGCCGTAGTGGAGAAGGCGTGTTCTGATCTTGTCGTTTTCCCTTGTCGAAAGGATGATTCCGGTGTAGGGAAGCGAAAGTCTGATTACAGCTACGAGAAGCATGAATTCGTCATCGCTTACCGGATGCGGAATGTTGTATGAAAGCGGTGCGCCTTCTGCCGGCTCGATTCTGGGAACGCTGACAGTGTGCGGGCCGATTCCGTAAGTTTTGTCAAGGTGGTTAGCGTGCTCAAGGAGTGCAAGAGTCTCGAAACGGTAGTCGGTAAGTCCGAAAAGTGCACCGATACCGACATCGTTGAGTCCTGCGCGGAGAGCTCTGTCCATAACGAGAAGTCTCCAGCCGTAGTCAGCTTTGAGGCCGCTCGGATGGAACTCGGGATAGAGTTTCTCGTCGTATGTTTCCTGGAAGCAGATGTACGTTCCGATCTTCTCGTTCTTCAGAAGTCTGAAGTTGTCTTCGCTCTGAGGCGCGATCTCGACGTTGATTCTGCGGACGGTGTTGCCGTTCCAGTTTGTCTCATAGACTTTTCTGATTGAGTGAGCATAGTATTCAACATCCGTCGCTCTCGCTTCGCCGCCGATGACGAGAAGTCTTTTGTGCCCCATTTTGAGGAGCAGTTTCGTTTCGTCCTGGATCTGCTCATCGGTGAGTATTGCACGTTTGAGTGCGGTATTGTCCTTTCTGAAAGAGCAGTAAACGCAGTTGTTCGTGCAGACATTGCCGAGATAAAGCGGCGCAAAGAGGACTATTCTTTTGCCGTAAATTATCTCTTTTGCTTTTCCTGCTGCTTCGAAAACCTTGTTGCGCTGTTTTTCGTCCTTGATGTTGAGAAGAACAGCAGCGTCTTTAAGGTCGAGACCTTTGAGCTGCATAGCGCGGTTGAGGACTTCGTCGACCTGGCTGTCCGTTACTTTCTGGTCGATAAGACCGTAGAGTTTCTCACGGTCGATAAAAATTTTTTCAGTGTTCAGCGACTTCATTTTCAACTCCGTCTTCTTCAGCGTATTTGCTTAAAACAGACTTGACTTCGAAGCCTTTGAGTTTGCCGACCTTTCCGGTAAGCGAGGAGATCCTGTCTGTCGTGCCATGGACGACAAGCGAGATAACCTGAGCTCCGGGAAGCCCGAGATTGAGGCCCATTCTGCCGACGATGATATCACCGTGCTGTGAAAGGACTGTGTTTAACTTTGAAACGTTTTCTTTTTCGGTAACAACGATCAGAACCGATCCGACTCTCTTTTCCATCAGACACCTCTTTTGGATAAGTTAATAAAAAGATCTTTGATGCCGACCATCGACATCTCAGTGGGCGGATGATACGATTCAAAAGGGGCTTGTCAACTAAAAATTGATTTTGAATTAAAGAAGCTATTTAAGCCGATGAAGAGGTTTGAAACAAGAACAAAAGATGCGGCAGTAAGTTGCCTAGTCTTTCTCAAAAATTTTCGGGAATTCCTTAAGGATGTCGCAGAGTTCGTTGATTCCGTCACGGGACATTTCCCCGAATTCTTCAAAAGCGACCTCGCGTGACACCTCATCGTTTTTAATCGTGTCGATGAAATTGAAAACGCTCTCGATCAAACCAGGCTCTTCTGCTGTGCAGTATGTTTCTTCGCCGCACTCTTCCGTTTCTCCGTTTTCGTTTTCACAGACAGTCGGAACGACTTCGTTTCCCTCTCCTGCTGCAACATAAACCGCGTCAATGATCATCTCTTCATTCTTTTTGATTGTGTTTTTTGTCATAATTTCCTCCATAAAAAAAGTTGACGAGAATGATTATAAACGCATGGTTGGGCATATAATGTCCAAGTGCAAAAAATATGAAAAAATTATTCTTCGATTTTTGGTAAATTTGCCAATTCCTGCAATTTTCTGCGCAGAACATTCTTGTCAGGCAGCTGCAACTGATACTGAGCTATCATCATCGGAGAGAGTGTGCGGCTCATGGCATATTCGACCACTTCGTCATTTTTTGACGCACAAAGCAGAAGTCCAACACTTGGATTTTCGTCAGGTTTTCTGACTTGTCTGTCCAATCCTTCCAAATAAAAATCCATTTTTGAAACATATTCCGGTTTAAATTTTCCCTCTTTCAGTTCTATTGCCACAAGACAGTGCAGAGTGCGATGAAAAAACAGCAGATCAATACGAAAATCATCGCCGCCGACTTGTATCGGATATTCCTCTCCGACAAAAGAAAAATCCTTGCCCAATTCGAGAATGAAATTGCGCATTCCCTTCACCAAAGCTTTACGGAAGTCGTTTTCCTGAAATGTTTTAGGCAAATTAAGAAATTCCACCACATACGAGTCGAGGAACGGATTTTCCTGAGAGTGCAGTTTATCAGGCAGCAAATTGCCTTGAGAAAGCATATAACGCTCATAATATCCGCTGTCCATCTGCCGCTCAAGCTCTCTTGAACTATAATGTTCTTTTGCCGCAAGACGCATATAAAATTCCCGTTCTTCATCACTTTTGCTGCCGGACATAATAAGCAGATGATTGGTCCAACTCAATTGTGTCAGCAGTGCTGACACTTTTTCATTTTCTGCATAAATCTCATAAAACTGCTTCATTCGATAGAGACCGCGTCGGTTAAAACCTTTAATGCCAGGGAAATGTTTTTGAATATATTCGGAAAGAGAATCAACATAGGCATCACCGTAGTTTGCATCTTTTGATTTTTCGGAAAGAAAACGCCCTATCCTGCGATACATTATAATCAAAGCTTCATTCACCCTGCGATAAGCTGTGTCGCGGGCTTCTTCGATTATTCTGGCTATTTCATCGAATCTATTGTCAATTTCATTCATATTCCACCAACATTTTTACAAACAACAAATTTTTCACAGCATTATAATAAAATTTTACGAAAATAAAAATAAAAATATTTAAATATATGATATTTTAAGACATAGATTATTTTGAAAAAAATCTTCACAACTCTTTAAAAGGTGCAAAAGGATAATCGGACATTCCCCAAACTCTTTACCATATCGGCGCATCACTCAAAGATTTGGCTAAGCAGTGCTTCGCTTTCGAAGTTATGGATTCATCATGGATTCCCGAAATCATACATAATTTGTAGAATTGCGGCTTACTGACGACCTTAAAGATGCTCGTCACTATCGTTTTACTCGTGCAATTTTCGCCGAAACATTCTTCAACTACAGGCTCGCTCAATCCTACGGAATTCCATTCGGTGTTTTGGCCTTAAGATTTTCTGGAGTTGTTTAGTGAAAATAAGACTCAGAATTTACAGAAAGAAGTTGACTTCGCCTGCGGCCGGGAAATCAAAAAGCAATAGCGTAAACATTTTGCGGCAGTTCTTAGTATCGGCTGGTTTTAATAAAGGTTTATTTCTTCCGCTGTTATTTCTGTCGATTGCATGTGCTCGCCATTCGATGTTCTGTTTATGTAGAGATATTCATCTTGTGACATTCTAATTTTTTCTATACTGCCTTTATTTTCAAGCAGTTCCAAGGCTGCAGATATATTTTCAGGTTTGAATCCTGACAATCCACTGTCAGTGCTGATTTCCCCGTCGGAGATTCCCGCATATTTTTGGACGTGTTCCAACAGATAGTCTGCACATTTTTTCGTTTTTATTTTATATACATATTCTTTAATAATTTTGATAATAAAAAAGAGAATTATGCTGCCGACTACGGCTGAGACTACGGCTGAGAATCCGCCTAGCAGATATATTGCATATATGACAGCGGATAAAACCACTATTACAATGGTTATTGCAATAATTGAACCAAAAAGCCACAGAATAAAAGAAATGATTTCTATCACTATGGCAATAATAATTATTGCGAGGATAATTCCTATTATAATGCTTAACATTATTCAGTTTTTTGGTCAGCGGGAGGATTTATCGCTATCTTCATTTCCTGTTTTTTCAGAGATTCAATATCCTGCATCGAGTTGGGCTCGAAAAGAGCGGTTTTTGCTGTTCCGTTCAAAACTTTTTGTATCCACTTATCTTCGGAATCCTTGAAATAGAGTTCCACTTTTATTACAATTTTTTCAAATGGTTCCGGACAGTTCAGAAAGCAGTTGCCGGCGACAAATTTCAATCTTTCCTTGCGTCTTATCTCCAAAATCTGCTCGTCAACATAGTCGCTTGTCGCATCAAGATACTCCTGGAACGTTATCTTTTTTGTAATAGCGTCAAAAAATGCGTCAAGATAGTCCTGCAGCTGCACTTTTTTTGTCAGGGTATTCCAAATCGAACTTAAAATATTAGATTTGTCTCTGCGCATCACATCCCTCCCTTTTTAAGCTGATCTAAGCTGCATCTCGAGATCGTGTGTAATATCTGTGTCTTCGGACATTCTTGCTTTGGCTCTGATTTCCGCTGGGACTTCGCTCTCGGAAATCGGTTTCGTGATAATGGTTTCCTGCCACTTGTTCTCTTTGTTTTTTGAGTAGAGCTTTGAAATTTCTTGAATCCCTTCCTGTATCTTTCTTACGAACACTCTAAATCCTTGTAAGGCTATTTTTAATTTTTCCGTTACCTTCTGCACAGCTTCCCTGATCCACGAAACGATGTCGTTCCAGAATGCAACTACCAGTCCCGTGCCCACCAAAAGGCCAGTACCAATCAATAAGGCTGTTAAAATCATGCTTGACCTCCATTTTTGTTTATCTGACTCAAAGCGTATTCCTCTGAAACCTCTCTGGTTTCCACTTTAACAATGTTGTTGTTTGCCCTTTTGCTTGCAACGATGCCTTCTATTGCAGTTTCAAAATAAGAACCCGGAACAATATCAAGCCCTTTCTGAGCGGCACTCAACGCTGCTTTCAAAACCGCCGTCGAAATATCGCTCCCACTTATATTGCTGTATTTCTCGGATATTTCCGGGATATTCACATCCGTCGGCATCTCAGCAGGAATATACATTTTCCACAGCTTTTCCCTGAGCTTGAGATCCGGCAGCTCGAATTTGACATGGAACTGTATTCTCCGCATAAAGGCACGGTCGTAGTTGCTTATGAAGTTTGTGGCGAAAATCACTATACCGTTGTAATCATTCAACAAAGTAAGCAGAACGGAACGGGTCTGATTTACGCTGACATCGGTTGAATTGTTCATGTTCGTCACACGTTTACTTAAAAAAGCGTCAGCCTCGTCGAAAAAGATCACAGCTCCTGTATCACCGGCCTGTCTGAACAATGCCGAGAGATTCTTGCTTGTTTCGCCGACATATTTTGACTCGATTTCGGCATAATTCACGCATATAATTTTTTTGCCGAGTGCGGATGCGATTGCATGTGCCGCCATCGTTTTGCCCGTTCCAGGATGACCATATAAATTTACGAACAGGTTCCTTTTTTCTCCGAGCACGCTTTTGAGATTCCACTTTTCAAAGACTATATCCCTGCATTTTTCGGCACTCATTATGGTTTTCAGCTCTTCAAATACGGCATCGGAGATTATAAGGTCTTTCAATTCGTATTTCGGAGCGGTCTCAGGGTAAGAATGAACCGCCTCGTTTTTTCTGACAACATTCCCGGGCGAGTTTTCAGGCTTGGGTGTCGTGTCGGTCTTGGCGGTTGAATACGGATAAGTTGTTTTATCAAACGGCATCGGTGTTATTCCTTATTATTTTTTCCAATCTGCTTTTTTTGTTATCTTATAGGGAGAAAAACATTCTCTGATGTTTGGCTTTCCATCAATTTTTCGGGTAACAGTTAACTTGATATTTTCTTTTTTAACTTCTTCAACCTTATTTTGTGGTAAAAGAAGAAAACTGACTATAATCATGCTGTCTACATTATAAAACCACAAAAACCGGCTGTGTTATATCTTAAACCATGCACAAATCAACAAAATCAGCAATAAAAACAAAACTTTTTATCACACTTAGGTGGACATATAATGCCCAAGGCGGGGAAAATCAGATAAGTATTTTGCGGTCGAGCAGGAAATCGATAACGCCCATTGTCACATAACCGTTCAATATTCTAAGTTAAATTTTTGCGCCCAGGCGCAATTTTATAATTTCAACTGGTTTTGACGATCAACGTACTTTTCCCGAAAATTTTTCTCCCTCGGGCGCTATACGCCCACCCCGTTGAATAAAATTCAAGACCGGTTTTTACGGTCATCGGGAAAAATGACCTTTTTTACTATTTTTTTCATTGGAGGAAAAGATGAAAAGATTTTTCGGTATCTCGTTGTTCTTGTTTGCTTTTACTGCAATCTGCTCTTGTTCTTCGGTTTCGACCGTGAGCGTTTCAAGAGAGACAAAACTCTCGCCCGAAGCAATGCGTGTCTGGTCAAGACCGATCGAGATCGGATTTCAGGTCGCAGGAGTGATCGAAGGGAAAGCCGACAACAAAAGCCGTGATGTTGTAAGTGCTGAAGAAGCTGCAGGGATGAAACTCAACCTTTTTTCAAAAAATTCGGCAGTCGATGTCGAAAAACTCTCTCCGGTTGCAAAACTCGCCGCATTCAATGCGATTCAAAACTCAAACGCAGACGGAATGATCATCACTATGCTTAAAGAGGAAAACAAAGACGGTAAAAAAACTGCATGGGTCAAAGGCATTGCTCTCAAACTGGTCATCTATGACGAAGTTTCCGAAGAAAGAAGCGACGCTTTCAGATACTGCCAGCTTTCATGCGAAATGGGAAACTGTCAGGGCTGCATAAGAATCCCTGATGAAAAAGGCGGAAAACCGGCAGCAATTCCGAATATTTCAGGAAAAACTGCCAAACCGAATGTTGCTCCTGCACAGAAAGAAGAGAAGCCTGAAGAATAGCTCAAGGAAGGTAATGATATGAAATTATTTAAGTTTTTAACAACTTTGCCCGCCTTGGCATTCTTGTTAGGCACTTTTACTCTTGGAGCCGCTCCGAGGACCCTTGACGAAATCAGCGGAGAGCAGAGTGAAGAAGCAAAAAAGGAGCTCGAAGCTCAGAGAGCGCAGGAAGAGGCAAACGAAAAAATGGAAAACGCACAGTCGGCAAAGCGCAAAAGGATCACAGTCGCGACAACAACGCTTATCACGGGAGTCGTTCTTGGCGGTTTAGGCGGATTTTCGTTATATGAAATGAGCGAATCAAAGAACCGGCACGATAAATATACCGAAAGATACCACAACGCCACTTTTCCTGAAGAAGCCGAAAAATACAGGAAAAAGGCAAAAAATGCGGACGACGACAGAAAGATGTTCATGGCTCTCGGAGCTGCCGGAGTTGCAGTCGGTGCAGCCTTGATAACTACGGGGATCGTGTTTTACAGCATCAAATTCGAGGATGAAAAAGAGGTCAAAAAGACCGAAATTTCTTTCGGAGCAAACCCGCTTGAGAGCTCAATTTACCTGACACTTAACTGGTAGGAGAAAAAAATGAAAAATATTTGTCTACTCATTCTGATTTGTCTCTTTTCCATGATTATGGCGTCATGCGGACACGATGAAATAGCCAACATTGACCTTGAAAGCAGCATCAGCTGGTCGTCGCTCTCTTCCTACGCAATGAACTGGTATGATGCGCAGGATTATTGCAGAAATTTAAGGGAGCGCGGACATGACGACTGGCACTTACCTACAATCGAAGAACTCGATACAGTAATATACTCATGCTTTTGTTTGCATGAAGATCATGAAGAATGCTACTGCGATTATAATATAGGCGGCGACAGGAATACTTACTATAATAGACTTGGAGGATCAGGACCTCTCTGGTCTGCATCTTCCTGCGCCTGCATCGATATAGAGGATATCTGGACTGATATCTGGACGGGAACAACAGCCACAACTTTTCTTTTCGAAGAACACGGTATCTTCCTTTCTAACTCTTATATCCAATATGCCGATTCTTTTGAAGATACACATCATTTTGTCAGCTGTATCCGTTCGAAATGCGCAAACGGCTATTTCTGGAACAACGGAAAATGCGAAACTGCACAGACAAGAACAGCCGACTGCACGAACTTGCCTCAAAACGCAAGCTGGAACACGGTTTCACAAATAACACAAACATGGAACGGATATCGTTGGTTGCCGACAGACAAAAGCAGACACAACGAAGAGCCAAGTACAACAGAATGCCGTTTCAAATGCAACGCAGACTCTGCCTGGGATGGAAAAAGATGTGACAAACCATACAACGATCCAGCAACCGGTCTGTTCTGGTCAAGAAGATCTCCTGCTGATATGAAATGGAAAGCCGCTTCAACCTATTGCGACAGTTTGTCGGAAGAGGGATTCCGTGACTGGCACCTGCCGACAATCAGCGAACTCAGAACACTCATCCAAAACTGCCCTGGAACAGAAACCGGAGGCGAATGCAAAGTCAGCGACTCTTGTCTGTCTCTCGAAGAATGTCATGATTATGATCTATGCGAATGTAATTATGATCCAGATGAAAGCGGAAAATACAGCAAATTAAGCGATACCAACGTTTTATGGTCATCATCTATGCTGCAAGGTGATGACGATTTAGATTATCGTCTCTGGGTTGTAGATTTTAGAGATGGATATATCGGAAGCGAAGACATGAACTCTCCTCTCTATTTTCGCTGCGTCCGCTCGAATAATTAAACTGTGAATTAAACTTCATTCAACTTCACTCATTACTTCACAAAAACTTCACACAACTTCACAATTCAGTTCACTGTTTTGTGAAGTGGTTGCCTTTTATAAAATTAGTTTGTTGTCGTCATAAGCAAACAGCACGATTTTACACGAGAGAATGGGCATACAGTGCCCAAGGAGATAATAAAAAATCAGACTCTGTAAGTTTACGACATCGGGCTGATGTCGCCAATCGCCTCAAAAAAGTTCTGAACCTGAGTTGATTCTTCGACTCCGGTTTTGCACCAGAGAGCAAAATGTTCGCAGTTGTTGAAAACAATGTTGTAGCCTTCGCGACCGAGCTGGCTTTCTGCTCTTTCAACGGTCTCTTTCGGCGAATAGAGGGTGAGTTCGTTGCCAAACCATTTTTTTAATTTTTTTCTTAATTTGATTTCCAGAATCCCTTTTCCTTCTTCCAACGAATCCCACAAACTAGGATTTTCGACATAATCACGGTAAGCTTCAAAATCTACGACGAAAACATTATCAGCTCCGTTTTTGAACTGCGAAAGAGTTGCTCTGCGGACGCGGATGTCGCCGCCGAAATCGCTCCCTTCATTGGAAAAATGGATGACTTTGCCGCGTCCGGTGTATATGCCGTAATGGTCGTAAACACCGCCGATCCTGTGGACTCCGATGACATCGCCTTTTTTAAGTTCCGAGTCGGAGACTGTGTGGATAAAATCGCAAGCTTTTTTGCGTCTTTTCTTTAAAAAAGTCGGCGTTTGAATGATTGTTCGAGTCACACCGAAAAGATTGCTGGATTTTGAACCAAAAATACTCATTTAATTCTTCCTAAATTTTTTGATATTTTTTTCTTCCGGCTTGCCACGTATTCGCTGCGAAGTTCATCGGTCTCTTCGAGAGAACCCTCGCCGTTCTGGAGTTTTACCGCACTTCTGAGAAAGCGTGCTTCGGCTGAATCTTCGTCAAGTTCGGCGTATTCGATCCAGAGAGGGTTCGGATGTCCGTGCCTGAAAAAGCCGTCTTCGGGCGAGAGAAAATCGACAGTCGTCGCAACATCGGTGAAATCGACGAAACCTTTGAGGTCGGTTTTTGCCCTTCTATCGAAATTCCAGAACTCCTCGTCATCTTTGGGAGACCACATTATTCCGATTTCAGGTTTTCTGTTTTTGAATCTTTTGT
>Ga0310696_10001761_pt1 | contig 30462 bp, 46 predicted proteins | sample AusTroGonzalo_MG_4_FD_203885 | JGI IMG/M metagenome (GOLD analysis project Ga0310696, IMG submission 203885) | Bovine rumen microbial communities from tropical cattle in Woodstock, Queensland, Australia - Gonzalo_02 (v2) (version 2) | ecosystem: Host-associated > Mammals > Digestive system >... | reverse complement strand
TAGGAGCAGCGCCATGCCAACGCCGAAGCCATCCGCGAGCAATACCGCGGCACCAAGTACGAGGCGCTCTTCTGCCGACGTCGCTCAAGCGAGAAAGGCGGTGAGTCATGCTAGGCGCAGACGGCAAGGAAATCCAGAGCGACTGGCCGACCGCATACCTCTACCAAGACACCGGCGGCAAATGGTTCAAATCCGACGAGCGACTCACTCACGAGATCAACAGCCACGCGTTCATCGGCAAACCGTTCGAAACCAATGGCCGCGCCTTCTATCCACAATGGCCAGAGCCAGACTTTAAAAGCCAGACCCGCGTCGCCTGGCGCATCAACACCGACGGCGACCGAGAAGCCCGCTGGTGTTGGCAGATCGTCGCCCACAAAAAGAGCCACGGCAAATGCAAACAGCTTGGAAATGGCAGATGCGCGGTCAAGGTCCTGCTTCTGCTCCAGTGGGACATCAAAAAGAAGCTCTGGATCCTAGCGGACAACCCGGATGCTGCGGACAAGTCACAAATCAAACAAATAAATGCCGTCTGAGGCTCTGAGAGGTCGCCAGACGGCCGAAAGGATCACCAGACATGCAAGACATCGTTATCAGCGAAAACGAGCAACGCTGGCGCCAAGAACTGGCGCTGGCGGTCGCCAGACAGACACGGCTCCCAATCCCTCGAGTTTTAATGCTCGAATGGAACCAGGTGGCCGGCACAAAAATCACGACACGGAGCAGGGAAGCGGAACTTGATCAACTGACCGCCAAGGCCATCGACCGACTTCCCCGCTGTGGCAGGTTCGTCTTCAGCGCTTCTCCGTTCCCGCCAATCATCCCCGACGAATACCTCGAGCCTGCGAGAGAGTGGCTCGAGTCTCGGGCGATCGAGGCGGATGCGACCAAGAAGCGCCGACATCTCCGCATAAAGTTCAGCTGGGCCTAAGGGCTCGGCTGACAAAATGCGAAAAATGAACCACAAGCATGTTGACAAAAGCGGGGCGATGCGATACCATAGAGACAGAACAGCGAACCTAAACAACGAAAAACGAGCAGCAAGACGAGTGAACACTCGCGGATCACAAAAACTCACAATGTCGCACAATGTATAAAGGCAAAAGTCAAGCGACACACCACGAAAAACGGACATCCGCAAGAAACCACTCGCAAGAGTGGCTTTTTTAGCGGGGCTTGGATGAGAAACGGCTTTCAATCGAAACCCCACCAGAACGGCCAACAGAGCAGCGCGCACCAAATAACAGCGGCAGCCGACCGGACGCTCGAACCAAACAAAAACGAAAACAAAGGAGCAAGAACATGAACAACAAAGACAAGAAAATCGCAATCATCGCAGCAATCGCCTTCATCGCCGGCATCGCAATCATCGGCTGGATCAACAACCAACCGGAACAACCGAGCCACAAGCTCGACTGCGAAGCAAGGATCACGAGCGAGGCGGTCATCTGCAGATAAGAGCGAGGAAAGGATCACAACAATGAGCAAAATCAAAGTTCTTTACTGGGAGGAAATCGAAGATGGCACACTCGAAGACACGATCAACGAGATGGGCCGACTCACCGACGAATTCGTCGACAAGCAAACCAAACTAATCGAGCAAATCAAGGAGCGCACGAATGTCAGGAACTAAAGCAGGCGGCCAGAAAGCGAAAGCGACCAACCTCGCACGCTACGGCGCCGACTACTACGCCGAAATCGGTCGCAAAGGCGGCCAGAACGGCCACACCGGAGGCTTCGCTAGCAACCCGGAGCTCGCAAGAATAGCGGGCGCAAAAGGCGGAAAAATCAGCAAACGAGGGCCAGCCAAATGAGCGACAAGAAAATCGTCAAAAACACCAGCAAAGCCGGCAGCGGCAGCTACGGCTACAACTACGCAAGCCTCGCAGACATCGTCGAGCAGGGCTTCGAAATCCCGAAGATGCGCATCAAACCAGTCTTCGCACCGAACGGCGCATTCGTCGCGGACTACTTAGAATACTTCGACGGGAAAGAATGGCTTCTCGGCAGCCGAGTCATCGAAGCAGAACTCAAGGGCATGAACCCAATGCAATCGAGAGGCAGCGCCGAAACGTACGCAAGACGCTACACGACCCTCATGGCGCTCCAACTAGCAGGACAGGACGACAAGGCAGTCGAAGACGAGGGCGTCACACGCAAAGGACAAAAGACAACGAACAACGACAAAAAGAACCAAAACTACGAGCGCGATCCACGGCTGGACTTCGACACCATCCGTGAGAACTGCCAGGCCATCGACGACCTGCCAAGCCTCGAAGACTACTACAAGGAGCTCATGGCACTCAATCCGGCCAAGGGCGCCATCCCATACATCAACAAGATCATCAACGAACGCAAGGAGCAAATCAAATGAGCAACGCGAACGAGCTCGGCTACTTCGCCGCGCAAGCAATCAACCACACACTCAAGGCCATACGCATCGGCATAAAGAGCCTAGACGTCGACAACTGCACCGAGGAGGAAATCCTCGATGCGCTCGACATCATCAACCGCGCAACATGGGAAGCCAAGAACGCCATCGAGCGCGACATCGAGCAACGACAGACGATGGCACTCGGAGGACAGGCCAATGAATAACACGCCAATCTTCCTGGATCGCGACGCCGAGGAAGCCATCTGCGACATGGATCGCGAACCAATGCAAGCGCCCACCATGCCTTACAACGAAGCCGCAAACGGCGGGAGATGGTGGGAAGAATAGCGCGGCGAAGCGAACGAACGCCTTCAAGGCACACAGGCGTAAAAGAGTCACTGCAGCACCGAGCAAAAACAGGAGTTCACCACGAGGAAAAAGCGCAAGCTCTGACCATCCGACTGGTGAAACTTTACTCGAGCCGGAGGACATAAAGAGTCCACTCTCTGAATTACACCGGCTCACTTTAATGGCCGGGCGCATAACACAACCAAGGGGAAGAAAAAACTCTGAAAAGTACTCAACAACTCCGCCCGGCATCTGTCGACGAGCTCCGAAAGGAACAAGTCGGCCCCCTAGCACACTTCAGCGCTGGTGCGCTCACAAGGGAAACGCGCCCCGTCCCAACATAGGAGGGACACCGAGACATAGGCGCGCCCCTCGCGAGAGAAGTCGAGCACCATGTCCAAATGGCGACCCCGACCGTCAAATGAGCCAAAGCGGCACTCCGAGCCAAGCTACAGCCAGCGCACCATGCCGACAACCGCCAACTACGCGCGTCGGCACCTACGATGAAAACCGCCGGAAGCACCTCGATGGGCTCGTTACACTCCCCATCGACCCGGCGGCGCCAGAAAACATAATCGAAAGCACACAACAATGGAGAAGATCACGAAGCTGCGCTACGACGGCAAAATCCTGTCAAAAAAGAACCGGCACGTCGTCGCAAGAATTGGCGGGCGCAACGCCGTCCTACCAGACCACGCAGCACAAGAGAACGAGATGCGAATGGTCGCCGAGTTTATGCGCCAATTAGGCGCAGACGCAGACCATCGCGGCAAAATCATGCAAGACAAGGCCAGACGCGTCCTAGAAGCCGAGCGCGCCGGCGCAGAATACGAAATCGGCATCGAAATCACACAAGCGGACGGCATCCGCCGAGACCTCGACAACCAGACGAGCACAATCATGGACGCCCTGGTTCGAAGCGGGGCCATCCCGGACGACTGCCGCAAATTCGTCAAAGCGATCACGGTCAAGGACAATGGCATCAACAAAGAACGGGCCGGCGCAGACATCACGATCGTCGAAACGACCAAATAAAAGGAGGTTCGAGTGGGGCGCTATAAGCAGCGCGACATCATCATCCGCGAATTCGAGGACGTCACGGTCGTCATCGCGAACCGCAACACAATCTGGGCGCTCAACAAGTGCGGGCCCATTAGCGTCGCGTTTCACCGCTGGTTCGCACCGCTGAATACATGGAACAACTGGCACAAATTCCGCGAACGGATGCGCGCCAACAAAAACCTCACCATGCACGACATCTACAGACACGCGGCACGGTGGGAAATCACGAGCCAGGGCTCAACGCGAAGCCCGGCAGAAATACTCGAGAAAATAATCGAAAGCACGCAACAATCAGACAGCCGGAAAGACGGCGGAAAGGGGAGCACATGAAGCTCAAGGACTACTACAACGCGCTCGTCGAATGGCAGCGCACCAAGAGCATCAAGCTCGCGAGCACAATCTGCGAGCAATTGGCCGAGGACTTCGGCATCAAGGAGGAAGCATGACGGAAATCATCAGCAACATCGCGCTCTGCATAATCATCGCCGTCGGGACGCTAATCATCGTCACGGCAGGACTGACGCTCTGCGCGCACATGGTCGACAAGTACGTCGACAAGAAAGGCGGCAAGAAATGAAACCCAAGACACAAATCGAATACAGGCCACTCAGCGAGCTCCACGAGCTCCCAGGCAACCCGCGCACCATCAAAAAGGACCAATTCGAGAAGCTCAAGACCAGCATCCAGAACAATGCCGACTACTTCGAGGCCCGTCCGCTCATCCTAAGCGACCGCACAGGCGAGCTGGTTATCCTAGCAGGCAACCAGCGCTACAAGGCCGCCAAGGCGCTCAAAATGGCCGAGGTGCCAACCGTGACGCTCCACGGGCTCACAGAAGAACGCGAGCGTGAGATCATCATCCGCGACAACGTAAACAACGGCGAGTGGGACGTTGACCTACTCGCCAATGAATGGAACCCAGAGGAGCTCATCGACTGGGGCGTAGACATCCCGGACATCAAAAACGAAATCGAAATCATCGAGGACGATCCGCCAGCTGTCAATGAAAAAGAACCGGCCAAGAGCAAACTCGGCGAAATCTATCAGCTCGGAGACCATCGCCTCATGGTGGGCGACAGCACCGACCCGGAACAGGTCGCACAGCTCATGGGCGGAGAAACAGCTGACCTGCTCATCACGGACCCGCCATATAATGTCGCCTACGGCCAAGAGGGAACGGTTCACCACCAACGCGGCAAAGATCGCGAGATCATGAACGACAAATTCGACGACAATGCGCACTTTCAAATGTTTTTGGAGGACGCCTTCACGGCAGCAGACCAGGTCATGAAACCAGGCGCCGCATGGTACATCTTCCACGCTGACCTGAACGGGTTACCGTTCAGGTCAGCCATCGAGGCCGTCGATTGGGCGCTTCGAGAGGTCATAATCTGGGTCAAGAACACATTCACGCTCGGCCGTCAGGACTACCAATGGCAACATGAGCCGTGCCTTTATGGATGGAAACCAGGAGCCGCGCACTACTTCGTCGACGTTCGCACAAATTCGACAGTAATCGACGATCAGCGCGAGCTCGAGGAGCTCAGCAAGCGCGAGCTCGAGGAGCTAGTGCTTCAATACAGGAACGTCCTGCCGCAGACCGTCATTCGCGAAGACAAACCACTCCGGAGCGAAGAACACCCGACCATGAAGCCGGTCAAGCTCATATCACGCCTGGTCGGCAACAGCTCGAGAGAGAGAGAGAGAGTCCTGGACATCTTTGGCGGGAGCGGAACGACCATGATCGCATGCGAACAGCTCGGCCGCAGCTGCTACATGATGGAGCTCGATCCGCACTACGCTGACGTCATCATCGAACGCTGGGAGAAATTCACCGGCGAAAAAGCACAAAAAATCAAGGAGGCAGAATGAGAGAACTCAAAGTCCTCGAATTATTTGCGGGGATTGGCGCATTCAGCAAGGCGCTGACGCGCCAAGGCATCTCTCACGAAATCGTCGACGCGGTCGAGATCGACAAATATGCAATCAAGAGCTTCAACGCCATCCACGGAACAAACTTCGAGCCGCAAGACATCACCAAATGGAACAAGAACGTCAAGGTCGACGTAATCATGCACGGGAGCCCATGCCAGGACTTCAGCCTCGCAGGGAAACAGGCAGGCGGCGACGAGGGGAGCGGAACCAGATCAAGCCTGCTTTACGAATCGCTCCGAATTATCGAGAAGACCCAGCCAGAGATAGTCATCTGGGAGAACGTCAAGAACCTAATCGGCAAGAAGCACCGCCACAACCATCAAGCCTACCTCGACCGCATGGCCGAGATGGGCTACGACTCCACATTCGCCGTCCTGAACGCGAAAGACTTCGGAATCCCGCAGAACAGAGAGAGAGTCTACACGATCAGCATCAAGGCCAACCCGGACGACCGAAAATTCATCAAGATCTTTGATTGGCCACGACCATTTTCACTCGAGAAAAAGCTCAGGGACATCCTGGAGGACAAAGTGGACGATCGCTATTATTTGACGGACGAACAGGTCGCAAGCTTCCGTGCCCAAACAGCTCGAGCCCAAGAAAAAGGCAGCGGCTTCAAATTCGAGCCATTCGAGAGAGAGAGAGAGAGAGAGCGATGCACAGCGTGACGACAAAAGCAGGCAGCAGGCAGACCGACAACTTCATCAAGGAGTCGTTGGCAGATGCGAAGCAATCAGCGGCCACGACTACTGCAAGCGCGTCTACGGAACCGACGGCCCAAGCCCAACCATCAGCACCTGCCAAGGCGGGAACACGGAGCCGAAAATTCTCGAGAGAAAATACCGCTCATCTTACGAAAGAAACTTCGGAAGCAGAGGTAAACTCATGGACCTAGACAAAGAAACGCAAACGCTGACGGCAAGCATGGGCACAGGCGGCGGAAACGTGCCGATCATACCAATTAAGACGGCCAACAGCAAAGGCTACGACTTCGCGCAGGACGGCGACGGAATCGACCTAGCCTACCCACAGTCGGCCACGCCGCGTGGCCGAGTCGGACATGGAGTCGCGAAGACAATCCCGACCAGCGACAGCCAAGGAACACTCGACGGCTTCAGAATTCGCAAACTCACACCAAGAGAGTGCTGGCGCTTGATGGGCTTCGACGACACAGACTTCGACAAAGCGCAAGCCATCGGAACCAGCAACACGCAGCTTTATAAACAAGCAGGCAACAGCATCGTCGTAAACGTGCTCGAGAACATCATCAAAGGAATCACATGGAAAGGAGAGGCATGAGCTTCGAAAAAGTAAACCCATCACATCCGGACAAAATCGCAGACCGCATCGCCGGCGCGATCGTGGACCTGGCCTATAGAAAGACCAAGAACCCGAAGATCGCGGTCGAGGTGCTAATCGGCCACGGCAAATGCCACACGACCATCGAAACGAACGCAGACATCTGGCCGTTTCAGGTTGACGAAATAATCGAGCGCATCTGCGGAGTCGGAATTGAATGCGACACGAAAATCGTGCCACAGGACGAGCACTTGGCCGAAAACCAAGCGCAAGAAATTCGCTGCGGCGACAATGGCATCTTCAAGGGCGTCCCGACAAACTCAGAAGAAAAAACGCTCAGCGAAACAGTTCGCGAGCTTTACGCGACAAACCCAACCGACGGCAAATACATCTACGACGAAATGGCCGGCACATTCATCGCTTGCCAGAGCAACATTGGCGAAAAAGAATTCGAGCAAGAGTTCAGGAAAAGCCGCATCGACGCATCAGCGCTCGACAGGTTCATCGTGAACCCACTCGGGCCATGGACGGGCGGCACGAACGTTGACACGGGCGCAACAAACCGCAAGCTCGGATCAGACATGGGCAGAGCAGTCACAGGTGGTGGCTTACATGGCAAAGACCTCAGCAAGGCGGACGTGAGCGTGAACATCGCCTGCCACATCCTGGCACAAGCGAGCGGAATGGAAATCAACGCACTCTGCGCAATCGGCGACAAGGAAATCACATTCAAGCGCGCAGATGGCGACGAGACAACGTTCAGCTATAAGGACGTGGTCGAGATGGCGCGCAGTTATATCAACGACCTCGGCGGCTTCGAGAAGCTCGCTGAATGGGGCTTAATCTAAGGAGAGAACAACAGATGGCAAACGAGCAAAACTTGCGCAAACTAAGCACGGAAGAAGCACGAGAGATTGGCAAACTCGGCGGCAAGGCGTCAGGCGTTGCTCGTGCCAAGAAGCGCACCATGCGAGAGATCGCCGAGATGGTCGCGACAATGGAGGTCAAAGACCCGAAAATGCTCGCCGCACTCCATGCGGCGGGCTTCAAGGATCCAATCACCAACGACGACGCGGCCTTCTTCGGGCTCGTGCGCAAAGCGCAGAGCGGCGACCCGGCAGCGATGAAACTACTCGCAGAGATGCGCGGACAATACAGCACAAGGGTCGAGGTCGAACCGGTCCAGCCGAAGCCGCTCATCGACCTCACGGAAAAGGAGGGCAAGAAATGAAAATCGCGGTCATCATCCCACACAAGAACGGCGGCGCCAGGTTCGAGCGCTGCCTCGCCAGTCTGATAAAACAGCCGACCGTCGAGGGCTACGACTTCGAATTCATCACGCTCGACGACAACGGCGGGCCAGGCGAAGACTTCAGGATCGCCTGCTCATACGAGCACGACCGGCGCTTCAGAGCGCGCTATAACATCAGGACGCCCGGAGTTTCCGGCGCTCGCAACACCGGCATCAAATTGGCACTCACAGGCGGAGCCGACTGGATCACGTTCCTGGACGCAGACGACACCTGGCTCCCAGATGCCACGATCACAATCCAGAACGCCATCAAAGCCAACCCAGGCGCGCAAATCATCGAGCTCGACCATCTGCGCCACTACGTCGAACTGAACAAGACGGTGAAAAAGTACACGGTCAGCCGCAGCCGCTACAAGTTCGGCACGAGCAACCGCGCCTGGTGCTTCGTCTGGAACAAACTTTATAGAGCCGAGCTCATCAAGGACGTCCGCTTCGTCGAGGGGCTTCAATTCGGCGAAGACGAGGTCTTCAACATCGACGTGCTCGCCAAGCACAACGAAATCGTCCACGACGACCGCTTCATCGCGCTCAAACGCTACTTCGACAATAAGCAGAGCCTAAGTCACACAAAAGACCAAAACGGGCTCCTGGCGCAAAATAAAGCGCTTATAGACGCACTAATGCGCCACCAGGACAAGCCAGAAATCGCAAGAGACATCTGCAAGCTCATCGGAGAGCACTGGCAGAGCCAGACATACTTAGCAAAATTCGCAGGAGGCACACAATGAACCACGACATCGTTTATTTACTCAAGGACGGACCGAACGAGGAGCTGCGCTATTCGCTGCGATCGGTCGCGAAAAACTTCCCACACGGTCGAATAATCTTCGTCGGCGGATGCCCGGAAGACATCGAACCGGACGTCCACATCCGCATCGAGCAAACCGAGCCAACAAAATGGGCCAACACGCGCCAGAACTTAATCGCGGCCTGCAAAAATCCAGGCGTCAGCGACGACTTCTGGCTGTTTAATGACGACTTCTTCATCATGAAGCCATACAAAAGCAACGGCCGAGAAGCCGACAACACGCTCTGGCATCACATCGCCGAAATCGAGAACCGTCACTTCATGACAATGAGCAAATACACACTCATGCTCCGCCACTGCGGGAAGACACTCCGAGACGCCGGCATCATCAAGCCACTGAACTACGCCGTCCACCGCCCGATGCTCATCAACAAGGACAAGGCACTCCAAATCATCCGCCGCTTCCCGTGCGAGCCAATGTTTCGCAACTTATACGGCAATCTGACCACGGGCGAAACGCAGGCCGTCAAGGACATCAAGATCACAAACTGGTCGACCGATCGCTACGAGGGCGCTGACATCATCAGCACGGAGGACAAGGCATTCCGAGACGGCAAGGTGGGCCAATACATCCGGGCGAGCTTCTTCAAGCCGTCAATCTGGGAGCGCTAAAATGGAACTGCCGCCAAACACCAAGAACTACACGCGCATCAAGGACATCATCCGCGGGAGGTCATGGTCATGGCTAACTATCTGACGACCGGGCTCAAACGGCTCAAACCGCTATTCGTCGACGACAAAACCTACCTCGTCGTCCAAGGCGGGATGCGGGCCGCGAAATCTTATTCGCTGATCATGCTCATCGTCAGCTGGTGCCAGACGTACGCCAACAAAGTCTGGAGCGTCGCCGGCATGAGCTACCCGCATCTCGCCAAGGGCGCAATCCGCGACTTCCAGACCATCATGAAAAACGCGGGCATCTGGGAGCCGGAACGATGGAACGGCGGCGCGAAGACTTACACGTTCGCCAACGAGACAATCCTCGAGTTCATCAGCGTCGACAAAATGGATGCACACGGCCCAGCGCGCGACGGCCTATTCGTCAACGAGGCCAACGACATGGACTGGGAGACCTTCGACCAGCTCGCAGCGCGTACGAGCGAAAAGGTCGTCATCGACTACAACCCGACCGCAGAATTCTGGGCCCACACGGAGCTCCTGGCCAAGAAAAAGGACGACGTCGACTTCATCATCCTCACATACAAGGACAACGAAGCACTCGCGCCGAAGATCCGGAAATACATCGAGAGCCGCAAGCCGAAAAAGGACGAAGCGCCGAGCAATTGGTGGACCGTCTACGGCGAGGGCCAAATCGGCACGCTCGAGGACAACATCTACCAAGGCTGGCGCAAGGTCACGGCCGAAGACGACAAGGCTGCCAAGAAGCTCATCCGCTACGGCCTGGACTTCGGCTTCAACGACCCGACAGCGATGGTGGCCATCTACGAGCGCGAAGACGGAGCGCTTCAAATCGAGCAAGTCCTCTACGAGAGCGAGCTGAACGGCGACCAATACGTCGCCAAGCTCCAGGCTCTAAACATCGACCCGACCGTGCTCATCGTCGCAGATGCGGCACGTCCGGAAATCATCAGCACGATCCGCGGCGCAGGCTTCCGCATCGTCGGAGCCGACAAGAACGCCGGAAGCGTCCTGCGCGGCATCGACCGCGTCCAGCAGCGCCAAATCATCTACGACGGCAAAGACCTCGAGCGCGAGTACTTAAGCTACGGCTGGCGCAAAACACGCCAGGGGCAAGTCCTAAACGAGCCGAACGATGGGAATGATCACTTAATGGACGCGCTCCGCTACGCCATCGACGACCTCAGCAAGCCGCGCTTCGACTTTTAAGCACGGGCGCGATATAATGGAGTCATAAAAAGGAGATCACAAATGGCACAAACACAGCAACTCAACGGCAAAGACGGCGCGAGCTACGTCCGCGCACAAAAGGGCCACAGCGCAATCATCGGCTGGCTCATCATCGGACCGCTGACATGCTTCATCCTGCCAATCTACTGGACGGTCAGCAAAAACCACTTCTGGCATCTATAATCGCCCAGAGCACAAACGGCCACCATGCGAGAGTGGCCGTTTTTTATTCGTGCCGTTCGGCCGATATACAGACGGCATAAACAGGAGCAAAACATGGCCCTCAAATTCGCAGGCATCGAGCCGGTCGAATTCGGAACACGCAGCTGCACGCCACGCATCGACGCGGACAAGCGCCTCCGACTCGCGACGCTCAAATTCGGCACGCAGGCAGAAATCACCAAGGCCAACCAGGTGATCGCTTCGTGCTTCCCGGACGACGAGGAATTCGTCGCCGACTTCCTAGAAAACCAAATCGGCGAGACCGACCGCCAAATCCTCGCGCTTTACTTACGCGGTGGCCAGGCAGCACTCGACGCGTACAACAAGGCCATGGACGAGATGATGGCCGAAGCGCTCGACAAGGCCAAGCAGGAGCAAAAGAATGGCAAATAAAATCAAGCTAATCTACCAGGACTGTCCGCTCTGTGGCTCGCGCAAAGTCTGGGGCGAGAAACAGCTCGCCAAGGCGAACACGGCCGGCATCCAGGTCGAGAAGATCAGCTTCGCGACACCGGAGGGCTCGCACCTCTGCAAAGAGGCGGTCCTGGCGGGCATCGAGAGGCTCCCATTCTTCACGAACGGGCTCATCTTCCGCGCCACGATCGACGACTTCATCGAAAAACCAAAGAAACAACGCAAGACAAAGAAAAAGGAGGCAGACGATGGGCTGGCTGAATGACATCCAGAACGCGAGGCGCTCACGACGCCAAGAAAATCGACGCGCCGGCGCTGAAAAGGTCGCGCAAGAAATCCGTCAGGGCTTCTTTTTAAGCCCAATCTGCAGCGACTACGAGAACCTATTCGCGCAGGTCCGCCCGCTCATCAACGAGCTCAAGATCGTGCGACCGTTCGCCGTCAACGAACGAGGCGAGAAGATCAAGAACCAGGCGAAAGCGCCAGAACTCGCGCTCCTCGACTACCCGAACAGCGAGATGGGCTGGGCAGAATTCGCCGACTTAATGTTCGCGACATGGCTCACTAAAGACCAGCTCTTCATCCGCGTCCACTTCGACGAGAAGCGCCAGAACGTCATCGGCTACACAATCATCCCAAGCGCCGCTTATACCTGGAACGGCTACGAGTTCGTCTGGGACATCGTCAAGCAGGACGGCACCCACGACATCATCGACAAGAGCGAGGTCATGACGCTCCGCTTCAGCCGCAGCCCAGACGATCCGTTCAAGGGCGTTTCGCCGGCAACCGCAGCACGAGTCTGGGCGCAGACCGACGACATCGTCGCGCAATACCAGCGCGCCTACTTCGAGAATGGCGCAATCCCGGCCACGATCACGTTCATCACGGCATCAACGCGCGAGAAATACGAGCAGACACGCTACGAGCTCGAGAGCAAGCTCAAAGGCGCAAAGAACCACAACAAGACCGTCTACGCGTGGCGACAAATGCTTCCAGAGTCTGGCGCAACCATGGATCAAGTCGAGGTCAAGACAATCCAGGCGCCAAACAACACGATGGCCATCAAGGAAATCGTCGACATCATCAACGACAGACTAAACAAGGCCGTCGGCGTCTCGAACTTCATCCTCGGCGACGACAGCTCCGCCAAATACAGCAACGCCGAGCTAAGTCAGCAGCAATTCATCCGCAACCGCGTCTACCCGGCGCTCGTCACCTTCTGGAGCCAGTTCCAGTTCGAGCTCGACCGCATCACCGGCGGCCTGGGCTACGGCATCCAGTTCGAGATAGAAATCCCGGAACTCACGGAACGCGCACAGGTTCGCGCAGAGACCAACAAAATCAATGCAGAGACACTCATCGGCTTAATCGCGAACGGCTCGGACCCGACATCAGCGGTCCAAGCGCTCGAACTGCCAGAGGCCTGGAACAAGGTCGCGGCGGGACTTTACATCACGGCACTGGCAGGCAACCAAACAAACACGGAAGCCACTCTCGCAGGCATCAATACATCTACTTTTAAGGGAGACTCACTCCACCCCGCCTCCCATGCTTGCCAGTGCCACAATGACGCCATCGAGCTCACGCCGAACGAGCAAAAAGTCTACGACCTGCTCATCGACCTGGCCAACGCAATCATCGACGAAGACCCGAGCGTAACGCCGGAGGAAATCACCGACCGCATGATCGAACTGCTCGAAAAAGAAGCACAAAAAGGCGGCAATTCGGCTTATAGGCAAATCATCGAGCTCGTCCAAGACGAAGACATCAAAAAGGCACTCACGGAAGCCGCGACCGAGGGCTACAAGCTCAGCAGCGCGCTCCAGGACCGCATCAAACAGCGTACGGCCGAAATCGTCCGCAACTACGACGCCGACGTCCGCGAGCAGATGCGCAGCGTGCTCAACAACACGAGAGGACTCACGGCATCCGAAATCAAGGAACGGCTCCAGCAAATCATCCCAGAATACAGGGCCCGCATGATCGCGCGCACCGAGACCGTCTACGCATTCAAGAGCGCAGCACTCGACAACGACGCCTCAATCAACGAGCGCTTCGACCTTAATATGAGCATCGTCTGGCACTGCCAGGGCGACCGCAAGACCTGCGACGTCTGCGCAGCCATGGACGGCCAAAAAGTCCCGGTCGGCAAAGCATTCACGGACTACCTCTACGTCGAACCAGGCACCGTGCTCGCAAACGGCCACGAATTCGACACGGGCGCGCCGATATACTTCGACCACAACGAGTGGAACGACCAGGGCACAATCCCGCAGGCGCATCCAAACTGCCGATGCACTTATCTCGTCGAAATAAAGCCAGGAGGCAAAAAATGAAAATCAACTGTCCGAGCTGTGGCCGAGTAATCGGCGACACCGAGCAGAGTCTCGACGCTCACATCAACTGCAAGCGCTGTGGACAGCAAGACATCCACATCCGCGTCGCAAACTTCAACGACTACCTAACAGGAGGTGACAAACAATGACAAACCCTAACAACGCAATCGGCACGAACGGCGCATTCGACGGCAGGACGTCCCCGAACGCCCTCAACGACATCACGGCCGCCTACACGGCCGGCATCATCAGCGGCTGGGCATGCGCGCCGAAAACAGGCATGACCGTCACGCTCGGCGGAAGCGCAACCGTCCGAGACGTCGCACTCGCAGAAGACAACGCCGACAATAAGCTGACAATCAACAACCGCTCGGGCGCGGGCGTAGACGTCACGCTAGACGCGGCGCCAAGCACCAACAACCGCATCGACGCGATCGTCGCTTACGTCGACAATCCAAGCACGGGCGATGGAAGCACAACGGACAACCCGACCGCCTGCGGCATCATCGCCGTCAAGGGAACGGTCGCCGCCAACCCGGTCCAACCATCAGATGCGCAAATCCGCTCGGCAATCACAACCGACGGCGCAACAGGCGGCACGGCATACTACGTCATACTCGCCACGATCCGCGTGGGCACCAACGTCTCGACCATCGGCGCGGGCGTCATCACACAAGGCGCAAAGGCCACGACCGACGGCGCAAATCTTCCAACCATTAACACGGCCAACATCGCAGACGGCGCAATCACAACGGCCAAGCTCGCAGCGACAAGCGTCACCAACGCCAAAATCGACTGGACGACCGTCGCGCAATCCGGCTCGGCATACACCGGCAACATCACGATCGGCCCGCTTCTCATCCAATGGGGCCGCGAATCCGTCACGATCAACAACAACACGCCGACAGAAAGTGCCAAGAGCGTCACGTTCGACAAGACTTACAAGTACAACCCGAACGTCTTCATCCAATCCGAAGACATCGGCGGCGTCTGCGCCGAGTACAACGTCGTCAGCTCGAGCTCAACAACGGGCTTCAGCTGCTCAATCGGCCGCGCACTAAACGGCTCCGGCAACGTTTCGGCATTCTTCCGCTGGATGAGCATCGGCATCGCCGCTTAAATGACAAAAAAGAGCCCACGCGGCTCTTTTTTTATGGTCGTGCCGTTCGGCCAATACAAACAAGGCATGAAGACCACAACCATCAACGCACAATTCGTGGCCGACGCAAAGAGCGCGCCCGAGAAGCGACGCTACCGCAACATCCTGGCCAATAGTGGACAAGTGATGGAGTCGGGCGAAGTTCGCGACCTGGCAAATCTCTACGTCATGGGCTACGACGGCGAGCTCTACCGCATCGCCGACCTCAACAAAAACCCGGACGAGCAGACCGAAAAGTACAGCGTCAAGGCGCAAGCTGACCACGGCATCATAGTCGACGGCGAAATCGTGCCATCAATCGAGAAGCAATTCGGCAGCTGCCGAGTCTGGCTCGAAGACGACGGCCTTCATGCTCGAATGTACTTCGCAGACGGCGACACGCTCGCAGACCATGCATTCGCAATCAGCCAAGACGCCAGCTACTCCATCGGCATGGAGTGGTACGAAGACGGCTACTTCGGCACAGGGAAGACAATCGACGAACCAATCGGGATCCTGCGCGAGATCTCGATGGTACTGACAGGAAACGATCCGCGCGCTAAGACCATCGACCAGAAACCAACCGAACCACAGGGCCAAGGGGCCGGCGAGGATGGAGCTGGTGAACAACAAACTAATCCGGAGGAAAAAACGGTGAAAACCGACAACCTCACGCCAGATGAGAGCGCAGCCCTCAAGCGCACTCTCGCTGAAGAATTGAGCGCTGTCGTCGACAAATTCACGACAGACGCCCCGGAGTCCGAAACCGAACCAACGGCAGACAGCAAGGACGCAGAGGAGCCAGCAGGCGAGCCTGTAGAAGCCGAAGCTGAAGCCGAGCCGGTCGAGGAAACCAAAGAAGAAGAAAAGCAACCACAGGAGGAAGACAAAGTGGCAGAACAAGAACCAGTCGCAACCAGCGACAAACTCAACAGCCCAGTCACGATCGTGAAAGATCGCGCTGTCGCCCAGGAAGGCGCAGCCATCAAGTACGACTGGCTACACAGCGAAGCCGGCCACAAGGCGTTCGCTGACACACTTCGCCGCGTCGGCAGACTCGGCGCATCATTCGACGCTGAATGGCGCCAGGTCGCAGGCCAGCACATGAGCCTCGACGGCATCAGCGGCCTACCAAACCCAGCACCAGTTGAGCAGTACTTCGTCGACGCGCTTGCCAAGAGCGATGGCATCATCTCGCACTTCGAGTTCATCGCAGCAAAGAGCTTCCGCGTACACGTACTAACAAGCTCCAGCCGTGCAGCAGGTCATAAGAAAGGCGACACCAAAGCCAACCAGAGCGTCACGGACACAACCCGCGACCTATTGGTCAAGATGGTATACAAGCGCCTAGACCTCGACGCAACCGAGCTCTACGAGAACCCGTGGCTCATCGACTTCCGCTCTCGCGAATTGGTCGAGGCTATCATCGCAGAAATCGAACGCGCTGCAATCATCGGCGACGGTCGCCAAGCACCAGCAGGCACCGATCCAGACTACCGTCTATTCGACGGCACCCGCGGCTTCTACAGTGTCCTCGCTGATGCGACCGCAGTTTCCGGCATCGGCACCAGCCTCGCATCCAGCGTCAGCGTAGCGGGCAACCTTTACGACGGCGTCTGCGAAGCCAAGGGCGAAATCAAGACCGAGGGCGCACAGATCCTCATCGCAAAGAGCAGCTACATCACCGCTCTTCGCACCGCAAAGACCGGCAACGGCTACCTAATCCAGCCAGGCGCTCGCATCGAGGACATCCTCGGCGTCGAACGCGTCTACACGCCAACCTGGATGGACGACGCCAGCGTCGACGCAATCCTTCTCGTCAACCGCGCCTACAAGCATGGTGGTGAGCGCAACATTCGCGTCCGCGCAGACTTCGACACCAGCACCAACACCGACATCCTTCTCGACGAGACTCCACGCTGGGGCTCCCTCGCCGCTAAGAAGTCGGCCGTCGCAATCACTCTCAACGGTGGCAGCGAGTCTTAATTAAACCAAAGGAGGAAGAATGCTCACGCAAGACGACTACAAGCTGTGGACTGGTCAGAGTGCCAGCAGCTACACAACAGCACAGTGGCAGAAGATCTGGAACGCAGCAAGCGCTCGCCTTGCGCGCTTCCTCTGCCTAGACAGCCTGCCGGAGACACTCCCGGATGAACTCGCGGAACTAGCGGCCAACTTCATCGCGGCCACTATCAATCGCCAAGAGGGCACTGGGAGCGTCGAACGCAAGACTGTCCGCAACTTTACAGTAGAATTCAGGCAACCGACTGCCGCCGACGCTTTCGCAGCAATAGCGGGGCAATTCGGCGACGTCATCGAGGCTTACACGAACTGCGACCTCGGCATCAACGTCGAACATTCAGCGAGGCACTGCTGCGATGGACGTCTTTAATGCATTCCCGGAAGCAATCGAGACCTGGCAAATCGGCGAAATGAGCTACGGCACGGTCGAGGGCAACAAGCTCACGAAGCCGCAGAACGTCCGCGTCATCGTCGACATGGGCGACAGCGCCAAACAGGACAGCTCACCGAACGAGGCGACCATTTCAAGCGACACGCTGCTCTACGCGGTCCCGAGCGACCTGCCGACGACCGACACGAGCACACTCGTCAGCGACTACGCCATCAAGAGCCCAGCCGGCCGAATATACGCCATCATCGACGCCGCCCAAGGTCGCAACCAACACCGAGGCCAACTCGAGCACATCGAGCTCCGCCTCCGACCGACAGGAGCGCTGGAAGATGAGTCCGAATAGCATCAACATCGAGGAGCCAGCCAAGAGCAACATCACCGTCAGCTCGGTGACGTTCAACTGGAACCACGACGTCATCGACAAATGGCCGGCAGCAATCCGATTGGGGCTCTTCCAGATGGCCTACGACATCCGCAACCAAGCCGTCCTAAACGTCCCAGTCGTCACCTCGGCGCTTCAGAACTCCATCCGAGTCCGCGAGAACGGCGAGCAAATCTGGATCATCGCCGGCGGCGAAACATCACGCGGCACCCAGAACGGAAAGACCATCTGGCGCGTGGTCGACTACGCGGCCAAGGTCGAGGAAAAATCAAGCAAGCCGCACTACATGCAACGCGCCCAGGAGTCCGTGCTCAGCGGTGACTGGATGCAGAAATACTTCGGAGGAATAAGATGATCACGCTCGCAATACTGCAGAAAATGGCGGCCGACCAGGTCGCAGGCCTCGAACAAGACAAGAACTTCTTCTGGGAGGAACTACCGCTCCAGAAGAACGGCGAACCAGCGCAGGGCGTCTGGATCGTCACACGAGGCGGAACGCTTAACAACACGCCCAAGGGCTTAAACCAGCGAACTGTGGCGGACTTTTACGTCGCATTCAATAGCAAGCCCAAAACCGAAGCAACGCTTCGAGACATCCTCGACTGGATCCGCAACAATCTCGGCATCTGCGAGCTCAGCGGAACCGTCGGAGGCAGCCGGTACGCTTACCAGAACATCCGCATCAGACCAACGGCCGCGCCAACCAACTACGGCGCCACGACCAACGGCATGATCGTGAAGATGGCAAGCGCCGAAATCTACTACGACCAAATCAATCAACAGGAGGACTAAATGCCAACCAAGAACATCACACAGCTCCGCCGCCTCATCTTCCGCAAGAAGACGAGCGCAAATGCCAGCTGGACCGGCTTCACCATGGAGCCAGATGAGCTCGGCCAGGACACCATCATGACCGTCCAGATCGCGCCTCGCAAGGCAGAACGCGCCTCAAGCGTCGGCACGACCAACACGCCAATCGCAGGCACACTCGGTGAATTCACCGGCTCGATCACGTTCCTCGCCGATACGTTCAAAATCCTCGGTCAAGCGATGGGCCGCTTCACGCAGGCGACCTACGACTCAAACGTCGGCCAAATCACCGACGACCCGAGCAATCTCTGCGGTGACGGCGTCTACTACGACGTAATCGCCCAGGGTATCTGCGACGACGGCTCAGCCGCTGACGTCGAACTTACGCGCTGCATCCCATCAATCGACGATGCACTCGAATTCGGCACCGGCGCAACCCAGACCGTCACGCTTCAGCTCAACCCGCAAATCTACAACGCGGCAATCCACGGCTCCGATGGCTACCCAGCCCGCAGCTACCGCTTCGGTGTAGAGAACACGACCACGAAGACCAGACTCGACACGGCAACCTTCGACTACGTCAGCGAGTCATAAGGAGTCGAACATGACGACGACGCACGAAATCACGCTCGCGGAGGTCAAGCAAAAAGACCTCCCAAACGCTGGCCGATACTTTCGCGCGTCGGACTTCCTGTCCGACACAGAAAAACAAAAGCTCCGCGAGTCCAACGCCAAGGGCAAGGCACAAGAAAAGCCATACGACCAAATCGACGCCTACGAGGCCGAAATCCTCGCACGCTTCGGCTGGCCGGCATTCCAAGCCTGGCTCAACGGCGAGCTCGACGAAGCGCTCGCAGCCCGCATGATCGCGGCGGAACGAGATCGCGAAAAGCGACTCATCGAACCAATCCTCGCGATGATATACGGCGCGAACGCCGGAGCGAATAATCCGGCGGACAAGAACGGCCACGCTCCGAAATCACTGCGAATAGCTCATGAACTCCTCACCAAATACATCAACCACTAAATGAACGGAGGCCAATCATGGCAGAAATCGCAGGCTCCGCCAAAATCGTCCTCGAAGCTGACACCAGCAAACTCAGCAAGGGGCTCGACGAGGCAGAGTCAAAAACCAAATCGAAGCTCGCCGGCCTAAAATCCGTCGCCAAGGGCGCAGCAGGCGCAGCTGTCGGAGTCGCAGCAAGCGCAACAGCTGCAGCGACAGCCGCAATCTCGACCATCACGACGGAGTCGGTCAAAGCATACGCGGACTTCGAGCAATCGGTCGGCGGCATCGAGACCTTATTCGGCGACGCAGCCGAAACCGTCCTCGCCAACGCGGACTCGGCATTCCAACGCGCCCAGGTCAGCGCCAACTCATACATGGAGACGGTGACGACATTCAGCGCCTCACTCATCCAATCGCTCGGCGGTGACACCCAAAAAGCGGCAGAATATGCCGACCGCGCGCTGGTGGACATGGCAGACAACGCAAACAAGATGGGCACGAGCATCGAAATGGTGCAGAACACCTACTCAGGTCTGGCGCGTGGAGTATTCACGACTCTCGACAATCTTCGCCTGGGATACGGAGGGACGAGGGCGGAAGCTGAGCGCTTAATCCAGGACGCCTCGCAAATGACCGAGGAAATGGAGAAGCTCGGAGTCGTCGTCGACGCCGACAGCATGGACTTCGCGAACCTCGTCAACGCGATCAGCGTCGTCCAGGAACACATGGGCATCGCCGGCACAACCGCAAAAGAAGCGACCGAGACCATCGCCGGCTCAATGAACATGTTCAAGGCCAGCACCCAGGACCTCGTCCGCGGGCTAGCAGACCCAAGCGCCGACATCGACAAATTATTCGAAAACATGGCGAACTCGGCCGTCTCATTCGGCACAAACGTCGGCAAGGCCATCCTGCGCGCACTCCCAGCGGTCGCAAAGGCCGTCAGCAAGCTCGTCACGGAGGTCATCAAGATGCTCCCGGAAATCACCGAGACCGTCCTGCCACCACTCGCGCAAGCAATCGGCGACCTCGCCACCAGCTTAATCACACAGCTCCCGACGATCGTCGACGGCTTCATCAAATTCGCCGTGCAAGTCACGCTACAAATCGCCCAACAGCTCCCGATGCTACTCCAGACCATCGCCCAGGCATTAATGGGCATCGTCCAGGTCCTCGTCACGCCAGAAAATCTCAATCTGATGATGAACGCCGGACTCCAGCTCCTGCTCGGGCTCGTCAAAGCCATCCCGCTAGTACTGACGGCCGTCGTCGAGGCGCTTCCGGTCTTAATCGTCGGCATCGTCGACTGGCTCACGCAGCCGGAGACATACGTCCTGCTATTCGACGCGATGAAACAGCTGCTGGTCGCGCTCGTCGAGGCAATCCCGACCATCCTGGGTGCTTTATTCGAAGCATTCAAGAAGCTCTTCACGTCGCTCTGGGACAAACTGAAGACCGTCTTCACAAACTTCGCGCAAGACTTCGGCAAAGGCCTCGGAAATGCGCTCATCAAGGCGTTCAACGGCGTCATCGGCTTTCTCGAAGACTTCATCAACGCCCCTATCCGACTCATCAACGGCATCGTCGACACGCTGAATGCAATCCCAGGCGTCGAAATCGGCTACTTAGACGAAATCACGCTCGGGCGCATCCCGGCACTCGCAAAAGGTGGCGTGGTCAACAGCCCGACCATGAGCCTCATCGGCGAAGCAGGCCCAGAGGCCGTCATTCCGCTTCAGAACGACGACGGCTGGGCGAAAGCCATCGCAACCCAACTCAGCGCAGAACTCGCGTCTGACGACTTCTCAGGCGGTCGCACGGTCAACGTATACATGACCAACGAAATCAACAACGAGCTCGACGCCGACGAAATCGGCCGCAAGCTCATCACAAGCATCAGGAGGGCCATCTAAATGCCAAACGACACATGCTACATCCTCGCGCTGATAAAACGCGACGACGGCGAGCGACTTCTGCTCGGCTCGGGCTTCTATCAGTTCACCAAGGATCAGAAACACTTCAACCCGAACGTCTACGCCAACGACATCGTCGAGCTCCAAGGCGCAGACGGCCAGCTCCTCGCGGGCCAGGTCCGACGATCGAGCGCCCAGAGCTTCGACGGCTACATCGGCGACGGAACGACGAGCAAGGACGCGGTCGAACAGAAGCGCCGCGAATTCTTCCTATTCTTCCGCAAGCAACATCACTACACGGTCGTCTACATCATGCCGGACGGGACCGCAATCAAGCGCGACCGCGGCTATATCGTCGACGCCCCGGCCGTCCAGGAACTCTACCAGGTCCAGCCAAAGTGGCACATCGCGCTCGCATTCGAGGACGTCAACTACTACAGCTATGCCGAAGACGCGCTGGGCAACGAGATCTACTCATTCTCGCAGATGCTCGGACTCGCCAACATCGTCGACGGCGGCTTAATCTGGGATGCGAACGGCGCCATCAGCACCCCGGCAGGACTCGGCAACATCCGCATCAACGGCGATACCTTCCAGAAAACGACAACCGGAAAGAACATCATCGACCAGATGAGCCCATACGTCCAGGGTTACATACACAGCGACGGCACCATAGTGAACTCGAGCAGCTCGGTGACGGCCACGGAGTACTTCCCGGCGGAAGCGGAGACGACCTACACCATATCTTGGACGGTCGTCCAGAGTGGAACAACGGTGCGAAAAATCGCTTTTTATAACAGCAGCAAAACAATCATCGGACGCTCAGGCGACTGCACGAACGGCGGAACAATCACGACGCCACAGAACACTGCATTCGTTCGCTTCTACCTGAACCGATCAGACGGCATGAATGCCGCGGACGCGCCTCTGACATACATCAAAGACATCCAAATGGAAAAGGGTTCCACGCCAACGAGCTACGAAGAATACACAGGCGCAGCTCCAAGCCCATCGCCGGACTTCCCGCAGGCCATCCAGACCGTCACCGGCAGCCAGACTGTCACGATCGCCGGCACGAGCTACACGGTCGACCTCGGCTCTATCGAGCTATGCAAGCTCGGCACTTATCAGGACTATATCTGGAAAGATGGCGGCGACTGGAAGATCCACAAAGCGACAGGCAAAACCACCGCAGACGTGACCGTCAACGCTTTGAACGGAACAACCTCGGGAACAACGCAAACATCATCACACGGGGCATTCTTCATTTTTAACAGCACGCTCTCGGGAGCCAAGACAGCGATCATATCGACAAATCTCGGCGTATATAAGCTAGACGCGAATGTCGTGGGGAACGCCGGAGCAAACGCGATGGAAGACGGCACAATGTGCAATCGCCAAGGCACGAACGACCGCCTCTACTTCAGAAACACCGCGCTCATCGGCAAGACGGGCAACGCCGTCAAGTCGCTGCTGACTTCGACCGGCACGGGCGCAAACGTTTACTATTCGCTAGACACACCAACCGACACCACCATCACGGATGCGGGACTAATCGCACAGCTCGAAGCGGTCGCGGAAGCCATGGCAGAGGATGGCAAACCGTCAATCGTCACGCCAGCCGGCACGAACCTGCCGGCGATCATCATGGGCGACCTTAATGGCACTGGCGGCTATGAATGGGCGCCATCAACAGGCGGCGGACCGGTCACGGTCACGGTCGACGGCGTGGACAGCGCAAACCCCGTCTGGCACGTCTTCGGCGCATGCTCCAACCCGACGCTGACAAACAGCACAACAGGCCAAGCACTTACATGGAACGGCGACGTCCCGGCAGGCCAGGAGCTAATCATCGACATGGGCGCCCAGACCGCCACACTCGAGGGTGCGAACGTCTTCGAATTCGTCAGCGGCTCATGGATCCAACTAGCGCCAGGCACGAACCGCGTCAGCTACACGGCAGCGAACACGACGCAAGACAGCAAGCTCGAATGGAACGAAATCGTGGGCTAGGAGGCACGACATGATCAAGACCGCAGAATACAAGCTCGAGCTCCGCATCAACGGCCAGCTCATCGGCGACTTAAAGAACATCGCCCAAAACCTCAAGTGGAGCCGCTGCCGCACCAACTACGGCGTCGACGAAATCGACTTCACCGTCAACGACCAAATCCTCGAAGCATGGTGCGAGGAGCGCAACACGACCATCGACCAAATCATGAAGCCATACGCGCTCGACGCGCGGATCATACGAAACGGGGAGGCCGTCGCTGGCGGCTTCCTCGCAACGCGTCCGGCATACCAGCCACGAAACGCGAGCGCAAACTTACAGTTTCGCTTCGACGGCTATCTAAACCTGCTCGCCGGCGTCTACATCCACCCGACCGCAGCCGTCACCAAACGCGCCGACCAACTGGTCCAGGACTGGATCACGCTGGCAGAAACACGCGCCACGACCGCCGGAAAAGGCTTCGGCATCACGGCCGGCACCGCAGACCAACTGCCAAGCGTCACGCGCACCTTCAACTCATACAAGACCGTCAAGGAAGCAATCACGCAAATGACGGACAACGTCGACGGCGCCGGCATCTTCGACGTCATCTTCAACCCGAACCGTAGCTACGACATCATCAAGGACCTGGGCCGAGACATCACGAGCTGGCAACTTTACTATCCGCCACGACTCGCCGGTCAATCGGTCGCCACAATCAGCGCCGACGAGGTCCAGGGCTTCGCCAGCCACATCATCACGCTCGGAGCGGGCGAAACATCGAGCGACCCGGCCAAGAGCACGGTCATCACATCCGAGAGCACAAACAGCGACGCCGTGCTCGAATTCGGCTACGTCGAGGCACTGACCCAATACTCGAGCGTCAGCCAACAATCCACGCTCGACGGCCACAATGCCGCCGACCTGCGCGAAGCGAGCAACTGCTTCTGGGAGCCGAACATCACACTGACAGGCTCGCAGACGCCACCATCGCCGACCGAAGACTACGGCATCTGGATCGGCGACACAATCTACCTCGAAAACACGGCAGACCCGACCGGAGCAACGTCCGGCTGGTTCCGCATCCAAGCCATCGAGGTCAGCGTCAGCGCAAACGGCGCCGAGAACATCAAGCCAATAATTGAGCGAGTCGCATCATGAGATCGCTATTCGAGAAGAACGTCGAGCGCATGAGGTCGGAACTGACCGACCTTAAATGCGCCCAGAAACGCGGCCTCGGCACGATCCGCTTCTACCAGAAGACGCTCACAATGTCGCTCCCGGCTATGACGCCGAAACAAATCAAGGTTACAATCGGCCCCGATGGCTTCTTCCCGGCAGCAATCGAGATAATTGGCGGGAAGCTCTACACGGTCGCAGCCATAACAGGCGCAACGACAAGAACATTCACATTCGTCTCGCGAACCGCAGCGACCGTCACCTTTACAGCCACCGCAACTACGCCAATCGACAGCATGGAGGCCGTCTGATGACAGAATTCGACAAAACCGTCAAGGCATTCACGCGCGAGCTTAAGGAGCTCAAAAATGCACCAACACGAAGCCCGTCAGAGATGGTCATGAAAACGAGGCGCATCACCGTCTACCCGACAATCGTCGGCGCAATAGACGGATCATATCTTTCGACGTCGCCCAAGAAATACGGCGTGGCAAAAATCGTGCTAGACGAGCCAGGCTTCGCCACTCATGCAATCGTCACGGACGGCGGACAGCGCCGCTTCTTTTACAGCGTCAGCGCGGATAACTCCGACAAGGTCATCGGCATATACGCCTACGGATCGCCACAGGACGCATCTGACTTAAACGGGAACCCGAGCAACGAAAAAACGCTGTCGGTCGAGCTCGAAATTACGGCCACCTGCGACTTCACGCTCACGCAATATCAAACGGAGGACTTTTAGATGATCAAGCGCACCCTCATTCAAGAGTTCCGCGAAGCCAAGCGCGAGCTCCTCGAGCTAAAAACAGCCCAAACCAAGCCGGCAATATTCCGCCTTTTTACGTTCGACGCATCGGTCAGCTCGGTGGACTTCAACAATGGGCCGAGAACATACACGATCCACTACGACGGCGACGGCGGAGAGTCTCCGCTGATATTCATGCAGATGGGCCTGGTCTCTGCCATCTACGTCAAGCCATACGACAAGACGACGAACACACAAAAGATGCGCGTCGACTACTCAAGCGCCACGACATTCACAATCTACTCAACGCGAAAAATCACGAGCATCACCTACGATGGCCAAATGCCGAGCCCAATCTGGCCGCCAGCAGCACAATGGACGCAGGTCCTCACGTTCAACCCGGCCAACATGGGCACAACGCCAGGCTGGTGCTTGCAGAACTGCCGCCTCGGCTTCGGCATCCCATACGGCACCTATCAAAGCGCTCGCGCAGACTGGAACGCGCAGATCGCCAACGGAACGCTCCACCAGGAAACCTACCCGCCGGCAGACATCCAGGTCCCGATATACATCGACACGGGCACGGCAGCCGGCCACGTCGGCGTCTGGGACCGCGGCACATTCTACTCGGACGGCTACATCATCAACGACTTCGTGAGTTACTACGGCGAGCAGAACATCATCGGCTGGGGCGAGCTCTGCGACGGCGGTCGTGTAGTTCAGCACGTATAATCCGAACAAAGCAAGCGAAAGGAACAAATGAGTCAATCATCACTCGTCACCGAACGCGTCTGGGCAGACCCGAGCAACTACACGCAAGGGCGCCAGGACATAATCCGAGGCATCGTCATCCACCACGCCGCCTCGACGAACTTCAACAGCATCGGCCAAGTCTTCCAGCAACCAGGCCGGAACGGCTCGGCCCACTACGGCGTCGGCGGTTCAAAGATCGCGCAATACGTCCGCGAGGAAGACACCGCCTGGCACTGCGGCAACTGGCTCGGCAATAGCGCCACGATCGGCATCGAAACAACCAACAGCACGGGAGCGCCGGACTGGCGCGTCAGCGATGAGAGCATCAAGACGCTCATCAAGCTCGTCGCCGACATCGCCAAGCGCAACAACCTCGGCAAGCTCTGGCTCAACCCGGACGCCGACTACCCGACACTCAGCGGCCACCGCGACTGGTACGGCTCGGCAACATACTGCCCGGGCGACTACCTCTACAGCAAGCTCCAATACATCGCCGACAAGGCCAACGAGATCAACTTCCCACCAGCCAAGGCCGAGCTCAAATGGACGAAGCTCAGCAAGCCGGCAACATACGCGGCCAACAAGGACTGCTACCTTTACGACTTCGCCGGCACGACCGCATCGAGCGTGACAAAGGTCAAGGACTTCCACAAGGGCGACCTCATCGACATCTACGGCAAGTGCGAGAACAAGGCCATCGGCAAGACATACCTCGTCACCGAGTACAGCTACACGAACAAAATCGCGCGCGGCTTCCGTCCGGAAGACCTGGACCTATACACGCCGACCGAGTACGTCGACGACGATGCGCCGGCCGAGGTGGTCGTCCCGGTCGACAACACCAACGGAGAAATCGAGAATAATCCACGAGGGCTGACCGACAACGAACTCGCCAAGGCGGTCAAGAACATCGAAAAAGTCGGCGAGAACGCCAAAAAGGAGGGCGTCATGATACCAATGAGCAACAAAGTCTACGACGTGCTGAAAATCGTCGCGATCATCATCCTGCCATTAATCAGCGCAGTTTATGCAGGCCTGAGCAGAATCTGGGGCTTCGGCTTCGGCACAGAAATCGACCAGACCATCCAGATCATCGTCGCGGCCATCAACGTCATCCTCGGCGCCGCGCTCGTCAAATCGAGCAGCGACTACGCCAAGGAGCAGGGCAAGAAATAGACCGAGGGCTTCGCGCCCTCACTCCTGCCGCCGTTACGCTTCCAGACGGCAGGGGCGAGGCCGAGAGGCTTCGAATAAACGCGGAGGAGGTGACGAAGATGCGCGTCACTTACACGATCCGAGTCGACGGCAAAATCGACAGCAAACGGCTCTACGAGCTCGTCGCAGGCCTGGGAGCGAACGTCACCGACATGGGCGACTACACAATGCTCCACGGCGACGGAACGCCACAGCAGGCATCCGAGGCCGTCCTGTTTACGTCGTTATTCGGCAAGACAACCGCCGAAATCGACGAAATCGCAGACGAAGCACCTTAAACGCCACGAGAGGAGGGGGCTCATCATGGCAAAACATCACAGGAAGATCGAGCGAAACCAGCATCATCTGCTCTGGACGCGCAAGACATGGACGGGCCCATTCGCCCAGAAACTCCGGAGCGCGTTCGTGGTTGACATCAACTGGAACCTGCACGAGAAGCTCCACATCCACGTCGAGCCCATCCCGGTCCCATCAGAAGCCAAACTCGAGCAGGCCTGGCATGCTTACGAGCTGGACAAATATTTTATACAGCCGATGAGCATCCCGGACAAAATCCGCTGGCTCATCGAACACATCGACGACCAGGACTTCTGCGAAGCGATGGACAGACAGCTCGAATTCTTCACCAACCACTAAACCGGCGGGGCTTCGGCCCCGCTCAACCAAGTCACGCGAAAGGGCATCATGACAGAAATCATCATCGCGGCGATCAGCGCAGGGCTGCCGACCATCGCGACCATCATCACAGCAATCACGCAAGCCAAGACCGCCAGCAAGAACGCGGCCAAGCAGAGCATCCTCCAGCTCATCCTCGAGGACCGCATGGACTGGCGCGACGGCAAGCTGCCGACGAACTACCAGAACGTGCTCCACGAGTACGACATCTACACCAAGGCCGGCGGGAACTCATACGTCAAGAAGCGCGTCGAGGACTACAAAGCCTGGATCGAGAAAATCGAAGCAGATCGACAAGTGGCGTGATATAATGGGAACAGGCGGCGCAAGTGATCCGCGCCGACCAAGAAAAGCTCCCAAACGGGAGCTTTTTAGAAAAGAGCGCCACGCCTCCTTTTGTATGACGTCGGGCGCTTTTTTGTTGGGCTGGACAAATAAGCGCAATTAGTTTATAATTGAAGCAGAAATAAGCCCACAGGGCGAAAGGATCACACGATGAACAACAACGCAAAAACAACGGAGGCGGCCTTTATAATCCGCACCGGGGACTTAAAAATGCCTTACTACTTGGCACGAACCGGCAAGAACGCGGACGGGCACATGGTGAACACTTGGACGCCATTCATAGAGGACGCGAAGCGCGACTTTGAAACCATCACACAGGCCAAAGACCTAGCGCACGAGATCTTCCTCAGCGGATCCACCGAAATCCTACAGCACGGAATAACGGTCATCACGCGCCAGGTATGCCCAAAATGCAACAAGGCATATGACGGCCACGCTGCGCTCAGCAGAGTCGACAACAGAACTTATATCTGCCCAGCCTGCGGCGAGCATGAAGCCGCCGCCGCTTACTCAGAGAGGGTCTTCTAATGAGCAGCACAGACGAGCGCGCCATCGAGCGCGTCAACGAGATGATCAGCGACGAGCGAACAAAGCTCGAGGCGATCACAATCACAAATGGCGACCTGGACCCTATAATGGTTGAGGGCGAGACCGAGACCGGGTACTACTGCCAGATGATGGTCAACCCGAAAGAGTGCGCCGAAATCATGCTCGCTCACAACTACCCGACATGGAAAGTGCTCCGAGAAGACGCCCCAGATGCAATGTGGAATGAGCTCGGACGCAAATTCGGCATCAAGACCGTCTGCTCGATAGACTTATAGTTTGACAAATCGCCACGGACGTGCTAGTATAAAGGCAGATTGAAAGCCGCAAAATCCACTCCCGCAAAGAGTGGCTTTTTGCGCCCGTCACTCCAAGCCCCGAATGACAACGCAACATTCGGAGGTAAAACATGGAGCAAAACCAACAGGACAGGCTCGAGCGAAACTTCATTCTCATCCCGCTCGAAATCTTCAACGATAAACGACTCACACCGTGCGACAAAATTGTCTACGGCAGGATCAACAGGTTCGCCGAATTCTACGAAGCGGCAGCAACCACGGCCGAACTCCTCGGCATCAGCGAGCGCCAAGTGAAGCGCAGCAAGCAGATGCTCGAACAGCTCGGCTATATTGAGTGCATCGCATCTACGAGCAAGGGCAAACGCTACCGGACAAACGACGAAACGGTAAGGCGTGCCATATTGGCACAGCAAGAGCCCGAGGGGTGCCAAATTGGCACGGGAGGGGTGACAAATTGTCCAAAAGGGGTGACAAATTGGCCAACAGAAAGTAAAGAGAGCTTAAATGGAAAGGAAAGTTCTTCCAAAGATAAATCTTTGGAAGACGCAAGCGCCGGCGAGAGTGAGCAAATAAATGAAGAACAGCCGAAGCGCTACGGCAACGCCGAGGTCAACGACGCCCTCGACCTATGGGAACACGAGACGGGCTTCAATCACCGCAGCACCAAGTCGGAACGCTACGCAATCGCCGGGCTCATCAAGCAACACGGCTACGAGCCCACGAAAGCGCTTATAAGGCGCGTCGGCATCGCAACACGAAGCCGAGACCGTTTCGCGCCACAAATCGCCAAACCGAGCCAATTACGCGGCAAATACAGCAAATTGGAAGCGCTCGTCCAATGGGAACGTCGCCAGGACTTCCGCGAACCAGGCCAGCCAAACCTCCAAAAGCTCTACGAGACGCCCGAGGAATACCGACGACCAGAGCCGGAAGACACGACGACCAAGGAGCAGCGCCATGCCAACGCCGAAGCCATCCGCGAGCAATACCGCGGCACCAAGTACGAGGCGCTCTTCTGCCGACGTCGCTCAAGCGAGAAAGGCGGTGAGTCATGCTAGGCGCAGACGGCAA
>Ga0310696_10001759_pt1 | contig 30533 bp, 21 predicted proteins | sample AusTroGonzalo_MG_4_FD_203885 | JGI IMG/M metagenome (GOLD analysis project Ga0310696, IMG submission 203885) | Bovine rumen microbial communities from tropical cattle in Woodstock, Queensland, Australia - Gonzalo_02 (v2) (version 2) | ecosystem: Host-associated > Mammals > Digestive system >... | reverse complement strand
GTCTTGCCCCAGTAGCTTTCGCACCATTGCTCTCTGAGGGCCATCATCACCGAATTGGGATTGAACATCGAGGATTGCGCCCCTATCTGATAGCCGTCATACCATTTCACCATTTCGTCGAAGTCCATGCCGTGCTTCTCGGCCAACTGGCGAACCTCATCCTTCGTGAAGCCGAAGAACGGAGCCAGTGCCCCAGCTGTTACCATCGAATATTCCTGAAAGTTGTTCATGGCCGACTGGGTATTATACTTCTTGATGGGCAGTATGCCCGTCAAATACACCCCTGCGAAGACATCAACGGCAGAAATGTCCTTAAACATGCGGCGCAGCAGGTCGAGATACTTGTCCATCGCCTCCGGCTTGTCCTCGAAGACGCGGCAGACAGCATCCCACTCGTCGATGATCATGATGAACCTATCGTCCGTGGCGGCGACAATCTGTTGCAGGTATTTCATCAGGTGGTCGCCTTCCTGGTATTCCACCTGTGGATATGCCGCCCTGACATCCTTGATGATTTCTTCCTGGAAGTTAGCCACTATACCCTCGTCCTTACAGTTGGATGTAAAGGTGGTCATATCAACGAATATGACCGGGTACTTGTTCAGATGCTGCTCGAATGTGGGGGCGCCGGCTATCTCCAAGTCGGTGAAGAGGCTGCGTGAGTCGCACGAGTGGTCGTAGTAGGCGGCCAGCATCTTTGCCGCCATCGACTTGCCGAAGCGGCGGCAGCGCGTCACGCAACTCATTTTCTGTTCCGTGAACAGCGTCTTGTTTACCACGGCTATCAGCCCCGACTTGTCAATGTACTCGCTGTTGCGAATCTGGCGGAATCCCTCGTTCCCCTTGTTAATGTATATGCCCATAGTTCATGTCCCCTTATTTCGGTGACTAATGCGGCGACAAAGTTACGACTTTTTCCCGAAACAACAAAGCGGATGCAGGAAAAAATTGTTTTTTCCTGCATCCAACTCCATGGGGTAAGGGATTATTTGTCAGACTTCCACTATCGCTCTGGATAGTAGCCCACCTTCACCTTTGAGATATAGATGGTGGCGGAGCGGGAGTTCTCAATTCTCAGGTAGCCGTCTGTCTCACCCTCCGCAGACTGGCCGACAACCGTGATCTTTGTCCATTGCCCATCCTTTAAAGTCCACCGTCCGTTATTGCCGTTCCCCTCAATCTTGTTGCCGGAGAATACTACATCGAAAACGGCGTTCTTGTCAGACTTTACCCAGATGGTCGTGGTGTACTCTGTGAACGGCTCGACCTCGAAGCCTTCAATGATGCGGACATTGGATGCTCCATTGACCTTCAGGCAGTTCTGGTCGTCATAATTGACTATTTCGGCCTTTCCCTTTTCTATTGTACCGTCGAAAGTGGTCATCGTACTGTAGTCTACCGACTTCACTTCCACGTAGCCGGTGTTGAGCTTGACAGTCACCAGTGCCGCATAGCTCCAAGGCTGCGTTTTGAAAATAATATAGCCTGGGATGGACGTAGCATCAACATCCTCTGAGAATACGACAATGTTACCCACGTTGTCCTCGATGGTCAAGTTTTCCACGCCCGTCCAGCTTGCCGGACAGAGCATGTAGAGCGTCTCGCCGGGGGCGATGACGGCCATTTCTCCCGCCGTCTCGCTGATGGAGGAGTAGAAATCCACCACGCCGGGCAGCGTCGTGTAGTTGTCTGCCGTGGGCTGGGCGGTGCCGAGATAGAAGTATCTGGCACTGGCCATGATGCTGATGATGCTGGAGATGTCGGCCACGTCGACCGCGCCGTCCTTGTTCACGTCGGCATAGTGGGCGACGCCTCCGAGCGTTGCATCCTCGGCCATGACGCTGATGACGGAGGAGATGTCGGCCACGTCCACGGAATAGTCGCCGTTAACGTCGCCCCATGGCCGCACGCTGACCTCAATCTCCTCAATGTTTGCGAACAGGCTCCATGCGTCTATGGCTTCAAAAGTCCGCTTCGTGCCCTTGGGGACAAAGAGGGTGGCGTTTTTATATACAGATTCAGAGAACGTGTTGCCGTCGATTGCAAAAGGCTTCCGATTGAGCATGGTGACGCTCGTGAGGCCGGTGTAATCCTTGAAAGCATCGCCGGCGATGCTGGTCACACGCTCTCCAAGTGTCAGTTCCTTGATGGACTGGATGCCTCTGAACCAGCTGCCGACACTGGTGCCGTTGAAGGTGACACTTGTAAGGTTGTGGCAGTTATTGTAAGCGTCGATGTCGAAGGAAGATAGTTCGGAAGTAAGTATCGTTATGGTGGTGAGGCCATTCAATTCACTGAGCACCCCACTCTTGACAGTTCTTACATTCTCTCCAAGGGTTATCTCCTTGATAGCATCATTAGTCCAGAACCAGTTATCGACCGTGGCGCAATTGAAGGTGACGCTGGTAAGGCTGTTGCAGGCATAGAAAGCAAAGTCGTAGATGGCGGTAACACCCTCGGGGATGGTGACGCTGGTGAGGCCGGTGCAGCCGAAGAAGGCTGAGGGGCCGATAGTGGTAAGGCTGGCAGGGAGGTTGATGCTGGTAAGACTGGTGCAGCCCTCGAAAGCAGCGTTGCCGATGACGGTGACTCCCTCTGGAATGGTGATGCTCGTAAAGTCGGTGCAGCTATAGAAAGCATCGCTGCCGATGCCGGTCACGTCCGAAGGGATTGACGAACTGTTGCAACCCTGCAGAAGAGTGTTGCTTGCCGTTTCTATGAGGGCGTTGCATCCGTTCCGGGAGTCATAGACCGTGTTTCCTTCCTCCACGATGATGCTCTCAAGGCCAGTGCAATGGGAGAAAGAGTGGTCGATGCTGGTCACGCCCTTCGGAATAGTGATGCTGGTAATGCCTTCGCAACCATAGAAAGCATTTTGGCCGATGGTGGTAACGTTCTTTGGAATGGTGATGCCAGTAAGGCCGGTGCAGCCAGAGAACACGCCGTCCTCGATTCTGGTCATACTCTCGGGGATGATGACGCTGATAAGGCCAGTGCAACCCATGAAAGCATTGAAGCCGATGGTGGTCACATCCTCGGGGATGGTGACTTTGGTAAGGGCGGTGCAGTTGTAGAAAGCATTATAGCCGATGGTGGTCACGCCCTCGGGTATTACGGCACTTGTAAGGCCAGGACAAGCACAAAAAGCATAGCCAGCGATGCTGGTCACGCCCGCCGGGATGATAGTCTTGTTGCAACCCTGAATAAGGGTATTGCTTGCCGTTTCGATGAGGGCGTTACAGTCGCTGCGGGAGTCGTAGACCATATTCCCCTCCGCCACGGTGATGCTCTCAAGACCGGAGCAACCGGTGAAGGCATAGTAGCCGATGCTGGTCACGCTCGAAGGAATGTTGATGCTTGCAAGACCTGCGCAACCGGAGAAAGCTTCTCTGGCAATGCTGGTCACACCCTCGGGAATCGTCGAACCGTTACAACCCTTGAGGAGGGTGCCGCTTGCCGTCTCAATGAGGGCGTTGCAGTTATTGCGCGAATCATAGACCGTGTTCCTCTCCGCTACGGTAATGCGCTCAATGGCATAGCAACCCATGAAAGCATGATTGCCGATGCTGTTCATAGTGGAAGGGATGCTGACGCTGGTAAGGCTGGTGCAGTCCTGGAATGTGCCCCAGTCGTTACCATACTTGTCATAGTCTTCAACGATAGTCACGCCCTCCGGGATGTCGATGCCCGTAAGGCCGGAGCACCAAGCAAAAGCTCCGCCCCTGATGATGGTCACGCCCGCAGGGATGGTGATGCTGGTCAGCTCCTTGCATTGAGTGAAAGCATTGTAGCCGATGCTGGTCACTTTGTAGCCGTTGGCATGGTCAGGTATGGTGACATGTCCCTTTGTGTCTCGATAAATGGCATTGATACTGACATTGTAATCATCTGTTCCCACCGCGCAAGTCTTGTCAGCCTCGCTGATCACCTTGAAGTTCATTTCCACGCCCTCGACGGTGTTTACCGTGAAAATGTCGCCGTCTGCCGCCCACAGCATCGCTGAGCTAAGCAGGGAGAGGAATGTAAATAAGATTCTTTTCTTCATAAATTGTTTCGTTTTAATCCCATCGCAACACCCCATGCAGTGCAATTTTGTTTCTTTTAGGTTATGCATATATACAAAAAAGGCGTAGGTGTCTGTTTCTCTCGCCTACCCTGGAACCACAGGCTCTCGCATTGCCTACATCACACAGGATAGACAACGCAGTTAGCCCACGCCAGTACGAACTATATAATATATGGTATATATGAACGTACCACACAGACAATTCGGTTGTCATCTGCCTGTTGTGATGTTACGGATTTGCGAGATTCGTGGTTCACAACGACAGACGTTCGAAAACGTCTTTTTCATATATATGGTCACCCGTCCATGGCTTGCGGCTCGTCGCAGTCCTGCGGGCTGGCACGGGGCCTGCCCCTACAAGTGACGGTGCAAAGGTACGGAAAGTTTGTGAATCTGCAAAGAAAAGTAGAGGAAAATTTGGTGGTAATGGGAAAAATGCTAATATTCACATCGCCAAATACCAAAAAGGGACTTCATGATGTAAAAGCCGTTCTTGAACGGCAAAAGTGGCGAGATGACTGATGGACAGAATAGAATGTGGAAAAGTAAAACAAGTTGTTTTGGTTAAGAGAAGTCCGTCCAAACCCTCAGAAAAAACGGCTTTTTCTGTACCAAAACAAGTTGTTTTACTTTGGGGATACTTGGTGATACTTTGAGAGAAAGGCGCAACTAGGGGGTAAGAAGGCCGGTATTTCACTTCAAATCTTCCTTCGAATCTCACTTCGTGCCTAGCTATTTGCAAATTATTCGCCGCAAAATTTTGTGTTCTCGGAAAATGTTGTTACCTTTGCATTCTAAAATAGTTGCCTTTGCATTTAAATACATTTACCATAGCATCTTAAAACAAAAATACCGACATAAAAATACATATTTAACTAATCATTAAAGAAGAATGGAAATGAAAACAAAAATTGTTTGTGTGCTCGCCGCCATGATTGTCGGCGGTACAAGTGGCTTACACGCACAACAGGAAATGCTGGATGTAGAGAATGGCAAGGCAGTGCGCCACATTGCCTTCGACCAGGAACAGGTGACCGTCAACTACAAAGACGGCTCACAGGAGGAGAACGTACAAAATGCCCTGTTCGTGTTTTCTTCAGAAGTGGTGGGCATCAGGGACAATAACCGTGAAACAATAAACAATAACGGTGAAACAATAAACAATAACGGTTATTACGACCTGCAGGGCCGACGCATCTCTCAACCCTCAACGCTAAACGCTCAACCCAGACGGGGAATATGGATTGTGAAAAACGGTAACAAGACAACCATCAGAATCAACAAATGAAAGGAGGAGCACGCACTATGAAGAAACTATTACTTTCATTGATTATGCTGACGGTCACGATGGTGGCCAGCGCCAAGGTGGTGAAGTTTACTATGGCCGACGGAACGACCAAGGTCTATACCTCGACCCAGCTCGGAGCCATCGATGTGGACGACGACGGTAACGTCACCGTCACCGACTATCAGGGGGTGGAGATAGAAACTATTGCTGCCTACGACATCGCGGAACTCAGCATTGGCGACGATGCCGAGATTATGGAGATAAAGGAGCGCAACTTGGAGTTCAGCCTCTCTATTATCGGCTTCGACGGCCCTCCACTCTTCTCCCGTCCAATCCGTCAGGTGAACATCGCCTATCCCACGACCGACCCCTTCGGCAACCCCATCACCATGAGCGGCGTCATGCTCATCCCCGAGAATATCTCGTCGGGTAAGGACGCCTGTGAGGGCATCCTGCTCTTCAACCACTACACCGTGATGCACCGCGACGAGGCGCCCTCGCGCGGTTACGACACATTGGAGGGCTTTTTCATGTCCAACCCCCTCAACCCCAACTACATCATCGTGGAGAGCGACTACTACGGCTTCGGCGTCACCGAGCGCTTCCCGCAGTCATACATTCAGGGTACCGTCAACGCCCGTGCCAACTTGGATTGTCTGCTTGCCGCACGTCAGCTGCTCACCGACATGGGCATCGACTACGGCCCTCTGACGTTCAATATCGGGTACAGCAGTGGCGGCTTCGAGGCACTATGCTCACAGAAGCTGCGCGACATGGAGTATGCCGACCAAATCAGCTTCGACAAGACTTTCGCCGGCGGTTCTCCCTCCGATGTCAAGGAGTGCTACCGCCAGTATGTCCAGATTGACTCTACGGCCTACAATGCCGTGCTGCCCCTCCTCATGATTGCCACCAATGGGACGCAACGCCTGGGCCTCACCTACGAGGACGTGTTCCAGCCTTGGCTCGCCGCCCGCATCGACGAGCTCTTCATGTCGAAGAACTACTCCGCCTGGCCAATTTGCGACAGCCTTGGCCGCGAGAAGAAAGTCCACGAGATGCTCGCCGATGCCTACTGCGATCTCACCAGTACAGAGAGCAGCAAGATTCAGTCGGAATTTCAGAAGATTAGCGTCACTAACGGCTGGAACCCCGACCCATCGCAACACATCTACCTCTTCCATTCACGCGACGACGACTATGTGCCCGTGCAGTCCGGACGCCCTGTCATCAGCTATCTGAAGGCCCGCGGATTCACGCCCAGCATCATTCCCGGACGCACCAACCTGCAGACAAACTTCATAGTGAAGAAGTTGGGACACCTTACGGGAACGGCAGTCTATTACGTGCAGACGTTGGCCGCCATTGTTGCATGGCCGAAGATGTATGAGGACGGACAGCTGAAGCCCATCTACAGCGACATCCTCACACAGGATGTCAAAGACCCCGTCACCATCTTGCGCTACTTAGACGAACAAGGCATTGACTGCCGTACCATCATCAAGCAACTCATGTCGCAGATGATGAACATCGTGAACGGCGGTGAGGGCAGCAGCGATGACACCATCAACATCTTTGCCCTCATGTCTGTCATCAGCAACATCTGCACCAGCTTAGGCACCGACATGCAGGAGCTGACTGAGATGTTCTCCGACTCAGGCATCGACATCTTCGGCTTCTTCGTCAACCTTGTGACTTACCTCAACGAGCAACCCGACGCCGATGCCGACACAGGTACTGCCCGTGTGATGCGCGCCATGCTAAACCTGCCGCAGACGCCCGCCTACAGCAACGAGCTGCTGCTGCGCAACTGGCTCAGAGAGAACGGGGTGGAGTTACCGTGAAACAATAACCAATAAACAATAACCGTGAAACAATAACCGTAATGAAAAAACTATCCTTCAGTTTGATGCTTGCCCTGCCTATGGCAGCAAGTGTCTAAGGATTCCCACAAAAAATCCCCGTACCATTTGGCGGTACGGGGATTTCTTCGTACCTTTGCACCCCGAAATGAAGCGATTAGATTGGTATATCATCAAGAAGTTCATCGGCACGTACATCTACAGTATCGTGCTGATTATCTCGATTAGCATTGTGTTCGACTTCAACGAGCACATGTCGAAGTTCGCGGCTACACATGCACCGTGGCGCGCCATCGTCTTCGACTACTACGTGAACTTCGTGCCCTATTTCTCCAACCTCTTCTCGCCGCTCTTCGTCTTCATCGCCGTCATCTTCTTCACGTCGAAGCTGGCTAGCAACAGCGAGATTATTGCCATGCTCGCCAGCGGCACCAGCTTCAACCGCCTCATGCGGCCCTATATGATTTCGGCGGCGCTCATTGCTGCCGTGAACTACTACCTCGGCGCCTACGTCATTCCCCACGGCAACGTCACCCGACAGGCCTTCGAGGTGAAATACAAGAACAACAAGAAGAACACCTCGGCGCAGAACGTGCAGTTGCAGGTGGGGCCAGGCATCATCGCCTACATACAGCAGTACGACGACATCTCGAAGCGCGGTTACGGTTTTTCGCTCGACCAGTTTGAGGACAAGAAGTTGATTAGCCACATGACGGCCAACGTCATCCAGTACGACACCATTAGCGATTCACGCAACCACTGGAAGGCGCTCAACTACAAAATCCGTACGCTCAAGGGATTGCGCGAGCAGATAGAGACGGGTGCAGAGCTCGACACCATGATTATGATGGAACCAATGGATCTCGTCTTTTCCAAGGGTCAACAGGAGACGTTCACCTCGCCCGAACTGCTGCGCTACATCTCTAAGCAGCAGGAGCGTGGTTCTACCAACGTCATACAATATGAGGTGGAGTACCACAAGCGCATCTCCAACTCCTTTGCCTCGTTCATCCTCACCGTCATCGGCGCCTCGCTCTCCTCGCGTAAGCGCAAGGGAGGCATGGGCATGTACCTTGGCATAGGCCTGGCGCTTTCCTTCTCCTACATCCTCCTGCAGACGGTCACCGCCACCTTCTCCACCAATGCCGGTATGCCCGCCATCCTGGCCGCCTGGATTCCTAATGCCATCTACGCCGTCATCGCCTTCTTTTGCTATAGGCAAGCCCCGAATTAAGTTACGATTTGACAATTTACAATTTACGATATGACTGCGCAATGACCTTTGAAGAAACATATCTCAACGACAACATCCTCGATGCGCTCTATGACATGCACTTCGAGGAGATGACTCCCATTCAGGAGAAGTGCATACCCGAAATACTCGACGGCCGCGACGTGCTGGGCGTGGCGCAGACGGGCACCGGCAAGACTGCGGCCTACCTGCTGCCCATCTTGTCGATGCTCGATGATGACCGTGCTTCCAGGGCGGACGAGGACGGCCGCGCTCCCAGATTCCCTGATGATGCCATCAACTGTGTGGTGATGGCTCCGACGCGCGAGCTGGCACAGCAGATTGACCAAGCCATGGAGGGCTTTTCCTATTACCTCGACGGTGTGTCATCGATAGCTGTCTATGGCGGCAACGACGGTTCGCGCTTCGATCAGGAACTGAAGAGCTTACGCGGCGGTGCCCCTGTGGTCATCGCCACGCCGGGGCGACTGCTGAGCCACCTGAAGGTGGGCAATCTTGACCTCTCCAGGACAAGCTTCTTCGTGCTTGACGAGGCCGACCGCATGCTCGACATGGGCTTTATTGATGACATCCTTCAGATTACGAAGCTGTTGCCTCCGAGCTGTCAGAAGGTGATGTTCTCGGCCACCATGCCGTCGAAGGTACGCGAGCTGGCCGTAAGCCTGCTCCATGACCCTGTGGAGGTGAAACTGAAGGTGAGCCGTCCGGCCGACAAGATACATCAGATGGCTTACGTCTGCTACGAGCCGCAGAAACTGAAAATCATTGACCACCTCTTCCAGAACGGCGACCTCAAGCGCGTCATCATCTTCTGCGGGAAGAAAGAACGTGTGAAGGACATCAACCGCTCCCTGCAACGGCTGAAAATCAACTGTGCGCCCATGCACTCTGACCTCACGCAGGCAGAACGGGACGACGTGATGTATCGCTTCAAGGCCGGACAGGTGGATGTGCTTGTGGCTACGGACATCGTGTCGCGTGGTATCGACATCGACGACATCGCCATCGTCATCAACTATGACGTGCCCCACGATGCCGAGGACTATGTGCACCGCATCGGCCGCACCGCCCGTGCCGAGCGTGACGGCGAGGCCATCACCTTCGTCAGCGGCGACATGGACATCAGGAAGTTCAAGCAAATCGAGCAGTTCCTGAAGAAGGAGGTGGAGAAACTTCCCCTGCCTGAAGGCTTGGGCGAAGCGCCGGAGTATAAGGCCAGCGGGCGCCCCACAGGCGGCGGCAACCGTGGCCGTGAAAGAGGCCGTGGAAGAGGCCGGAGCAGAAATGGCGGCGGTAATGGCGACGGACGAGGGAACCACCGAGGAGGACGTCGCAAGAAGGGAAACGACAATAAAGGAGAAAAGAGTAAAGAGTGAAACAGGTAAGACCGAAAAAGAATCTGGGGCAGCACTTTCTCACCGATTTGAGCATTGCCCGCCGCATTGCCGACACGGTAGATGCCTGTCCGGACATTCCCGTGCTGGAGATAGGACCGGGAATGGGCGTGCTCACGCAGTTCCTGGCGCAGAAGCCTCGAGAACTGGCCGTGGTGGAGATTGACAAGGAGTCGGTGGAGTATCTGAACTCAAACTTCAACCCTCAACCCTCAACTCTCAACCCTCAACCCTTAACTCTTAATATCATCCAGGGCGACTTCCTCCGCATGAACCTCAACGAGGTGTTCGGAGGGCGGCAGTTCGTGCTTACAGGCAACTACCCCTACGACATCTCGTCGCAGATATTCTTCAAGATGCTCGACAATCGCGACCTCATCCCCTGCTGCACGGGCATGATACAGCACGAGGTGGCTCTTCGCATGGCCGCCAAGCCGGGTAACAAGCAGTATGGCATACTGTCGGTGCTGATGCAGGCATGGTACGACGTGGAGTACCTCTTCACCGTAGAGCCATCGGTGTTCAACCCGCCGCCAAAGGTGCAGAGTGCCGTGATACGGCTTACGCGCAACAACGTCACCGAACTGGGATGCGACGAACGGCTCTTCCGCCGCGTGGTGAAGGCCACCTTCGGTCAACGTCGTAAGATGCTCCGCGTGTCGCTGCGCCAGCTCTTCGACCAGCAGCCGCCGGCCGAGTTCTTCCAACAGGACATAATGACCCAAAGGCCGGAACAGCTGACGATAGCGGAGTTTGTAAAGTTGGTTAACAGTTTAGAGTTGAGAGTTAAGAGTTAAGAGAGTTATCGCTTCGCGATTAAGAATAATAAATTGAGAATTGGAATTAGCATTAGGTCAACGAAGGATTAGTATCTCGCTGGGTAGTGAGACGATGGTCATGGTGCTGGTATGCCTCGTGTGGGCCTCCCCGCTTGTGGGTTATTCGAAAGGCATCATCAACCGTCTGCCTTTGTTGGGCGACTATTCCGAGCTGACGATGGGAGCCATCTATGTCATACCGCTGCTGATGGCCCTTCCTGCCTTGGTTCAGAAGTTCTGCCTGGCCGACTATCTGTTCTTCTTCGTCTGCACGTTCTACTATCTTTGGTGCTATGTGGGTTACCCTGAGAACACGCCCTTCCTCAATGAGAATATATTCGTCTGTTTCTGCTGCGTGTTCCCTTTCTATTTCATAGGTCTCTTGATAGACATCGACCGCCTTTTCAAGCCCTTTTTGTATCTTTCTACGGCTTGCATACTCATGGACTTGTTCTATTTCCTGATATATGCCCCTGAACAGAAAAACATGGACGAGGTGGCGGGTTTCGACAATATGTACCGTGCCTACCTGTCTTTACCTCATGTGGCCCTGCTACTGTGGGCGCTGCTGCGCCAGTTTCGTATATGGAAGGCCGTCATGTTTTTTCTTGGCGTGCTCTTTCTCCTTTCCTGCGGCACGCGCGGCCCGCTGGTATGCCTGGCATTCTTCGGTATCGTCTATTTCCTCTTCTTCATGAATTTCCGTGGTGCCCTCTACGTGAAGGGAACCATCGTGGCATTGGGCGTGTTGACCCTTGTGTTTCTCCGTGAGCTCGCCCTCTTCCTGGCGCAGACCTTCCTAGGCCTGAACTTGAGTACGCGCATCATGGAGAAAATAGTCTTTGGCGATTTGGGTAATGACACTTACCGTGGCGACCTTCGAGAAATACTATACGGAGTGCTTGAGCGGGGTGACCATTTTTTCGGCCTCGGTCTGTTTGGCTGTGGTAATTATGGCATCAACTATCCGCACTTCATGCCGCTTGATTTCTTCTGCACCTTCGGTTATTTCCTCGGCAGCGTGCTATTACTTCTTGTGACCACGCTGATAGGATGGACTTTTTGGCGGTCGAGAGGCACGTTGGCTCAGGTTTTCGTCCTCTTCCTGTTCTCATTGAGCATCATCAAGCTCATGTTCAGTGCTACATTTGTCTGCGAACCCTTTTTCTTCCTTCTTATTGGCTTCTGTGCAAGACAGTTGCTAATGTCTGCGGGAAGGCCGGATGCAACGCTTGAGAAATCTTGAAAGCCTCTCGTTGCAGGATTTCAATACCAGACTTTTGCTTACGTGGTGATGAAGGACAATGCTGACGAAAGCCGTAAGCGGACAATCGTTCAGTATATACAGCACTCTTCTGTCGTAATCTGTTGGTTCGTATTTCTCCAACATTCTCCGCAGACATTCGTCTTTACAGCCAGGAATCAGCTCCCGGCATTTTTCCCTGTATAGTTCTGCCGCATGGATTTTCTCTTCTGCGTCGTTTTTGAAATTGGAACTGATATTCTCGCCTGACTGACGAAAAACGGTAAGGATGTCGTTGGTGGACACGATGCCATGCTCCATCCCGAAAAGGAAAATGGAAAGGCTATCGCTTCCCCATGCTCGGGGCAGGGAATAGTATCCACCCAAGGCCCTGGCACACGTTGTCCTAATCATAAATTCCGATATCGTCTGCCGCCTTTCTCCTTTTAACTTCTGCCACATGTAATCGTATACCGCCTCGTACTCTGGCGAAGAGTTAAAGATGAAGTCAAGGCTTCCGTCCTGGCAGATTCCCTTGACCCTTGCCCGGAATACGTCGACGTCGGGGTATTTCTCCGCAAGGGCAAGCAGCGTCTCTACGAATTGCGGTTCGTAGACATCATCATCACACAGGAGACAGAAGTATTCGCCACGGGCGTAAAACAGGCATTTGTTCCATTGTGCGACCAAGTCTTTGCCGCCGATGTTCTCTTCGTTGATGAAATATCTTATTCTGTCATCGTTAAAGGACTCGACTATAGGAGAAATCTCGTATGGTGACTTGTCGTTGACCACCACTATCTCTATGTCCTTGTAGGTCTGATTGACAGCCGAGCTGATGGCTTGTTCCAGATAAGTGGCCTTATATGCAGGGATGGCTATTGTGACTAAGCAGTTTTTCATCTTCTTTGGTTTGATTGTGGATGTGAGGCTCAATGTCGCCAAGGTGTTATTTTCTTTGGAATGAGTTCCAGCAAGTCCTTGTCTTTTATCACGAACAGATGCAAGCACCCATAATATGCTGCGACAAAGAATGACGCAACAAACATGGCTCTTAGATGGGAGGGGTCAAAGTGCTTGAGCGCTAGGCAGACAATTACTGCGGGAATGGAATACAGGATATTCACCAGTATCTTCTTCGTGGTGCTGGAGAGGGGGAAGTACCGTTTTGCCACCATTACTGCCGAAATCATAACACTTACCTCGGACAAGAGCCACGCCAGGGAGGAACCCACACATCCCATGCTCTTCACAATCAGGAGGTTGACCATCACGCCGACGATGGCTCCGATAATTGCGTTTACAAGAATGACTCTGTCCTTCTTCAGCGCAATGAGGATTTGAACAACCAGTATCTGCTCAAAGCCGATGATAAAGACAAGGGGCATGATGATGGTAAGCGGGATGGCGGCTTTCTCATAACCTGAACCTGAAATGATGTCAATGATTTCCGATGCAAACACAGAACTAATCACTATCAGGGGGAACGAGAAATATATCAATACAGAGAACGACTTGCTGATTTTCTCCCTGAACTCTTGAGTCTTACCCTCCGCCAAAAGATTGCTCATACGCGGAAGCATCACGGCTGTAAATGCCAGCAGGAATCCTATGATTATCTTGTGAAGCTTGGTAGCCGTGGCATAGAGACCTACCTCCGTAGTATTGGTGACAAAGCCGAGGAACACGACGTTGAACGATGTGTACATAGACGTCAGAAGGCTGTAGCTTCCCAACGTAAGGCATGACTTAAGATATTTGAGGGGATGAATGTCCTTTAGTACAAATGTGAGATACTTCCTTGCATGAATGCAATTCACAAGGGCATTAAGGCCCTCCGTAATTGCCGCAAGTGCGAAATAAATGACATAGTCGTCCTTCTCGCGGATGAATACAAAGACAGCTACTACAAAAAAACATCTTATCACAATGTTACGGATGGTGATGTATCTGAAATTCTCAAGTCCTCGGTAGAACCAATCTATCATGGAGGAAGCAAAGAGCAGTTTGGCAAGGCCGATATACATTAGGGCCTTGTGCTCGGCAAATTGGGGGACAACTTGTATGGATACAACCAATGTCGTGGCAACAATGATGACAAGTATGAGGTTCAAGCCGATGATGCTGTAAAAAGCCTTGCTCAAGCCTGTCCTGTCTCCCCTCTTCCGTGCTATCTCACGAATACCTGTGTTTTGTATTCCCAGCATGGAGAAAAGCACGAAGTAGTTGATAATGCTGTCCACAAAATTACAAATGCCGATATTTGTAACCCCTAGAACTCTCGACACGTAAGGAAAGGTTATCAAGGGGAAAATATAGCCGGCAGTGGTGAGAATACTGCTGTAGAGAAAGTTCTTTTTTACACCCATCTGCAATAGAAATAACGCAACATTTTTTGAAATATTATGCCATTTTGAGCCGACCCTAAATTAATGTTCGTAGGTTTGCTGAACTTCCTCGGCTGGTTTGCTGAACTTCCTCGGCTGGTTTGTTGAGCCTCCCCAGCTGGTTTGCTGATCCTCCTCGGCTGGTTTGCTAATCCTCTTCGGCTGGTTTGCTGATCCTCTTCGGCTGGTTTGCAGAGCAAGGTAGGTGTTTCTGTGAGAAAAGGGGGCATTATTTCAACTGCTGCCCTTGTGTAGGGATGGCATAAAGTCCAGGGGGCAATGATAAAAAACACCAAGATATTTGGCTCGGTCTGAAAAAATGAGTACCTTTGCACGCGAAAAGAGCACTGACCATGACAGGAAAAGAAGACGGACGTTTCAAAGCTTACCATCCGATGGTGGTAAAAGCCTACGAGGAGATGGATAATTTCCTCGTTGCTGACGATGGCAGGGACACGGGGTGGTGCTGCATTTATTTCTCGAGCAACGGTATCTATAATCCCAGTGACGAGGCCACTTTCGAGCGTGAGATTGTGGTTAAGAACCGGTTCGAGTTCTATGGCATGAGGCTCGCTCAGTGCTCTAAGCATATCTTTCTTCGCGACGTGCATAAGCAGTGGTACCTGAAGGGTATCAGCAAGACATGCGACAGCATAGAGAAACTGGCTGCTTTCCTGAAGGAGCAGACCAGCGGACTCCATGTCATCACCCTCGGCTCGTCGGCCGGCGGCTATGCGGCAGCCTTGCTTGCTACGCTGATTCATGCTGATTATGCCATCTGCATCGATGCCCAGTTCAGCCTGTATGATGAGGCTATCTTTGGCTCATTGGAAAAGAATCCCTTCGTGGATGAGCTGAAGGACACGCCTGCGAGCAGGTATTTCAACCTGAATGAAGTCTTGGGCGACGTGCCAGTCTATTATTTCCATTCAGCATTCTCCCCCTTCGACCAGCGGGCTGAGGCGGTGGTAAAGGGTAACAGGGCTGTCCGCTCTATTCCCTTCAAATCGGCAGCCCATGGCGGACCTTTCGATACAGCCTTATACCAATACTTATTTAGCCTGCCCAAAGATGGGATCGAACGGCTTGTGGGTAAGATGCACCATCCACGCTTGTTCCTGCTGAGACACATCTTCTGTCCCGGAGTGCTGGAACGTATAGTACACAGGGCGATGAAGTGACAAAGTAATGAGTGATAAGAAAATAGCCGTCATAGCCGTAGCCTATAACCGTACGGAGAGTCTCGCCCGACTGTTAGAGTCGTTGGAGCGGGCTTCTTATTTGGTGCCGGTGACGCTGATCATCTCCATTGACAAGAGCAATACCGATGCTGTGGAGCGTATGGCCGACGGCTATCACTGGCCTCACGGGGAGAAACGGGTGACGAAGCATGAGAAGAACCTCGGACTGCGGGTTCACATGCTGTCCTTAGGTGACTACTTCGACGAGTTCGACGCGCTCATCGTCTTGGAGGATGACGTGACGGTGGTTCCCTCGTTCTATTACTATGCACAGGCCTGTGTGGAGAAATATTATGATGACGACCGCATTGCGGGTGTCAGCCTCTATAGCTTCTCCTCGAACTATCAGACCAGTCTGCCCTTCATGCCGGTAAAGACCCAGTGGGATGTCTACTTCATGAACTGTGCCCAGTCGTGGGGCGAAGTGTGGATGAAGAAGCAGTGGTTGGCGTTCAAGGAGTGGTATGACAGTAATTTACAATTTACAGATGTACAATGTACAATTGACAAATCCTCTCCAACAGATGGCTTCAGCTCTGACCGTCTGCCCCGGTGCCTGAGCCAGTGGCCGGAGTCGTCGTGGCTGAAATATCATACGCGCTACTGTATTGAGGAGGACAAGTTTTTTGTCTATCCCTACTTCTCGCTTTCGACGAACAATGCCGATGCGGGGGTGAACCACCATGAGGCTGCAGATACCTTCTTCCAGGCCAATATGCTGGTAGCTGTACAGCAGGAGTTCCGATTACTAACACCTAATACCCAACACCCAACACCTACGGTATGTTACGACGGGTTCTTCCAGGCTCGGTTCTTGGGAAAGTATTTAGACATCGCAGAGGAGGAGTTGTGTGTGGACCTCTTCTCGGAGAAGCCTTCAGGTCTGTTCCGCCGCTATGTGCTGACGAATCGTCTGCTGCCCTACAAGGTAGCTCGTTCGTTTGCCTTGCAGCTACGCCCTGTGGAGATGAACATCATCTGTGGCCGGGAGGGCAGTGAGCTGTTCCTCTACGATACTTCGGAGGCTGCAACGCCGCCAAAGGCCCCCGACCGCTATGCGGCCTATGCCTATTTCTATCAGAAAGGGTTCTACAAGGTTCGCACCATGATAGGACTGCGGCGGTCGGTAAAGCTGCTGTGGGAACAGGCATTGCACTTCGCTAAACTACGAATTACGAACTACAAAAGACATAATGGACTATCTGCACATTGATTTTACATATCCTTTGAAGCTCTGCTGGCGTGTCTGGCATAGCCTGCTGCTGAGGAGACGCGACGTGAGGGTCTCGCCTCTGGCCCGCTGGAACGGCGCTACGCAGTTTGGCGGCCATAACACGGTGAGCACGGGTACGCTTGTGGGCTTCTCACAAATCGGGCGATTCACCTATATACGCAAGGACTGTGACCTCTACTCCTGTCGTATAGGCAGCTTCTGCAGCATTGCCGAAGGTGTGAAGATAGTGCGTTACCGTCATCCTGCCGATACCTTTGTCTCTACCTCGCCAGTGTTCTTCAGTATGGAAGGACAGTGCGGTAAGACATTCGTCAATGAGAGCGCCTTCGAGGAGCGGCAGCTGGTGGACGGCTGCTCGGCTATCATCGGTAACGATGTGTGGATAGGCCAGAACGTGAAAATCATTGAGGGTGTGACCATCGGCGACGGGGCTATCGTGGCTACTGGTGCTGTGGTGACGAAGGATGTGCCGCCATACGCCGTTGTGGGAGGTGTACCGGCCAAGGTTATTCGCTACCGCTTCACCCCTGAACAGCAGGCATTGCTGCTGCAGTCGCGCTGGTGGGAGCAAAGTGAAGAGTGGCTACAAGAACATGTCAGGGAGATGCAGGACATCAAGGAATTTACGATTTACTGATTTACCATTTACGATTTACTGATTTACGATTTAAGCGACGAGCGTTGAGAATAAAATAATGGAGAACATTACCATTTCCGTCATCATACCGACCTTCAAACCTGGGGACTACATCTTTGAGAATCTCGACAAACTGAGACTTCAGACAATTGACCATTCCCTGTTTGAGGTTATCATAGTGCTCAACGGGCCCAAAGAACCCTATTATTCCCAAATAGAGGCCTACGTCAATAGTTGTGAGGACCTCAATATACGCCTGATATTTTCAGAGAAGAAGGGCGTATCAGAGGCAAGGAACGTAGGCATTGGCGAGTCGAAAGGCCAATATATAGCATTTATTGACGATGACGACTGGGTTAGTCCGAACTATCTGGAGAGTCTGTATTCCCGTAAGAAGGGGAATGCCCTTGTCTTGGCAAATGTGAAATTTATTGACGGTGTCTCCGGCCAACAGCTATTTTACTATGTGACAGAAGTATATCAGAAGCTTAAAGGAAAACCATCGCCAACCATCTTTGAGGCTCGGAGCTATTTGTCTGCCGTATGGGGGAAGCTCATCCCACGTCAGATCATCGGCGATGACCTCTTCCCCAGCAATTACGTCCTGGGACAAGATGCCCTGTTCATGTTTGACATTTCATGGCGCATCTCTGGGTTCGTGCTGGCATCGTCAGACACCGTCTATCACGTCAGGTATCGTGCCGAGTCGGCATCTCACAAACACCGAAGCTACTGGCAACGGCTGAGAATCATCATGGGAGTCCTGATGAAATACATTAAAATTTATTTAAGTAAGCCCGGCAAATACAATTTTCCCTTCTTCTTGTCCCGTTTGGTCGCCACCCTGCGCAAGCTTTTGCAAAGGAATTATGAAGTAGAGGTAAGGCCGATGTAAACAGTTTTTTGCCTTACTGAACATCTCTTTGCAATAAATGGGTATATAATGCGTTATTATATTAATAATGAAAATATGCATTCTCACTCCCAGATTTCCGCTACCGGAAAATGGCGGCGATTTGTTACGTATCTGCAATGTTTCCAGATACCTCAAGTCGCAAGGCCATGAACTGGTCTTGGTTTCTTATACCGAAAAGGAACCAGAACTGGAGATGGCAAAGGAGATTTTTGACAAAATATACACCATCAGGAGGAGCAAATGGGACTCGCTTCTTTACTCTTCCCTGTTCCTGCTGAGGGGGAAACCCATACAGTGTGGCTATTACTATTCACGCAGATACCGTCGGCTATTCCACAGCGTGGTGGAGGCTGAAAAGCCCGACCTCTACGTGTCACATCTGGTAAGGATGCTGGCCTTTGTAGAGAAAGAGAGGGTAACACAGCAAACCATCGTCGAGATGACCGATGCGCTGACCAAGGCTTATTACCTCGTATCAGGAGCCAAAGGCAGCTTACTGAAGCGGGTCATGTACAGTATAGAGAAACATGTCATTGGTCGTTACGAGCTGCGCGTCGCCAAGCAATATCCAAAAGTGGTGCTGGTATCACAGACAGACATCGACTTCCTGAAGAAAGACCTGAAGGGAGAGTCTGCCTCGCTAGCCCTTCATACCAATGGAGTAACACTGCCTGAAACCTTCAGTGAAAGCTACAACCCCGACAAAGTCTGCTTCCTGGGTAACATGGTTTCTTTGCAAAATCAGGATGCCGCCATCTATTTCGCCACGGAGATTTTCCCAAAGATACTGAAGGAAAAGCCCAATGCCAAGTTCTATATTGTTGGCAATAAACCGCCGAAGAAAATCATTAAGCTCGGTAATGGGAAAAACATTTTTGTTACCGGCTATGTGAAAGATGTCAATGCCTTCATTTCCGATGCTTGTGTAGCAGTTGCTCCTGTGCGAATAGCTGCAGGCATCCAGAACAAGGTGCTCGTATCCATGTCAAATGCTGTGCCTGTTGTTCTCACACCACTTATTGCTGCCCCGATACCAGAACTTAAGGATGGGCAGAACTGCTTTATCAGCAAGGACACTGACGAATTTGCCAGTCGCTGCGTGATGTTGATGAACGACAACCAAAAGCGAATGGAGATGGGGCGTCAGGGACGGGAAATGGTGAAGCAGAACTACGCATGGGAGATGAAATTACGTGGATATGAGATCTTCAATAGCAGTCATACTTACCGTCTTTAATCGCCGGGAGAAGACCGTCAGTTGCCTTAAGCATCTTTTCGCCGCTGCTGAAGCAGCAAAAGAGACTGTCAGTCTCACAGTGTTCCTCACCGATGACGGTTGTACCGACGGTACGGCAGAGGCTGTCAGACAAGAATTCCCTCAAAGCTCAAACCTGATTGTTCATATCATCCAGGGCGATGGCAACCTTTTCTGGGCTGGAGGAATGAGAAAGGCATGGCAGGCGGCCATCGACAGCGGAACTCCCTGGGATTACTACCTGCTCATCAACGACGACACCTATATATATAATAATGTGTTCCCCCAGCTCTTCGAGGCTATCGACCACGGTTACCGTCTGACGGGGCGCTACGGCATGGCCTCAGGCATTACCTGCCAGCCGGGTCATCCCCAGGAGATAACCTACGGAGGACTAAACTTCGTGAACAAAACCAAGGGACGTCAGGAGTTGGTGAAACCCACCGGAAAGCCGCAGCACATCGACTTGACACACGCCAACATCCTGCTAGTACACCGCTCTGTTGTCGAAAAGGTGGGCATCTTCCACAAGGGATTCCTCCATAGTGGAGCCGATCAGGACTACGGAATGATGGCTGCTCGCCACGGTTTTCCCGTTTATTCTACGTCCATTGTCTGTGGCGAGTGCGAGCGCGACCATTCCTCCGAGAAAGAAGAAGCGCAGCAGCTTATGCAACTTTCGTTTGCCGAAAGAAAGGAATACATCAACTCGCCTGTCCACAATGACCGGGATTATCTGCTGATGGTACGCCGCAACATGCCCCTACGCTATCCGATGGCTTGCATGATGCGTGCCATAAGGCTCTACCTCCCTTCCTTCTATTACCGAATAACTAACCTCAGAGGGGTGTATAAGAAGACCCGCTGCACTGGTTCTGAAAAATGAAAGTCCCTACACTGTTGCTCTTGCTGATGCCGCTGGCAGCTGAGGCGGACTCTTTTGTCTACCGCATTGACAGTCAGGAGAAGTTTGCCCAAATGAACACGGTGATGACCAAGGCCATAGCTGAGGGAGAGACCGACATCGTGATGGACATTGCCAAGGGCGTGTATTATTTCCGTGAGAACCATTTGCTACGCCGAAGTGACCGTTGTCCCGAAGTGTCAGTAACCATACAGGGTCACGATGCCGTGCTTATTGCCGATGGCAACGATTATCGTAATGTTGACCATTATCAAGAGCCCTTCAACCCAGATGCCGCTTTCGTCGACACCGACAGCCTGACGGCCTTCGACTTCTGGGATGATTGCCGCTATGCAGAGGGCATGGTAGAGGTGGTCGATGAAGAGGCAAAGCTCTGCAGGCTACATGTTCCCCTCCCTTCCGAGGGGAGGGGAAAGGGGTGGGGTATCCCCATCTACATCAACATACCCCAGTGGTACTACAGCGGTACCTACAAGGTGGAAAGAGCGGAGAGTGGATATCTCTATTTCACCGTGCCGGATCTGGAGTATGTCGAGCGTGGAGAGAGAAACGGCTACAACGTGAACTATGACTACATCTTTGGTGGACAGGACATCCGTTTCAGGCTTTGCAACCCTCCCCTTGGCGTAGCCCCTGACTCTCTTTCTTTCAGGGATGGATCTTCCGTCCACGAATGTAGAGTAAGTTGTTTCTTGAACTGCAACAAATCGTCCTACAAGTCCTTCACCCTCTCAGGCCTACATTTCTTGGGCAATAGCAGCGGCAACTTCCTTATCAAGCTCGACAGTTTGGTGACAGATTCCTTCAACATCAAGCAATGCCGTTTCGAGGCCATCAAGGGTAATGTGCTTTGGGCTCACCACACACCCAACATCACTTTCGGCCATAACATCATAGACAATTGCTATAACGGCATTCTCTCTTCCAACTCCTGCGTCAACACCCGCGTAGTCAACAACACCTTCAACAACTGTGGCGGTAACATGATGCCGACGTTTTGTGTCAACTGCAAAGGAAAGGACTACTATATCGCCAACAACCAGTTCCGTAACTTCGGATATGCCGCCATAGGGGCCGGCGTCTGGTTTGGACATGAGAAGAAATACGAGTCATCAGGCGTAATAGAGAACAACGAGATGTGGTGCGACTCCAACTACATTGCCCACAAAGAGCGATACACCCTACAGGACACTGGCGCGCTCTATCTCTGGCCTAAGAACGACAGCGTCACCGTGCGCAACAACTACATCCACGACATCGACGGCATGCTCCTCAACCGAGGAATTTTCTGCGACGACGGGGCCAGTCATTTCCGACTTTACGGTAACGTCGTCATCAATATTGCCAACAGCTATAGCATCGACTCGCGAAACTGCGAGAAGAAGTTCCCTGGCGCCAATGAAGACAACCGCATGGAGGGTAACATTGTGGACGGCCCCATCAAGTTCGAGGGCAGTTCCAAGGCCGATAACGGCTGTGTCGTTTCTGGCAACGTGATGCTCTACAAGGAAGGGGAAGAGCCACCTGAGAACATCTACTCACGCCTGACCACCGAAAAGCCAGACTATCAAATGACCTTCCTGGGAAAAGACCAAGATGTAATCGTCATGGAAAGACGGCAGATGGAGCGTATACAGAGGCTGTTTGGCAACGATAGCGCAATAAAAGCAGCCAGGTGGCGTTTTAAATAGTGGTGACAAACTATTATGAACATAGCAATAGTATAATGAATGATGATAATATTATTAACAAATAGAATTATGAAAAAGATTACTTCACTGATGACACTGCTGCTCGTGGCACTGGCCACGACGGCAGACCCAATTTCTTCCGCTACTGCCCGCCAGATAGCGCAACGTTTCCTGAAGGCTCACGGCAGCCAACTGAAGAGCGAGGTCCTGCGGGCACGGGGCCAAGGCATCGTGCCTGCTACCATTACTGATGAGGACATCCGCACTTCCCAAAGTCCTGACGAAGAGGAGGCGAGTGTCTACTATGTGTTCAACGCCACGGCCTCAAAGGGCTTTGTTATTGTAAGCGGTGACGACTGCGTTGGTGACAACCTCGTGCTAGGCTACGCCTCGCAGGGTAGTTTCGATGCCGATGATGTTCCCATGAACATGCAGTCGTGGCTCAACGACATGGGCAAGCAGATTGCCGAGCTCAGCCGTCTTAACGTAAGGGCAAAGACAATCGCTATCCACGAGGACATAGACACCTTGCTGACCTCACTGTGGGACCAGGGTAAGAACAATTATGACTCCACGAATCCCTACAACCGCTTCTGTCCCGAGACCGATGGCTTATTGTGCGTCACGGGATGCATGGCCACGGCTCTGGCACAGGTGATGTACTACTACCGTTGGCCTCAGGCGCTGACAGAGCCCCTCCCCTCATACCAGATGAAAAGCGGTGGGGTCATAGATGAATTGCCAGCCGTGACTTTCGACTGGGACAATATGCTGGACACCTACCACCAAGAGACCACCGATGAACAGCAGACTGCCGTAGCCACGCTGATGCGCTATTGCGGCCAGACAGTGCAGATGGATTATACCCCCGTGGTTTCTAATGGCATGATATATGACCTGGATATGCTCGTCACGAAGTTCGGCTACGACCAGGATGTATATCTTGCCAGAGCCAACAGCTACACGCCCAGTGGATGGGACGAGCTGCTCTACAACGAGCTGCGCGATGGACGTCCGCTGCTCTATACCGCCTTTTCCACTGGTGGCGGACACGCCTTCGTCATCGACGGCTATCAGGCCAAGGACGGGATAGGCTATTTCCATGTGAACTGGGGATGGGACGGCACGGCCAATGGCTACTTCAGAATCAACGTCCTGCAACCCAGCGACTCAGGAACGGGTGCCAGCTCCACGAGTGACGGCTACAACACTGAACAACGGGCACTTATCGGCCTGCAGCCGGCAACAAAGCCGCTGGAGAACTATGGTCGCTACCTGTCTGACCTGGGATGGAACACCGTTGATAACTTTCAGTATAACCTCATGATTCCCATCAATTCGTCTTACAAACCTGGTACTTTCAGCATTGCACTGGCTGAGCGCGATGCCGACGGCAATATAGACTACGAACGTCTCTACAACGAGCAGGAGATGGAGTTCAAGGGCTTCTCATACGCCACGCTGGAGGGATATAAAGCAATTAGCCTGCCGGATATTACGGTCGAAGGACTGGAGCCAGGCAGTCACAATCTGGTTTTTGTCAATAAGGAAAGCGGCACCGATGCCCCTTGGAAGACATTGTTTGGCCCCTCCAGTTATATTGAAGTCAACGTCGGCGAGGATGGACAAACAACCGAGATGCTGATACACCCTATGGCGAAGCTCACCTCCTCCTCCCGCTATTTCCGCATCGATGGTCTGAGACAGTGGGGCGTGCGCCACAACGTCTCTGCCACCATCACCAACAGTGGTGAGGATTTTGTCGGTTCGGTGGATTGCACTGTGTATTATATGGATGATAACAACGTGCTGAGATATTGCGCACATTCTTCTATGACTGGTTGCATGATTGAGAGTGGGGGCAGTTGCGAGGTCAATTTCGCGCCGTCATTCTCGCAAGCAGGCAAATACGTGGTGCTGCTGACCAAGCAAGGCGAAACAAGGGACCTTACGGGCAGCAAACTCTCAGACATCAAGAATACGAATGGCTACATAGTCCATAAGGCTGTCAACATCGACGAACTCGCCTTCACCTGCACGGGCTTATCCTATGAGGAGTGGGAGTATGGGGCCTATTTTGAGTTGGAGCTGAACAACAGAACATCGATGGACTATAAAGGTGGGTTGCTAGCCTACCTCTATCGCCTTAACGACGAGCAGTTTTACGAGCAGGTTTTATTCCCCAGAAGTTCCTACATATCTACCATCTTTGAGCTAAACAGTAATTCAGCACATTCCGTATTCTTGTATCTGCCAGAGGCACTGGAGCCAGGTCAGTATTACCTACAGCTGCTCATTGCCAATGACTTCCATAGCATGTATTTAAATGACTATTTCGTCTTCTCGGGCGCTCCCTTCACCATCGATGACACCGTGGACATCGCTAACATCGAAAATGAAAAAGTGAATATCGGGAATGAGGTCTACGACTTGCAAGGACGTCGATTGCCGGAGCAAGAATCTTCAATCCCCAAAAAGGGACTCTACATCAAGAACGGCAAGAAGTTCGTAGTCAGATAATCACCAGGTATAGAAAAATAGAAAATCCCGTCGGGATTTTATCAAATACCGTCGGGATTTTAACAAACACCGACGTGATTTTATCAAATACCGACGTTATTTTAACTTTATCCGTAATCATTCTGACAAAGATAACGGCTACGAATTACCTTTATTCCGTATCAGATTAAAAAATAACCCCGTTCTGATTCTAGATACTGTTATTACCTTTGCGAAATTGGAATGGGCAATGATGATGAAATAATCATGAAACCAAGAATCATAGGGCTATACCTTCCGCAGTTCCATCCCATACCTGAGAACGACGAGTGGTGGGGAAAGGGCTTCACCGAGTGGAACAATGTGGTGAAGGCCAGACCCTTGTTCCGCGGACACTATCAGCCCCATCTGCCTGCTGACCTGGGCTTCTATGACCTGCGACTGCCTGAAGTTCGCGAGCAGCAGGCAGAGCTGGCCCGCGAGGCTGGTCTGGAGGGCTTCTGCTATTATCATTATTGGTTTGGCAACGGCAAGCAACTGCTGCAACGGCCGTTTGAGGAAGTTCTGGCTTCAGGCAAGCCTGATTTACCCTTCTGCCTCTGCTGGGCCAACCACGACTGGACGAACAAAACATGGCAGAAGGGCAACAGCCTTAGAAAAGACTCCATGATCATGCAGATGCATTACGACCGTGAGGACTATGTGCGTCATTTCAATTATGTGCTGAAAGCCTTCCGTGATGCGCGCTACATCACCGTTGACGGCAAACCGCTCTTTGCTGTTTGGGAACCACGGGCCATTCCCGATACTCGACAGTTCATAGACCTTTGGCAGAAACTTGCCATAGAAAACGGACTTAAAGGCATACACTTCGTGGGCTACACTCAAAACTCCTCGGGGCGCTCCACAAAAGACGGTCACGTGAGCTTCTGGGATGCCAATCAGGCAGCCGAGCGTTACCAGGAGGTCGTAGACCTAGGGTTTGATGCGGTTATGTCAACTGGACTGGGACGAGCCCAGACCATCGTCAATGGCAAATGGAAGAAAGCCCTCTTCTTTGCAGCCAACCACACTTTCCTACCTATGTCGTTCCGTGCAGACTATGAGAAGGTGATGCGTCATTACTATGTGGATGAAGATTCATGGGAGAATGTCTATCCTACTCTAATGCCTCAGTGGGATCGCACTCCACGGGCCGGCATTAAGACCGACCCACTGGTGAACAGTACTCCAGAGAAATTCCAAAAGACGGTGGAAGAAGCTTTCCGCCTGATTCAGAAGAAACAGCCTGAGCATCAGATTCTCTTCCTAAAAGCATGGAACGAGTGGGGGGAGGGCAACTACGTGGAGCCTGACCAGAAATTCGGTCACGGATATATTCAAGCAATCAGGCAGACCATAGACAGACATGCAGCCCTATGAAACGGTTGATCATTATCGGTGCACTGCCCGAATCCTCTTTTGTCGGCGGGGTGACAATCCATGTCCAGAGACTCTTGCAAGGTCTTGATGCTAAGGGGATAAGCTATGAATTTGCCGACTACAAGAAGATGGGAGTTCTAAAGGCTTGCCTCTTTATCCTGCAACATAGAGGATGTGTCCACATCCATGTCACTAACCCCATCTTGCTCCTCATTTTCGTCGTTTGCTGTAAATTGTCGTTGTCAAAGTGCATCTTTACCCTACACGCCAATCATGGACGTTTCTCTGGAGTGAAGAGGCTCTGCCTTTCTATATGCTTACGCTTGGCTGATGTGCCTGTACTTATCAACCAAAGGAGTTATGATGTGTATAGACGTATCAACAAGCACGCACAATACATACCTGCGTTTATTCCTCCTGTGAGCGAGCCTCCGCTCCATGAGGATGTCAGGAAACAGATAATGTCTTGCAAGCAAAAGGGAATGCCCATCGTTTCCACTAATGCCAGCAAGACTGCCGTTGACAAAGACGGAAACGATATCTATGGAATAGAATTCCTGGCAGCTTACTTCACAGCCCATAAGAGCTTCACTTTGCTAGTATCTGACCCGAAAGGCGGCTACAAGAAGAAATTGTCACCTTGTGCAGACAATATTGTGTTTATAGACCAGCCACATTCTTATTTCGAGCTGCTGAGAAACATCGACATATTCGTCAGGAACACTTCTACGGATGGTGATGCCTTGTCAGTGAAAGAAGCCCTCTATCTCGGCAAGCCTGCTCTGTGCTCCGATGTTGTGGATAGGCCAGCAGGAACAATACTCTTTAGGTACTGCGACGAGGAAAGTTTAACGAAGGCATTGGAAGAGGCAAGGACATTTAGTGATGGAGACAACGGTTTATGTGAGCAATGTGACGTGGTAGAGGAGCTGGCAGCTCTCTATAATCGCTTCTAACCTGAAGCCACTTAAAGAAGGGGAAAACGTCAAAAACAGGGAAAACACAATGCCATATAGTATTTTTTCGGTAAAAAAATCTTTTATCACCAAAAAAAGCTGTACCTTTGCAACCAATTTGCAAAAGAGACGAAATTAGCTGATGAAGAAAGCATGTTTCATGGGCTTAGGCTACATCGGTCTGCCCACGGCAATAATAGCTGCCAAACATGGCATTGAGATAGTTGGAGTTGACATAAACCCTCATGTGGTGGAAATGACCAATCAGGGTCATCTGCACATCATAGAGCCCGGCATGGAGGCACTGCTTCAGGAAGTTGTGACGAGCGGTATGCTCCATGCCAGTACTGTGCCTGAGGTGAGCGATGCCTACTTCATAGTAGTTCCCACACCGTTTATGAGTCATCACGAGCCAGACATTTCCTACGTGGAGGCGGCTACACGCATGGTGCTACCATTCCTGAAGGATGGCGACCTCTACGTCATAGAGTCAACATCACCTGTGGGTACGACTGACAAGATGGCCGAGCTGATTTTTGCCGAAAGACCAGAGCTGAAAGGGAAAATCCACATAGCATACTGCCCGGAGCGTGTGCTTCCAGGCAACGTCATCTATGAGCTGGTGAACAACGACCGTGTCATTGGCGGCATTGACGAGGCTTCCACCAAGAAGGCTCAGGAGTTCTATGCCCAGTTTGTGAAGGGTACGCTTCATGCCACCAACTGCAAGACGGCCGAGATGTGCAAGCTGACGGAAAACTCTTGCCGTGACTCACAGATTGCCTTTGCCAACGAGCTGAGCATCATCTGCGACAAGGCCGGCATCAATGTCTGGGAGCTTATCTCGCTGGCCAACAAGCATCCCCGAGTGAACATCCTGCAGCCGGGATGCGGCGTGGGAGGCCACTGCATTGCCGTAGACCCCTATTTCATCTCCAGCAGATTCCCCCATGAGGCTCGTATGATTGCTATGGCCCGGGAGGTGAACAACTACAAGGCCGACTGGTGTGCCGAGAAGGTGCAAAACGCCATGCTGCGTTTCGAGATAGACAACAGGCGGAAACCTGTCGTAGCCATGATGGGTCTGGCCTTCAAGCCCAACATCGACGACCTCCGGGAGAGTCCTGCAAAGTATATCGTCAACAAGGTGATGCAGGGCAGCAACAACGCCAGCATCCTCGTCGTGGAGCCCAACATCAAGGAACACAAGGTGTTCAAGCTCACCGACTACCGGAAGGCCTACGAGGAGGCCGACATCGTCGTGTTCCTCACTTCCCATGACCCCTTCAAGCAGCTGGAGTGGAGCGACGAGAAGGTGATTCTCGACTTCTGCGGCATATTCAGGAAATCGTAAATCTCAACTCTCAAACCTCAAATCTCAACTCTCAAACCTCAAATCTCATCTCTCAAACCTCAAATCTCAAATCAAAGAAATTGAAAGTTCTCGTCGTTTCCTTTTACTACCCCCCTGAGATGGGAGCCGCCCCCTCGCGCATCAGTAACATGGCCGAGGGGCTGTTGGCTGAGGGAACGGACGTGGACGTTCTCACTTGCCTGCCCAACTATCCCAAGGGGCGAATTTTCGACGATTACCGCCATTGTTTCTCAAAGCGGGAGACCCTTAACGGCATCAACGTGTTCCGATATTGGACTTACGCCACCGTGTCTAAGAACCCTGTGGCACGGCTGTTGAGCATGCTGGTGTTTGCCATCGATATATGGCTTTTCGGCCTGAAGTTCTGGCGAATACGTCACTACGACCGTGTCATCGTACAGACTCCACCACTGCCCATCGGTTTCTCGGCCATGCTGCTCTTCCGCTGCCTCTATCGCAAGACCACCGTCCTCAATGTCTCCGACCTCTGGCCCACATCGGCAATTGAGCTGGGTGCCGTCAAGGAGGGCAGCACCAACCATAAAGTGCTGGCCTGTATGGAGAAGTTCGTCTACAAGAAAGCCAGTGCCTACCAGGGACAGAGTCAGGAAATCATAGACCACATAGAGCGTTTCGGCTACCACAAGCCGCACTTCCTCTACCGTAACCTGCAGCCTGCACCTCCCACAAATGTAACGTCACCTTCACTCCCCATTCACTCCCCTTTCACTCCCCTTTCATTCCCCCCACGCACCCCTCTCCGCCTCGTCTATGCCGGCCTTCTCGGTGTGGCTCAGGACATCCTCGGTCTTGTTCAGGCCATTGACTTCAAGGCCTTGGGTGCCGAACTCCACATCTACGGCGGAGGCAACCAGGCAGAGGCCATCGAGGATTATGTGAAGAGCCATGACTGCGGTGTCACCTGCCTTGGCTACAAGACGAAAGAGGAAATCAACCAGGTGCTCGGCACCTATCATGCATCAATCGTTCCGCTGGTAGTGCCCATCAAGGGAGCGGTACCCTCAAAGATTTTCGACCTCCTGCCACATGGCACACCCATCATCTTTTGTGGCGGCGGAGAGGGCGAGAGCATCGTTCGTGACTATCGTCTGGGACTGGTGTCGCCTCCGGGAGACTACCAGAACCTCACTGAGAACATTAGTCTTCTCAGGAACATGAGCGACGAGGACTATCTGCAGCTGCGCATTAATTGCCTTCAGGCCGCCCAGGGAGAGTTCTCCTTCTCCGAGCAAATCAAGAAGTACTACGCCTTCTTGAAAACCATCAAATAGTCAATCATAAATTGTCCAATAGTAAATAGTCCAATAGTAAATAGTCCAATCGTCAAATGAAAAGGGTTATGCTGGTCTTCGGCACCCGGCCGGAGGCAATAAAGATGGCGCCGCTCGTTATGGAACTCAAGCAGCGGAAAGAGGATTTTGACACCATTGTCTGTGTCACGGGGCAGCACCGCGAAATGCTTGACCAGGTGTTGCGCATCTTTGGAATTAAGCCCGAATATGACCTCAACATCATGAAGCAGGGGCAGGACCTTTATGACATCACCGCTCGGGTGCTCATAGGCATGCGCGACATCCTTCAGGAGGTAAAGCCCGATGTTGTCCTCGTACATGGCGACACTACCACCAGCACCGCTGCAGCCCTCGCTGCTTTCTACCAGCAGATACCTGTGGGACATGTTGAAGCAGGACTCCGCACACGCAATATCTACAGCCCTTGGCCCGAGGAGATGAACCGTCAACTGACGGGGCGCATCGCCACATATAACTTTGCCCCAACACCCCTGAGTCGCCAGAACCTTCTCGACGAGAGCGTGGCCGATGATAAAATCACCGTCACAGGAAATACGGTCATCGACGCACTTCACTGGGTGGTGAAAAAGTTGAAGGATGACAATGTGCTGCAACAACAAGTGGTCGACACATTACTGAAGAGCGGCTACGACGTCAACCGCCTCAACGAAACTGTACATCGTCAATCGTCAAATAGTAAATTGTCCAATAGTAAATCGTCCAATAGTCAAATAACAAGGCGGCTTGTGCTCATCACAG
>Ga0310696_10001758_pt1 | contig 30539 bp, 18 predicted proteins | sample AusTroGonzalo_MG_4_FD_203885 | JGI IMG/M metagenome (GOLD analysis project Ga0310696, IMG submission 203885) | Bovine rumen microbial communities from tropical cattle in Woodstock, Queensland, Australia - Gonzalo_02 (v2) (version 2) | ecosystem: Host-associated > Mammals > Digestive system >... | reverse complement strand
CTGCTACCCCCTGCTTGGAGAATGGCTTCTTGACAAAGACAGGGCGCTGCTCTACGACCTGGCCCGCAACGGCAAAACAATCTGGGAGCAACGCATAGGCATCGTGAGCACCATGACCTTCATCCGGAACGGACAGCTGGATGACACCTTCGCCATCTCGGACATCCTGCTGCACCATCCGCATGACCTGCTCCAAAAGGCTGTAGGCTGGCTGCTCCGCGAAGCCGGGAAAAAGGACAAGGCCCGGCTCGAGTCATATCTGAAAACCCGCTGCCGGGCTATGCCGCGCACCATGCTCCGCTATGCAATAGAAAAATTCCCGGAGCAAGAGCGGCGGGAATATCTTTCCGGAAAGAAGAATGCGGTCTAAGAGTAGAGGAACCTCTTGATGCTCATCTTGGGAGTTTTCTCGAAGGGCTCCTTACGGAGTTCCACCTTGGCCAGCTGGCTGTACATCGGCAGCACTTTGTTGGCTCCCACGCGAATGGCTTCAGCCATTTCGGCAAGTCCTTCCTCCGTCTGAGGGAGTGTATTCTGGTCGGGATATATGAGGGCCACAAGCTTGCCTTCACGGTCCACCACCACGCTCTCGGCAACTCCGGGCTGGTTGTTGACCATAGCCTCGACCTCCTCGGGATAGATGTTCTGGCCGTTGGCAGAAAGAATCAGACTCTTGCTGCGGCCGCGGATGAAGACGTTGCCGTCCTTGTCCATGGTTCCGAGGTCGCCGGTGCGCAGCCAGCCGTCTTCGGTGAATGCGCCTTCGCTGGCCTCTTCGTTCTTGTAATAGCCGATGCAGATGCTCTGGCCGCGGGCCTGGATTTCACCTGCAACATGCTCGGGATCTTCGGAATCGATGCGGATTTCAACTATGTCGATGGCCCGGCCGCATGAATACTGCACATATTCCTGCCAGGGGCGGTACGCCAGCAGCGGGCAGGCTTCCGTCATGCCGTAACCCACAGTGTAGGGGAACTTGATTGCGCGGAACCACTTTTCAACCTCGGGATTGAGCGGAGCTCCGCCCATGATGAACGAAGCCACATTGCCGCCGAAGGCATTGTAGAGCCCGTCCTTGATTTTCTTGAAGATAATCCGACGGATGCCGGGGATGGCGCAGAGCACTTTCATGGCGGGCTTGTCCACAACCGGTTTGATTTTGCTCTTGTATATCTTTTCCATCACCAGAGGCACTGTCACCAGAAGGTGGGGCTTGTAATCTGCATAGGCCTTGAGCAGCACTGCCGGAGTGGGGGTCTTGCCCAGCCAGTACATGCTGCAGCCGTTGCAAACCTGATACATGAATTCAATCATCAGGCCGTACATGTGGGCCATCGGCAGCATGGTGACCATATTGAAATCAGGCTGGATGGGCATCCAGCGGTTGCAGAAGTCTATCATCGCACTCATGTTGCGGCGGGTCAGCATGACACCCTTGGGATTGCCCGTAGAGCCGGAGGTGTAGTTGATGACGGCCAGCTCATCCATATTGTCGGTGGCATAATTGAGGTCGGCAGGGCCGAAACCGTTCGGGAATTTGGCCGCATACCCGGCTTCCATGCCTTCAAAAGCCTTCTTCACTTTTGTATCGGCGGCGAAGAGCAGCTCCCACTTCTCTATGTCAACCGCAAACTTCAGTTTAGGCATCGCCTTTACATCCATCTTGGCCCATTTGGCACCCGTGATGTAGAGACCGACGCTCTCGGAGTGGTCCACCAGGTTGCAGACGCTCTCCGGGGTGAAATCATACAATATAGGCACTGCCACGGCGCCATAGGTATTGATACCGAGGAACACCATGCCCCAGCGGGCGCAGTTATGAGCGCAAATGGCCACCTTGTCGTCCTTGGGGTTGATACCGGCGGCAGCCATGAACAAACTGAGTTTCTCTATTCTGATGGCCATCTGGCCGAAGCTGTAACTTTCGCCTCCAACATCGTTGAGGGCCTTTTTATCCCAGAATTTACGGACAGAGTCCTGCAAGCTGGTGAGATAGTGCGGATATTCAGTAATCATTTTCAGGTTCTAGTCAAATCGATTTGCGCCGCTAAGGTAATAAAAGAATTGAAAGCCAACGAAGTTTTTCGCATCATCGGACCATCGTCTCCTAAAATGCAAAACGACAGCCTTCTAAGCTGTCGTTTTACATTGAGAGCGGAAAACGAGACTCGAGCCCGCGGCTAAGCCGCGGCCTTTACTCGCGCACGTTGTTACCCCCGCTGCCTTCCGGCAGCTGCCCCAAGGGGGCTACGGGGTCGCTCGTTCGAACCATCGTCCTCCTTCAATGCAAAACGACAGCCTTCTAAGCTGTCGTTTTACATTGAGAGCGGAAAACGAGACTCGAACTCGCGACCCCGACCTTGGCAAGGTCGTGCTCTACCAACTGAGCTATTTCCGCGTAATCCCTTGCGGGGATGCAAAGGTATGCATATTTTTGATATGTGCAAATAAAAAATATGATATTTTTGCACTAAACATACTTACTGATGCGAAGATTCTTTTCCTTTTTGTTCTGTGTGACCTTTGTCGCATGCGCAGCAGCCAGCGCCCAGTTTTATTACTCTGCCGGCAGCGATCCTTTGACAAGGTGGAGAACCATCAATACCGAACATTACGAAATTATATATCCGGAAGGCACTGATTCTCTGGCCCGCAGGTATGCCGCAAACATGGAGGCGGTGAGAAACGAAACGATTGTAAGGCCGCTGCGCGCCTACCCGAAAAGGACATCGATAATCCTTCACCCCTATGCCCTCTCCGGCAACGACGCCAAACGCAGCAACACTCCTGTAAGGCTTGAAATATACACCACTCCGGACATGTACAGTTTTATGTCTGAGCCCTGGGAATACACCACAGCCATAGCGAAGAGCCGCCACCTGGGTCATGAAGAACTTCTGGACAGAGGTTTTTTACATGCTTTGTACTACATAGCGGGAAACAATATGCGTCTGCCCGGAGACATGCTCCTGTTCAACAACTTCTACTGGCTGGGAGATGAAAAAGTGACTGTCACCCAGCTGTCCAATGCCGGTGTGGGCAGGAGCGCCGACTTCCTCAAGGTGTACCGCACAGCTTTCATAGAGGATGACCTGCGCAATTACGACAGATGGAAACTCGGTTCTTACAAATACATGACCCCCGGCCAGGACGCGTTCGGATATATTCTGGCAGCAGACTACATGTCCAAGAATGAAGAAAGCGAATTCGGCGCGAAGTGGGCGGACTTTCACATCAAACATCCATTCAAGGCATTGCTGTTTGCCAACGAAACCGAAGCGGCCGGAACGTTCAAAAACGGGGTCTTCAACGAACACAGGGATTCTCTGGCGGCAGCTTTCAAGAAGGATTTTGAGCAGAGAAAGCCTTTCACCCCTTCAACTGTCCTCCTGCCTGCACAGAACTATACAGAATATATGTACCTCTCCTATTCGGAGTCGCAGGATGTCATATATGCCGTCAAGAGCTGCCTCAACGAGGTTGACCGGCTGGTCAGAATCGATTTGAAGGACGGCTCGGAAAAATTCCTGATGTTTTTCAATCCTGAATCATCATCCATCGCTGCGGCAGGAGATATGCTCTATTGGAGCGAAACTGTCCACAAAGGGGCCTGGGAGCTGAATGACTATTCGGAAATCTTCTCGTACGACACTTCCACCGGCAAAGTCAGAAGACTGACGGCCAATACCCGGTATTTCAATCCCGCTCCCAACGAGAGCGGCGAAGTCATAGCCGTCGGGGAACAGACCGTCTCTGGAGAATCCTATCTGACCATATTGTCTTCTTCGGGCAGCAAAGAGTTCAGCGTGAAGGCTCCGGAAGGCGGCACCATCATGGAGACCGACTGGATTGAAGACACCGCTTACTGCCTTGTCGTCACCCGGGACGGACTCGGTCTGTATTCCTATGACGATGAGGGCTGGAAGGTGCGGATAGCTCCCCAGTGGCAGAACATTGCGGACATTTCCGGCAACGAACTTATGATTGACGGCCGCATAACCCCGGTCATAACCTTCGGGAGCGATGTGGACGGAGTTTCGAACATATACGCCTACGTACCTGAAAGCGGAGAGGTATGGCAGCTCATAAACTCTCCCTACGGGGCCGCTTTTGCCGGCTCTTACAAGGACGGAGCACTGCTGTACGGCAGCTATGGTTCCGCAGGGTATTCCCTTGCCGTTGTGTCTGAGGCCGACTTCGAGATGAAGAAGACAGACATGTCCGCTCCGTACATCTTCCCCCTTGCTGAAGATGTCACCCGGCTGGCCTCCAATGCCTATCCCAAGCCTGACGAGCAATTCATCGCCGGTTATATGGACGAAGACAGGTATCCTTCCCGTGACTATAGCAAGCCCGGACACTGGTTCCACGTGCACAGCTGGCTGCCTGCTTATGTCAACATGGGTATCGCAAAAAGCAGCATGGCCTCTCCGGTTTCCCTGGGTGCGATGGTGATGTCCCAGAACAAGCTGGGAACGGTGTCGGCGATACTCGGTTATTCGTACGGAAAAAGCCCTTATTCTTCCGACTGGCTGCACGGCGGCCACGCGGCGGTGACGTTCAAGGGCTCCATCCCCAGGATAGAACTTTCGGCAGAAGTGGGATCTGCAGAAAAGATGTACTATGTCCATCTGAACGATGAATACGGCAAACCTGTGAACACCTTTATGTTCGCCGACGAAGGCAAGCCTTACTTCCAGTTCACGGCCCGCATCTATCAGCCTCTGTCCTACAGTATGCTCGGCCTGAATGCCAATGTGCTGCCCTATATCAGTCTAAACCTCAACAACAACCTTGCTGTGGATTTTATCGGCGGGCGCAACGGCACTGCGGATTATATCCAGGCGGGCGTCAGTGCAGATTTGCAGACCGAAACCGCACATGCCGCCATTTACCCCCGCTGGGGTGTCGGCCTGTCTGTGGACCGCATTTCTCCGGCAGCCATAGGCAAGTCTTCCCGCATGTTCACTTCGCAATTCTCTACGCAGCTGTCTGCGTACCTTCCGGGAATCGGTCTGACTCACGGCGCAAGCGTCTCTTTCCAGTGGGTGCAACAGAATTGGAAAGGCGGGAACGCCGTTTTCCCTACAAACAGCCTCATCGAATTGCCCAGAGGCTACAAGGAAGTCGACTTCCTCCAGCTCGACAATGCACGATACTGGAAGGCGGCTGTTGATTACGCTCTGCCGATATATCTGGGGGACACCAATCTCGGCGGTGTGCTCTACCTGCGCAGGCTGCAGGCCATCCCGTTCTTCGACTATGCAGTCAGCAAGAGGCACAACGGCGACCGTCAGAATTACTACAGCGCAGGGACGGACCTGCTGGTGGACTGCGACGTCCTCAGGCTCAAATTCGACATTTCACTTGGAGTGCGATATGCCTACAACAAGACCTTCGAGCCTATGCAGAAGGCCCATACTTTCCAGTTCCTGCTGAAAACGAATCTCTGATTAAACGCTCAGAATCTTTGTGATTTCGTACAGGTCACGGTTGACCTGGTTGTGACGGCTGCATGCCTCCTCGAAGGGAGTGAAGGTCACTTCGCCCTTGTGGATTCCCACCATTACGCCTTTGCGGTTGTCAAGCAGTGCGCCTACGGCCTCATAGCCGAGCATGCTTGCAAGCACGCGGTCGCTGCAGGTCGGGCTGCCTCCGCGCTGTATATGGCCGAGAGTGGTGACGCGGGTGTGGTAGTCGGGAATGTGCTGCTTTACCTGAGCTGCCACTTCCTCGGCGCTTCCCATCTTGCCTCCTTCGGAAACGATGATGATGCCGGAGGTCTTGTTCTTGCGGCGCTCGACCACAAGGTAGTTGCAAAGGCTGTCGATGTCTGTCATGATTTCCGGGACGAGAGTCACCTCGGCTCCGGTTGCAATACCGGTGTTGAGCCCGATGAAGCCGGCGTCGCGGCCCATCACCTCCACGAAGAAGACGATGTTGTGGCTGTGAGCAGTGTCGCGGATTTTATCGATGGCGTCCATGGCGGTGTTGATGGCAGTGTCGAAACCGATGGTATAGTCGGTGCCGTAAATGTCATTGTCAATGGTTGCGGGAATGCCGACGATGGGGATGTCGAAGTCATTGCCGAGAGCCATCGCTCCCCTGAACGAACCGTCTCCTCCGATTACCACCAGGCCGTCGATGCCTTCATTGACAAGATTGTCATATGCCTTCTGGCGGAATTCCTTTTCCTTGAATTCGGGGCAGCGGGAGGTCTGGAGAATGGTGCCGCCTCGGTTTATGATTTTTGAAACAGACTGGGTCTGCATGGGGGTGAATTTCTTCTTGAGCAGACCTTTGTATCCTTCCTGAATGCCCACTACGTCAATTTTGTAAAAAATTGCCGTACGAACCACGGCCCTTATCGCGGCATTCATGCCGGGCGCGTCTCCACCTGAGGTAAGGACACCTATTTTTTCTATTTCATGCATATCCATAGCTTGATTTATTTTGCGGTAAAGATAGTGATTTTAAATACTTTTTTTATTTATAAATAAAATTTTCATACCTTTGGATGTTACTTTAAACTAACTGGCTAAAATTATAATCAAATATTTACACTCTATGAAGACTTTTTTCAAAGGATTTCTTATTGCTTCGCTGATGTTTGTCGGCGTTGCAGCCTACGCGCAGACCCTTATCTGCAGCAATGTCGGCACTATTGATGTTACGAAAACCGCATTTGACGGCAACAAGGTCGATGTCGCTTACACTGTAACAGTCGATCCCGCCGTTAAGAATATTATCGACGTCAAGGGTCAGAAAGGTGTGGTTCTCACCACCGTTCTTGCAGAAGGCCCGTTCAAACAGGTTATTGAGTGCCTTGTCATCAGCCCTGCCAAAGGTAATTGCAAAACCGACTGGATTGATGCCAAATGCAAGGCTGTCACTCCCAACGTCCGTTATTTCCAGGCTTATGAGGACCAGCCTCTCGTAATCAGGTCCAACTACACCATCGAGGCCGAGGAATGGTTCTCTCCCAATACCGAGATCACTGTCACAGCACAGGAATACAAAGATTTACAGTGCCTCGTTCATCTCATCGGCGCAATTCCCGCCGGCGAACTTGACCCCACCGAAATCGTTCCTGCATGGGCATACATCCCCGCTCCGGTTGGCACCAGCGCCGAGCATAGTTTCTCTACCAAGATTTTCTATCCGGTGAACGTTACCACCGAAGTCAGCGACTATCTTGAGAACGCTCAGGCTCTCTCACTGCTCCGCACTCTCGATTCTCCGAATTTCAATGTTACCAACATCGCCGTCAACGGCTGGGCTTCTCCCGAGTCTTCAGTTGCTTACAACCAGAGGCTTTCTGAAAGGCGTGCCGCTACCATGAAGGATATCATCGCTGCAAGATACAGCTATCCTGACGCGCTTTATACCGTAGCCGGCAACGGTGAATACTGGGCAGACATCGATGCATTTGCTGCAGCAAGCGACGATCCCGCACTCAGGAACTGGGCTGCAAGGTCATTCTCTAATCTTGATGCCAAAGAAGCTGCACTGAAGCAGCTCAGCGCATACAAGAATATCGCCAGCAACTTCTATCCCCGCGCCCGTTTTGCTGACTGCATCGTTACCTACAAGCTTATCAACTTCGACCCCGTTGCTGTCCGTGAACTTTACAACGCATATCCCGAGGTACTCAGCGAGGCTGAATATGCAGCACTTGCAGTTTCAGACGGTGAAGTGAACGCAGAGATTCTGGCCAAAGGCCTTGAACTCTATCCTGAAAGTGAGTATCTGAGCAACATCGCTGCCAAGTGCGCTGTTGCCGAGGGCGACTATGAGAAGGCTATCGAGTATCTTAGGAAAGCCGGTGACAGCAATGAGGTTGTCAACAACATCGGCGTTTGCTACATGCTTCTTGGCAACAAGACTCAGGCCAGGGTTGCATTCCTGCATGCTTGGGGTATTCCTGAGGCAAGCGAGAATCTGATTCAGCTCAGGAAGGTGGAATAATCCTGCCCCTGTAACATATAAAAGGTGACTGACCGATTGCCAGTCACCTTTTTTTATTACCTTTGCCAACGATTTGCCTTGGTGGTGGAATGGTAGACACGAGGGACTTAAAATCCCTTGGGCAGCAATGTCCGTGCGGGTTCGATTCCCGCCCGGGGCACCTTAAAAAGAGCTAACCTGCTGATTTTCAGTAGTTAGCTCTTTTTGCGCCTCAATTTTTGGCGACATTTTGGCGACTTGAGTTGTATTTATACTTATCCCAGATCATTTTTGTATGCAACAATATTATAGAAATTGAAGGTGTGTGGATTGATGTCTTTCACTAACAAGTAAGTGTTTCGTCATTAGCTTTATCCATCTATGCAAAACTAAGATGTCGTTTTCAAAAACAGTTTATCGTAAAAAGGTATCGTTATTTAATATTGTGGGCAAATAAATCAAGTATTGCTTGTTTTTTATTCTTTTTCTCTATACTTTTGTTGTGTTATGCAGACCTGGGAATTGCTGTAATGAAGTCGTCTAAGTTTGACTTTGGCTTCTTCTTCATATTCTCAGGCGCTTTAACTTTAATAAAGCAATGAATCTCGGGAATGCCATTCAAACGCTCAGAAAAGAGCAGAAAATTAGCCGCAAAGATCTGGCTGAACGTAGTTGCCTTTCTGTAACTGCGCTTTATAACATTGAAAACAATTTATCTTTCCCTTCTAAGGACACGATAGAAAGAATATGTTCTTCCCTTAATATTCCTATTTCATTTTTAATGTTCTTTTCAATCACCGAGGATGACATTCCAGAAGATAAGCGGTCATCTTTTCACTATCTTCAAGAACCGATGAAGAAATTCTTAATGGAGAAGTAATACATACATTTTAATATTCGTTATTTATATGGCAATTGATATTAATCTGCTTTTTGCTTGTAGAGACCTAGAAGGCAAAACAGTAGGAGAATGGAATGTAATCTCTAAGTTTGCAGAGCCAGACGCTTCGAAAGGCGAAACTGGCGGCAATTTTTCAGTCTGTTATAAAGTTGAACGTGGTGGGAAGCAAGCTTTTATGAAAGTGTTGGACTACGTCAAGTTATTTATGATGCCCGGAGTATCGCCAGCACAAAGGCCTATCTTCATTCAAGATATGACTGAAAAGTTCAATTATGAAAAGAGGTTATCCGTTTATTGCCAGAATCGGCATGTTTCTAAAGTCGTTTATTTCATTGATTCTGGGGATGTCTCTTTTGACGGATATATGATGATGGGAGATGTTTCTTATATCGTATATGAAATGGCGGATGGTGATATTCGAAAAGTCTTTGATTTTTCGAAGAAAGTGGATTTATCTGCACGAATTAGTTCCTTATCAGCAAAGTTGAAATCTCTTCACGATGTTTCTGTAGGATTAAGCCAACTTCACAGCAATGATATTTCGCACCAAGATATTAAGCCCTCAAATGTTTTGTCTTTTGGCGAAGAATCCAAAATTGGCGATTTAGGCAGGTCTTTGTGTTTCGATGCTAATGTCAGATGCCCATATGTCTTTGCATTTAATGGTGATAGGACATATGCTGCTCCGGAAACTTTTTTCTCTGATTTCCAAGGAACGAAAGAGTCATTGTATCAGGTTGATAACTATATGCTCGGAGGGCTTATTACGTTCTACATAACAAATGTTTCTTTCAATCAAATACTAAATTCATACTTGCCAGACTCGCTTAAGATTGTGCCGGGGAATAACCATATGTCCGGATATACACCTTATCTTCCTGATATGATAAACGCATATCAGAAAGCATTAAAGGATATTGAAAATGATATTCCCCTTGATTCCGTTAAGAAAGGAATCGTTGGTATAATCAGCTACCTGTGCAATCCTGATCCGACTAGAAGAGGGCACCCGAGGGTTTTAGCGTCCTTGACGTCTAACTTTGACCTCCAAAGAACCATTCAAGAATTGGATGTTTTACAGAAAAAAGCCGAATTAGCAATTACTAGGTAAAATGGCATCTTTTATTGCAGACAAAAAGAGAAACGTTGTTCCCAACTGGCGAGAGTATAACAAAACAGCGAAATTGGGAGAAATTGGTGATAGTGGGAGCCGAATAATACCTGCCACACATTTCTTCCCTATAGATGAGTATGTCCTTGCTTGGCGGGATAATAAATCTATCCCTTTTGCTGGAGACCTGATATCTGCAGCTACTCTAAATGGACAAACAACGAGTGAAGATGCGATAGCAGCGGCCCGGTTCATACTTGCTCACCAAGATGAAGCTTCTGCAGCGTTAGTCCGGGCGGCTAAATCTTTTATTTCTACTCCCCTCTCAGCTCAAGTAGATCGGGCCTTATCCTTGACCGACAAACTCGAGAGCATCTCTACTCAGGAGGATATCTCTAAAGACGCCATCAGAATCCTCAAGCAAAACAGGGATTATTATTGCTATAATCCAATTGCATATTGTGAAATGGCTAGACACTACGTTAATCTTGGCCAGCTAGAGAAAGCCAAGGCGATGATGGATATCGCCGTTCATTTGGCGCCTCAGCATAGGTATGTTTGCAGATCAGCCGCGAGGTTTTATCTTCATTATGGAGACGAAGATAAAGCGCGAGCTGTTATCGCACACAATCCTTGGGTAACTAAAGATCCTTGGTTAATGGCCTCAGAAATCGCCATAAATACATTGATGGGACGCACATCAAGACTTATAAAAAAAGGGAATGAAATAATAAAGTCGAACAATTATTCTCCCTTCAGTATTAGTGAGTTATCTAGCGCCATTGGCTCACTTGAAATGATAAATGGAAAACGAAAGAATTGCAGAGAACTATTCAAGACAGCCCTAATCCGTCCTAATGATAATAGTTTAGCTCAAGCAAAATGGTTGTTGTCTGAACATAAAGATCTTTCATTTGATTTTGAAGACTATACATATCTCACCAACACTTATGAGGCTGATGCTATGTCTGCATATATGATTGATGATTATGGAAAAGCTTTAGAAACAGCCGTTGATTGGATTGAAGATATGCCTTTTACCAGACGACCAGTTCAATTTGCCGCTTACATGGCCTATACTTATGTAAAAGATTATCCGACAGCCATTGCTGTCTTGAAGCATGGATTAAAAGCGAATCCTTACGATGCTGCTTTACTTAATAATCTTGCCTATGTGTATGCTCTAAACGGCCAAACAAATGAAGCCGACCAGAGAATTGCAGAAGCAAGGAAACTTCCTGGAGAATACTGTCCAACAGAGATTAGTATTTGTCTAACAGCGACAGAAGGACTTAATGAATATAGAAAAGGGAATCCGGAAGAAGGGAAACGACTATATACAATAGCCATTCACCAGGCAGATAATGAACTTGCAGACAAGGAGTTGGTTAGTAAGGCCATATTAAACTTTGTAAGAGAAGAAGTTCGATGCAATTCTTCTTTTGACCCGTCATTAATTGCTATGCTTGATGATATCCCGGAAAACACAAAAGAGATTAAGCAATTAAAGGAAGATATTCAAAAAGCCATTAGACGGCAGAATAGTTAGATTGTCTTTCACCTTTGTTCCGATAGACAGAGGGATTACATATACCCAATGACATAACTCCCTCTTTCCGAAAGGATAATGTTTCTTTCGGGAAGAATTATTTGTAAATTTGCGATTGCAATCCCACAAGGAAAGCATTACATACCGAAAGCGTTTAGCTTGATTCCGACCCAATCGAATCGCCAATTCAAAAGAAAGCGGAGTCTTAGTGAGACGCTTGCGCGGGCTATAATATGGGCTTCGGCTCACACTATAGCAGTGCGAGCCGTTATTACTTTTGACTCGTTTCTTTCGAGGGCTTTGGCGAGCCTGATTGGGTAGATGAGACTAAAGGAGGCTCGCACTTTCGCGTTTTAGAGCTTAAATGCCCATCGAGCCAGGGCGTGCAATAGTATGGCTCCGACCTACCACCAACCAGGCCTAATCTTGTCCCAGAAGTATCTGGACGGCTATTCTTATGTCAATATTGGTCGAGCTTTAGCTGAAGTCCTGAAAGACGAAGACCTTTCCGGCGTATTCCTGCCGATGAAAGCGTGGGATGCGTTAAAAGTCATTCTAAACGAGGGGACAGCCAATGGCATAGTTGCCATTGAAAACTTCTCCATTCTATTTGAACCAACTCTCAAGATCAATTTAAGGGCATTCCTTAAGGAGGCGATGGCTGGTCGCCGCCTTATTCTCAAATTAGATCATCCTGTTTCTGGGGATTGGACATACTATCCTTTTCCAGAGGACCATAATTACTATTTGGACCTTACAGACATCAATGCAATAACCTGCTAATAACTGACGTACCATGAAGTACAGAGACATCATCCAGTTCGAACCTATCAAAGAAGTCGTTCATTTCGACCGCCTTTCAGATCCGGAATACAGTAAATCCCTTGTTCGCAACTTTGTGTTTTCCAAAGCCTACGAGCAGAACATTATTCCGGCCATCTGCAATAACCTCGACTACACGACGGCTAACAACCCGTCTCATCCCGTCGAGACCTTCGGACTCCAGATAGTCGGTAGTTACGGTACTGGTAAATCTCACTTGATGTCCCTTTTCTCGTTGATAGCTGAAGATACCGACTATCTCCAGTATATCAACAACGACGCCGCCAAGGCTGCGCTCACTAAGATTGCAGGTAAGTACAAGGTCATCCGCTTCGAGCTGGGCAACAATCAGGAGTTGTGGGACATTATCTGCTATCGTATTGACGAGGGCCTCCAGAAACTGGGTATAGACTATTCCATCTCCGCTGACAAGAGTTACCGTTCCTACACGGAGAAGATCGGCATAATGATGGCCTACTTTGAGCAGAAATATCCCAACCACGGCCTCATGATTATCGTGGACGAGATGCTCTCATACCTTCGTGGTCGTGCCGGCACCGATGCCCTCAACCGTGACCTTGCCGCTCTCCAGCATCTCGGCCAGTCTTGCGACAAATCCAAGTTCCGTATGGTCTTCGGTGTCCAGGAACTCATCTACACCGCACCGGAATTCCAGTTCGCCGCCAAAATGCTCCAGCAGGTGAGCGACCGTTATCGTGACCTCAAGATTACAAAGCAGGAAGTCGAGTACGTTGTAAAGAAGCGACTGCTCAAGAAGGATGACGCCCAGAAGGACATTATCCGGAAGCATCTCAACGGCTTCACCAAATACTTCACCGAAATCAGCAAGGATATTGAAGACTATGTGGAGCTGTTCCCGGTCAATCCTTCCTACTTCGATAACTTCCAGCACATCAAGGTGGCAAAGGCCCAGCGCGAAGTCTTGAAGACCCTCTCGGACCGTTTCTCCGCCATTATGGACAAGGAAATCCCGCAGGGCGAACCCGGACTCATTGGATACGACAGTTATTGGGAGGATATGGTGGCCAGCCCGGATCTCCAGACTGACCCTGATGTTCGGAAGGTATCCGAGATAATGGAAATCATCGGTCAGAAGATTGATGACAACTTCCGTGACACCCACGCCAGGAAAGCCCCACTTGCCCGCCGTATCGCCAATGCCTGCGCCATTAAGATTCTACAGGAAGACATCGCTCGTCAAAACGGTATCACAGCAGAGGCCCTTGTCGATGACCTCTGCTACCTGGATTCCACCTGCTTTGACCGCGGAATGCTCAAGGACGTAATTGACCTTACCGCCACCAAGATTGTCACAGCCACGGTAGGCCAGTACTTCGAGAAGAACGACACCAACCAGGAATATCACCTGCGCGTACAGGGTGGCGTCAACTACGAGCAGAAAATCAAGGATTACGCATCCCGAATGACTCCGGATGCCCTCGATCAGTACTACTACAACTACCTGATAGAATTCCTTCCCATCACCCAAAGCCAGTATCGCCCGAACTTCAAGATTTTTGCCCAGTCCATCCTCTGGCGCTCCCACAAGATGCTCCTGGATGGCTACATCTTCCTCGGCAATCCCGACGAACGCTCGACAACCCAACCCGAGCAAAACTTCTACATCTACTTCATGCCGGTCTTCAACAAGAAGAATATCCGCATAGGGTCTGAGCCGGATAGCATCTACATCCGTCTGGATTCCGTTTCTGACGAACTTAAGGAGCAACTCTCCTGGTATGCTGCCGCTGAAGCCCTTCGTGCCGCAGCGCCCACCTCCGAGAGGATGTACTACGATACCCTCAAGACTTCCTATCTCAAGAAACTCCGCACCACTTTCGACCGTGATTTCCCTACAAGCATCAAGGTCTTCTATCAAGGCAAGGAACAGACTCTAACGCCGACACAGCTCATGGGCGAGAGCAAGGAGGCAATTGTCACCAACATCGCATCCCTGCTGCTGGAGGATTACTTCTGCGAGAAGCGCAAGAACTATCCTAAGTTCACTCTCCTTCCGGCACCAATGACAACCCAGACGCAGGATTCCATCCTCAAGGCAGCTCGCCAGAAGATAGCGATGCCGAACACTTCCAACCGCAGCGCCGAAGCTGTCATCGCCGGCCTTGGTCTCATCTCCGAGAACCAGCTTTCCCTGGAGAATTCCATATACGCCCAGAGCCTTTTGAAGAAGCTTACCGACAAGGGCGAGGGCAAGGTTCTCAACCGTGACGAAATAGTCACCCGTTTCTGGGAGGATACCTACCACAGCGTGGATTATGATATTGACTCCACATTCGAGTATCTTGTTCTTGCGGCTATGGTCGCCCTCGGGGAAATTGAAATCGACTATCCTGGCGGCAAGAACATCAACGCAGCCAACATCAAGGAAATCATTGATATTCCGCGCGACTACACATACAACTTCTCGCACGTCCGCCGTCCGAAGGGTCTCAATCTTCCTGCAGTGAAGGAACTCTTCATCGGTATCACCGGGCGAGACCTGGTCAGTCAGATAGACGACAAATCTGTCTTCTCTGAACTTCTCCGGGACGCCACGGCGCTTGCCCAGGAGATTGTCACCCTTGAATACAAGATAAAGGGCGGAGTAAGTGTATCCGGCATAGACATTCTCGATGCCTTTACAGCCAGCTCCATCAACATCAAGCTCGACGCCATCAAGGGAATCTGTGACCAGGTCCAGAACTACGGTTCCAAGGCCAAGATGCGCAACATCCCTTGGAGTGCTGAGGCTCTGAAGGGATACTTCGCCGGCAAGGCTGAGATAGATACAGCCCGCAAGGCACTCGAATTCCGTGACAACGTTTCCAGCCGTGTAAGCTACCTCACCCAGGCACAGCAGTACATCTTCGACGAGAAACTTCTTGCAGACATCAAGGCATCTCTTGAAAAGGTAAAGGACATAGCCGCAAAGAAGGATGACGCATCTGCCGTCAACAAATATTTCGCCGAGCTTGATGCTCTCATCGACCGGTACATCAAGTGGTACTTGGCAGAGTATGACCGTCTGCATATCTCTGAATTTGATTTCAATCGCAAGAATGAGATCAATCGCAGTGACGACAAGGCCATTTGTGATGCGGCGGCAGGGGAGGACTTCATTGCCATAACTGCCCAGTACTCCGCCTGGGAACTGAAGATGTCCGAACTTACACCTAAGAGTTCAACCGTCAATGAGCAGGCCCTGAAGAACACGCCATACCTCGGATTCAATCCGATGAACTTCAAGAACAAGACGCTTCCTTCACTTGACTCTCTCAAGACAGAACTGGAGCAAATGTCCGCCGCCGTGGATAAAAAACTCCACATCACCCTGGCCGACGAGACGCTATTGAAGAATGCGGAGGATGCCCTTACCGACACTGAGAAGCGCATCGTCAAGAACTTCAAGGACGAGGATACCACTCGCGACAATGTCCGGACCATCATAGACATCATCCACAAGCTGCATAAGGGGATTAGGAAGATTACCATCTCTGATGAGGAGATGCACGACCTGCTGGGTTCGCTGCTCACGCCGAAAGATGCTGTGGATAAGTTCCGCAAGTTCATTGCCGACAAGACCGTTGGAAGCGAAGGGCAGGATGTCAGGATTATTTTGAAGTAAAACGCTATGTCAGAAGATAATAACAGCCTCTTTACAGAGGAGCAGCTTGCCTCGATGGAGGCTCCGCACCTCTTCAACCAGCACACCGGACCGGTAACCGTCCTTGGAAAAACATTTGCAAATGACGAGGAACGCCGTGCGTATTTCCGGGAAGAACTGCGCAAGAAGTTACCGGAGCTGCGGCAGATTGAGGGATTCCCGATAGGGGCAGATGATGACATCATCGCCCTGTCCGATCCGCCGTACTATACGGCGTGCCCGAATCCCTGGCTGAATGATTTCGTGGCTGAGTGGGAGGTGGAGAAGAAGCAGCTGGTAGCCGAAGGGAAGAGAGCCGCCGAGAAAGTGGTGACAGAGCCGTATGCGAGCGACGTGAGTGAGGGAAAGAATAATGCCATTTATAACGCTCACTCTTATCACACCAAAGTTCCTCATCCAGCAATCATTCGCTATTTATTGCATTATACACAGCCGGGTGATATAGTTTTTGATGGTTTTGCTGGTACTGGAATGACTGGCGTAGCCGCTACTATGTGTGAACATCCGGAAATCGATGTGAAACAGCAAATAGAAGAGGAGTACAAACAGCAAGGAAGTACATATCAATGGGGGAAGCGTCACGCTATTGTTTCGGATTTAAGTCCTGTTGCAAGTTTAATCAGTGCTGTCTATAACTCTCCGTTGACGCAACTTGATGAGTTTGAGAAGATTGAAATGATTCTTGAACAAGTTGAAAAAGAACTCGGATGGCTCTATAGGACGAAAGACTCCGGTGGTTTCGAACGTGAGATTAACTATGTTGTTTGGAGTGATGTTTTTATCTGTCCCAGTTGTGGAGGAAAGATAGTATTCTATAATGCGGCCGTTGACCCTAAAACGGGGTTGGTGAGTGATTCCTTTGTTTGTCATCATTGTGGCACGACTCATACTAAAAAGTCTGTTAACAAAGCAATGGAAACGAAGTTTGACAAATCGCTCAATGAGGTTATTAATACGCAGGAGAAAGTTCCTGTGCTTATCAATTATATAACCGGGAAACGGTCTTCTTTCAATAAGAAAGTGTCTGAAGAAGATTTGCAGCTAATCAAGAAAGCAGACAGATTGGCTGAGAATTTTTCATATACGATTTCTCGCATGATGGAAGGCTCGGAAGCAAGGAGGAATGATCGGCAAGGTCTAACCCATGTTCATCATTTTTATTTCTCGCGTTCTCTCATTATTCTTGAAAGACTTTTGTCTTTGTGCGATGATAAAGAGTTTCGGTTTTTGATTAATAGCCAACTGGTTAATATTTCAAAATTGAACCGGTATAGGCCGGGTGTGTCTTTCCCGTATAATCCTTTAAGTGGTACTCTTTATATCGGTTCACAAATATCCGAGTCGAATATATTTATTGCACTTAGGAACAAACTATCGAAACTAAGAAAAATCATACCGACTATTCAGGCTGACAATGCTTCTGGAATTGCGAGTGCAACCACTATCGGATTAAAGTCGGATTCTGTAGATTATATTTTTACTGATCCTCCGTTTGGCGCTAACATATCTTACTCTGAACTTAATTTTCTCCAGGAATCATGGTTAAGAGTGGTTACTGATAATAAAGAGGAGGCCATTGTCAACGATTCTCATAACAAGACATTATTCGACTACCAGGAATTGATGACTGCCTCATTGAAGGAGTATTACCGCGTTCTGAAACCCGGAAAATGGATGACTGTAGAATTTAGCAATACTTCTGCAGCAGTGTGGAATTCTATTCAGAATGCACTACAAGGAGTTGGATTTGTAGTCGCAAATGTTGCGGCTCTTGATAAACAACAAGGCTCATTTAAGGCTGTTACTACGACAACTGCCGTAAAACAGGATTTAGTTATCACGTGTTTCAAGCCTAACGAATCTTTTGTCGAAAAATTCGAAGCCAACCACGGTGCTGCATCTTCTGTATGGGACTTCATTGATGAATTCCTCCAGCACTTGCCCGCACATCTACAGAAAGAGAATGCTACAACTGAAATCATTGAGCGAAGCCCTAAGATTCTCTATGACCGCCTGATTACCTACTATGTTCAGAAGGGTCTTCCTGTGCCCATCGATGCTGCGGATTTCCAAGCCGGTCTTCGTGAGCGCTATTCCGAAGAGGATGGTATGTTTTTTACTCCTACGCAGCTCGCTGAATATAGGGAAAAGAAGAAAGCTGCCCCACAGTTCCTATCTTTGGGATTGGTTGTTTCAAACGAGTCGGACGGTATTGAATGGCTGCGCAACCATCTGAGGGAGGGTGCCAAGACCTATCAACAGTTATCTCCAGAGTGGATGCAAGCAATTAACGGCCTCCGCAAGGGTGACATTCTTCCGGAGTTGAGCGAATTGCTGGAAGAGAACTTCATTCAGGAAGAGGATGGATCTTGGCGCTTACCAAATATCCAGGACGACATCGACAAGGATAAGCTCCGTACAAAGGCGCTGATGCGTGAATTCAAGATTTACGTTGAGGCAGCATCCAAACCCAAAGCTAAAATTAAGGAGGTCCGTGTTGAGGCTGTCCGTTGCGGCTTCAAGCAATGCTACATTGAGAAAGACTTTGCGACCATCGTAAAGGTAGGAGACAAGATTCCACAGAATCTTCTTACGGAGGACGAGATTCTCCTCCAGTTCTACGAAATTGCTAAGGAGAGAATGTAGGGATGAGTTTGTTCTACCAGCGGATAGCAGAGAAGATTGCGGTGTCATACCGGCGGCTGAGCATAGTCAGGAATCCGGACGGGTTCCTGCAGGACGAAGCCGTGCGACGTTCCGTGACAGCGGCCACCGGTATCATCTTCATCTCCGGCTCTCCACTGGAACTGCGTCTTCATTTTGAGCTGCATTTCAAATCCTCACCGGAGACCCGTTTCTGCTATCTTTGCGATACGCCGGATGAGATACTTCCTGACATCATCGCCGAGGCTTGGGTGACTACGTTCTATGTTGCTGACATCTTTCCTAACTACCAGAACCGGGCACTTCTGTCCCAGGAGCCTGCCGACATACTGGAGAGGTTATATGACCAGCCTACCGCCGGTTTTATCTCCGCAACTGAGACAGCTCTTCGCCTACAGATCCTCAAAACAGCGCCTGTAGTCGCAAAGAAGCGTGTGGACGATCCAGTTGCCGCCCTCCATGCATATTCGCCGGATTGGGCCTCTTTTGCGGCAACAACGGCCGATATTTCCAACATCGTCCTCGCTGCCATAGAGCAGGATAAGTACACCGCGATAGAGCCAGAACTTCGTCGTATCAACGATACGTTCCAAACTTTTCTCGATGCCAGTTATACCGGCGCATTGGTGTCAAGCCCAGTCCTGTCGCCACGCTCTGTCAACCGGATTCTCCCTCATCTTGCACACAAACACGGAGCAGGGGAGAAGGTTGCCCTCATCGTCGTGGATGGTATGGCATATTGGCAGTACTTGGTGCTGAAAGATGCGCTTACCCTCCACGCAATACCAACAGCGGATTCCGCCATTCTTGCATACCTTCCGTCTATCACGATGCTCTCCCGGCAAGCGATCTTCCGAGGAGACTTCCCGGACCTTGATTACAAGCAGAACCCTGCGAACGAAGAGAAGCTCTGGCGGACATTCTGGACCGGCCACGGCATCACTGATGCTGATATTCAGTACATCTATGGCGAGAACGAGTTGGAGATATACGGAACAACCCGTCGCCTGGCTCTCGTATCCGTTACGCCAGACGAGGTGATGCACGCCGTCTCCGATCCGTGCCTGCTGCACGCTTTTACCAGCGCCTGGGCAGAGAAGTTCACCGGAGCTATACAAAAGATTCTGGACGCCGGCTTCACGGTCTATATTACGACAGACCACGGGAACATTCCTTCTCACGGAACAGGTACCCTCACTCCGCAAGAAAAGACGCACCTCTTCAAGGACAGTTCACGTGGCCAACGTCATCTTCTGTACAGCGACCATGCCCTGATGGAAACCTTCCTTCAGAGCCATGATGCCGCCGACTATTTCGCTCACGGAGACAATCTATCCATTCGTTCTGACGGAGCATTTGCCCGTCCAGGAAAAGATATGATAACCCACGGTGGTGCCCACTTCCTCGAAGTGGCCATCCCGTTCATAACAGTGAATCAATGAACAAGATAGAAATAGGAATCAATCAGCGAATCCCAGTTAGCCTGTTGGAAATGGCAGTTCTCGCGACTCTGCAGGGCAAAGCCTCACACGAATATTTCGCAGAACTTGCTTCAATGGAATACAATGGGGAGAACCGTATCCACAAGGCGACCTACGTGATGAATCGTCTTACGGTACGGAACCCAATCCTTCCGTATCTGATGGAGAACAAGGAAGCCATATTCACGGCTATCCAGAATCCTAATGACCGCACGCTCATACTCGCTGGAATTATCAACGCAGCATATCCTTTCGGTTATGACCTTACCTCTATCTTGGGACGATACCTCCATATCCAGCCGCAGGTGACAACTACACTGCTTGCCTCCAAACTTGCTGAGAAATATGGCTCCAACCGATCCTTGCCAAATGCGATGAACTGCATCATCCCTATGCTAATCGAAGCAGGTCTGTTCCATCGCCCGACGCCCGGATTCTTCGAGGTGCGCAAGGCAAAGAACTACTCCTCCCTGGCCTTTAACATATACCATCGTTCCTTCCAGCAGAACAATCCGCTTCTGCCGGAAGATGCCGACCCTGCTGCTTATCCATACTTCGAATTCGTTGAAATATAATATTGTATCTATATGGCTATTTTCGAAACACTCGCTGATTGCCTCAAATACATCGACCAGTGCAAGATGCTCGGCACTGAGATAAAAGATGTAGTATGGGAAGAGAAAGCCCGCCTTGAAGAGCGAGAGCGCATCGACGACGAGGAATTCATTTTCTCAACTATGAAAGCCCACAACAAGTTTATGTCCCCGGAGAAGGAAGCTTGTGTGCGGGAAATGACGGACAAACTACTGGAAAACGGTTCTGATGCTACCCAGCCGTGCCTGCTGTTGGGTAATGTCCAATGCGGTAAAACCGATACCTTCGAGAGCATAATGGGTCTCTGTATGGACAAGGGCATCAGCGTATGCGTTGTCTTAACTAAACCCACTAACACGCTTGCCGACCAGACTATTAAGCGTTTGAACGACGATTTCAGTTATTTTGAGTCTACCGGCCAGCTCAACCAGAAGGTGATTGTCCATATCGACGACATTCTGGATCTCATCAAGAAGGGGATTCCAGGAGGCTCCCTCGACGATCCTCGTAACCGCTTCATTATTGTCTGCAAGAAGGAACACACTAACCTGGAGCATCTCATCAAACTGTTTACTAAAAAATCTCCAGAACTCCGCCGGCGCAGAACCTTGATAGTTGACGATGAGGCCGATTTCGCATCTCGTGCTTACCTGAAAAGGAAGAACGAACTCAAGCTCTTGCGAATAGCAGAGCTTATCGAAGAATTCATCACTGTACCTCAGTATTACCGCTACTTACAGGTGACGGCTACTCCGTATTCCCTCTATCTCCAGCCGGATGGCACCGTCCAACTTCGTGAGGGAAAAGAGGCTTCCCCTTGGCTTCCTCGCTACACCGGCTTGGTCCCGATTCATAGCAAGTACGTGGGTGGAAAGGAGTACTACGAACTCTCCAAGAACGAGGAATCAATGTACTACCACTTGTTCAAGCCGGTTTCGGAAGAATGCATTGCCGCACTCAGTGAGCGAAAGGATCATTATATGGGTTCCCGTGCTCACTCTGTTGACATCAAGGATATGAACAAGGCCATTATTGGCTACTTCATGGCGGCATCCATCAGGAGCATCCAGGAAGCCGAACACGGACGGGCATACAAATCAAGTTGCTTGATTCACGTCGAGATTGCCAAGGACCTCCATAAATGGCAGGAAGATCTCATCAAGAGTATCATCGATGATGTACGCGATGCTTTCTTGAAGCGCCAAAATGCCGACCTGTATCTCCTCGACCTACAGCAAGAAGCCTATGACGATTTCAAGCTATCTCACGATAAGGCTGTCAGCGAAGGCCTGATTTCCGATCGGTTCCCGACGTTCCAGGAAGTCGAATCAAAGTTCCGCAGCATCCTTCTGCACAACGACTACACCGTCAATGTCGTGAACTCTGAGGAGCCTGGTAAGGTTCAGTCCCTACTGAATGCCAAAGGCCAACTCGCCCTTACGGCAACGATGAACTTCTTCATAGGCGGCTCAATTCTTGACCGAGGCATCACCATTGACAATATGTTGTGCTTCTTCTACGGCCGTGACCCCAAGAAGTTCCAGATGGACACAGTCATCCAGCACGCCCGTATGTACGGTGCTCGTGACAAAGAGGATATGGCCTGTATGCGGTTCTTCACCACGGAAGACATCTATAAGATTCTCGGTGAGATGAACGCTTTCGATGGCTACCTGCGTGACTATCTTGAGAAGCATAAGGATAAGGTCCAAACCGACGAATTCACATCTATCGTTATTGGATACGACCCGAAGATTAAACCATCCGCCCAGAACAAGTATCGCCCGGCCAACACCAAAGTACTCAAAGCCCACCAGCGTATCCTCCCTGTCGGATTCCAGACCGGTTCATACTCGGAGATTTACAGCACCATCGCCAAGATTGACAATCTGGTCACCTCGGCTCCCGGCTATAAGAACGACGATTATTTCCTAATTGATGTTGAAAGGGCCGTGAGCATTATTCATCTCATCTCCAGCACCTTCCGCTATTCCGAAGATTTAGGGAATATGGACTATGAGTGGGATGATAACGAGATGATAACAATCATAGACCACCTGACATACGATTCCGATGGTCTAATCTGGTGTACCCAGCAGACAAACCGTAACGCCAGCCGCATCCGTAAGAATGGTAAGTTCATCGATGCTCCGGATGATGGTCGTACAGACCGCCCTGAGGAGTATGCGCAGGACCGTCCGGTACTGATGCTCTTCCGAGAGAATGGTACCGAAGAGCAAGGATGGCGGAATGCTCCATTCTACTGGCCGCTTCTCTTCACACCGGAAACAACCCGCGAGGGTATCTTCACCATCAACGGTAAGATGAAGACTCGCCGTAAATCCGGTAAGCCGATTCATCTTGACGCCATCAAGAATATTCCGCCGGAGGAAATCCTAAATGTCACGATGACGCTTGGCCCTTATATGGACATTATTCTTGGCTTGCAGAAGGTAGAGCACCGCGACCTCAAGCCTACGAATCAGGCGCTTTATCTTGCCCGCGACGAACGTGGTAAGCTTATTCTTGCCGACGGTATACCGGAAGGTCCTGAATATACCGTCCATCAAATCGTTGACGGCAAATTCCCGTTCAAGTTGAAAGATGTCAAGTACATCCACTTCCGTTGCTCCCGTGATGATAGCGGCAGCAAGATGCTTGTTTCGCTCAAGTCCAGGAAACCATACGAACTGGTTCCTGATGAGTACACCGAGTCTGACACTGTATATACCCACACCGGTAAAGCAAACTACGAGGAATACGGTGGGTTCGCTAATTGGTGCATCTACTACAACATCGACAAGGTCATAGAGTATAAAATGACCGAGAAAGACGCCAAGACCTTCGAGGAGTACAAGCAACAGCTTATAGAAGACGGAGAACTCGCCGAATAGGGAAGAGCCCCATACATCACGCAGTGAGAGCCATTTTCGTAATCTAACGAAGATGGCTCTCAGCATTACGTTACCAGCATTTTACCAAGAATCGTAATCAGTCACATCTTCAACCGCTCCGCAGGTAAGACACTGGATCTTGACGATGTTCCCAAGACCTGTCGGCATGAAGAAAACACGAACATACTCACCAGCGGCACCGACGTGGGCGTGCTTGTGGTGCTCTTCACAGAACTTGGCCATTCGCTGATTCTCTACCTCATTCACTCCGAAAGTGGCGGCATAATTGGCCTCATATTCGGATTCAATGAAAATGCGATCCAGACAATCATATTGACTGTCCTGAATAACCAGGAATGTACCATCGAAATTTGAATAGCATCCGATGACGTGAAGACGTTTTTTAACGGATTCGCACAGACGCTCCTGATAATCATTGGCATCATCCCACTTCTCAAAACTCTTGGTGTAGAGGATAGTGTCCTCATAATGATACCGACCTATCCGGCCGGTCCTCTCGTGTGTATCGATGTAAGGCATAGCAGAATTGTTTTTGATATTGAACATCCGCATCATTTTGCCACCGTGGCATCTGGCCTGCTCGGTTGGCGGCCCTCGTGGGGCTCTCTTGATGCATATGCAAATGTAAATAGAAAGATCCATTTCTCAAAAATAGGATTGAGGCTAGCAATAATCTTGTTGGGTTTATCTCCTTCTACCCCACCTTATCACCGGAGTAGAAACCATCTCCCGCGCTTTGCGGAAGCAACGGCGGGCTCAGAGAATGTCGTCTTCGTTCTTGTCGCGGCCCCAGTCCTGGTCGGGAGCGGAGCCTCCGCCTTCGCAGTTTTGTGCGAAGGTGGTTGCGGCATCGACGTAACCGGCAAAGAGAAGAAAGGCGGTCCGAAAGATGCCGCTACACTCCTCCCGCGAATAAGACTGTTCTGTCAGTCTGCTCTCTTCAGCGAAGACCCGTGCAACTCTTCCGGGAACCATCTTTTCATAGCGTTTCCCATCCACAGTGAAACCCCAGGGGAAAAGGTAATTCTTCCCTTCTTCGGATAGCGCAAAAGCGACGCGCTCCGATGGAGTCATCTGTCCGTATCTGTTCTCCGGACGCATCTTCTCCCAAGTCTCCTGAATCCGGGAGGGCGTCAATTCACGACCGATAACGGATGGCTATTAGACGACGTTTCCGCCAAATAACCAAATGTCAACGCTCTATATTTGGAAATGCACGTTTTTTCGCCTCCAAATAACATAGAAAAGCGCTCTTTTCAGACCTGGAATTCTTTGAAAAAGCGTTCTGTGGTTGAAGCAGGGAACAGAGAGTATAAATAGCCAGAGGTCAAAATCGACAATTTTACCTAAAACATCCTCGAGATTTGGAAAATTTTACCCATATTTGCGTCATATAGATCTGCTTTATGGAAAAAAACACTCAATTGCCTGAAATCTTGATTGCTACTTCTGACAAGAAATTGTCGGCAATGATTACTAGTCTCAAAAAGGAGGAGAAGATTCGTAAAATCGCATCGAGAGTATATACATCAAACCTAACAGATACCCCGGAAAGCATTATAAAGCGTAACCTGTATTCTATTATTGGAAAACTGTATCCTGGCGCATTAATTAGCCATCGGTCTGCTTTTGAATTGAGGCCATCTATAGACGGGCATTTCTATCTTACCTATGCGTACACTAAGAATATTTCTCTTCCAGGGGTTACATTACATCTTATTGCAGGCCCTAAACCCATCGACATTGATATTCCATATCTAGATGGGTTGTATATTTCCAATCCGGCCAGAGCCTATTTGGAGAACCTGCAGCTAGGCTATGTACGAAACGGGATTTCCAAGTGTCTTCCGCAGGCAGAACTTGAGGCAAGGCTCGAAAAGAAAATGCTGGCTAATGGAGAACAGGAATTAAACCATCTTCGCGACCAGGCGAGAGAGATATCAGAAGGACTACAACTAGAGAGGGAATTCCGGCTCCTTGATAAGATCATAGGTGCAATTCTTTCCACAAGAGAGGCAGAGACGCTTCAATCGGAATCTGCCAAAGCATGGGCCGCAGGTGAGCCCTATGATTCAGAGCGAATTGAACTATTCGCGCTGTTGTTTGAGCATCTTGTCAATAAAGATTTCAAGCACTACATCGATATCAATTCCACCGAGTCGTCCTATAAGAATTTCGCCTTCTTCGAGAGTTATTTTTCAAACTACATTGAAGGGACAGAATTCGAGGTTGAGGAAGCCAAGCAGATTGTTGATACCGGCGTAGCGCTCCCCACCAGGGACGAAGATAGTCATGACGTGCTCGGAACTTTCTATCTCACATCCAATCGTAGGGAAATGTCCATCCTTCCCAAGGATCCAGATGACCTCATAAGCATTTTACAGCGTCGTCATTCCATCCTTCTTTCAGCCCGGCCGACAAAGACCCCGGGACTTTTCAAGGAGCAGAACAACAAAGCTGGAAATTCACACTTTGTTGATTACCGAATGGTACGTGGTACGCTGAAAAAGAGTTTTGAGATATATCGTGCTCTCCAAGATCCGGTTGCGCGAGCCTACTTCATTCTGTTTGTAATCAGTGAGGTTCATCCCTTCAATGATGGTAATGGACGGATTTCCCGGATTATGATGAATGCCGAGCTTACGGCTGCGAATATGCCTAAGATTATCATTCCTACCGTTTATCGCATTGACTACATTGATGCCTTGAAACGTCTCACTCAGAACGGAGAACCGGCAACCATTATAAGAGCTATGGAGAGAGTCCGTTTGTTCAGCAGCGGCCTGGATGGCTCCGATTATGATACTTTGAGAGAGTATCTTGAACAGTGCAACGCCTTCCGGGATGAACAAGAATATATCCTACGTTTTTAGTTTTCGACAATTCTACCCGAACAAAGTGTTGAATTTCGAAAATAATACCACAAATAATAGCTTGCGTTTTAGCTTGGAAAATATGTAACGCATTGACAATAAGCATATAAAAGTGCTCCCGCCCGAGGCACAGGAAAGACCCTGTAAATTGCTGATTTTTCAAGCATATTACAAGGTCTTTCTTTTTGAATCCCTCATATTTGGACACAATTTGACCGTTTCCAGTGGACACTATCAAATAGATGCGAGGAGAGGTCGACAAATCTGAATTTAGCCTGGTAAGAAAGATATAGTCGGCTACCAGAGAACAATCAGCTTAAAAGTTATATTCCGTCCCATATTAGCTATACCGATGTATTTGAGGCGACTAAGGTGCGGCATATAGTTCCGGTCTGCGAGATTGGAGCCGATTATGTACAGCGAAAATCGCGTCTTTCCCTTGATGACTATATCCGTTCCGGCCGATGCCCCCAACAGCAGGTATGTGGGCGTAGCCGTTTCCGTTCCGCCTGCCGCATAAATGTGATTCTGTGCCATATTCCAGTCCAAATTCAGGGAGACGAAGGCGTTGTTGAAAAGTTGTCCGTCGTGGGTAATCTCCCACTTTACCTCCGAGAACAGGCGGGGTGCAGGAATCAGCGGCAGATCATCGCCCCCCTTTTCCTTTGCATACACGCAGGAGAAAGCACTGCTCAGATGCAATGAATGGACGGGATGGATATCGATGCCGAATTCTCCGCCGCCCAGATGTGCCAGGCCGCTACGGAAGGCATAGACCGGGAGACCTTCGTCGGAAACCGATCCGTTTCGGGTAGCAAAGATATAATTGTCGATGCGACTGACGAATATGGCCGACTGGACAGAGACACATTGGGACGTATAATCCAGACCTAAGTCTCCCTGAAGGCTATACTCAGGCTTCAGGTCCTTGTTGCCCAGTTCAAAGCGGAAGGTGCCCTCGTGCACTCCGTTTGACCCGAGTTCCGCCAGATTGGGAGCACGAAAGCCACGCGCCATGTTAGCCCTGAAGGTAAAGTGCTTTCCCAGGGGACGCACAACTCCAAGACTGGAGCTTATGCCTGGGAAACGGCGGCTGAATTCCTCAAAACGGCCGGGCAGGGCCTCACTTCGGAGCCAGCGTATATCGGCCCGGACACCACCCGATATGGTCCACGGCCCCATGGATTTAGTGGCCGTTGCGAAGATCCCGACGTCAAAAAGACCGTATGCCGGTATTAGGTATTCTTCGCCCAGATTATCACTCTTCTGGGCCATTCCGGCCAGGCCGAAAGCGGTTTTCCAGCCATTGCCGAAGGTGGCCTGATAACGCAGGTCGTAATTAAGGGTGTTAAGCCGGAAATCCAGGCCGGGCTCATATGCGCTCTCTTCAAACTCCTGCCGCCGGTTCTGCTGCCAACCCAGGATGAATTTGAGGTTACCCTCTCCCAGATGGAAGGTGTTGTCCGACACCACTTTATAGTGACGAACCTGCTGGAAAGGAAGGACTGGCGTATAGCCAAAGTTGTCTCCTTCCCCTTCAATCATTCCGGGAGTCAGATGGAAATAGCTGAATCTCAGACGCGAATAACCCCAGGAACCGTTGCGGCCCAGCATGCCGGAAGCTGCTCGCTCGCGATAGCCGGAGTTGGCCACGGGACCGTTCAGGGTATTCCTGTAGGCATGGGCGTATTTGTCTGAAAAGCGGCCGCCCACAAGCCATCCATCGATGTTCCCGTCAGCTGCCAGGGAATAGGCCAGCAGTCCGTTATTGGTCTGATATTCATAGGAAAGGTTTCCGCCAAACTCTCCGGGGCTCCGAATGGGTTCCGGATGGAAAATGAGGATGCCGGCCAGGGCGTCGGAGCCGTACATCAGAGAGGCCGGCCCTTTAAGGATTTCCACCGAATGGACACCGGCACCATCTATCTCGATACCATGCTCATCTCCCCACTGCTGGCCTTCCTGCCGTATGCCGTCATTGACGACCACTATGCGGTTGTAACCCATTCCGCGGATAACGGGCTTGGAAATGCCTCCACCGGTGGTAATTTCACTCAGGCCGGGTTCGGCTGCTATGGCATTGATGATGTTGCCTCCTGTGCGGGCCGTTAAATCGGCCGGGTGGATTACCGATACGGGCGCCGGCATTTCTTTCATTTTGCTGTCTCCGGCAAGGCCGGTGACCACGATTTCATTTATCTGCAGATGCTTGTAGAATACATCTGTCGAGTCAGGTTGATTATCCTGAGCGGTCGCTGCCATACATACAGATAGCAGCGACAATACAATAATTGTCTTGTTCATTCTGTTTATTTAGAGGATTAATAACTGGCTAAAAACAGAATGATACGGGCGGTGCTCTGGGAGAGGATTGAGGGGTGAAACTGAGGATGACATCACCGGAGAAGTCGTTGACAATGGTGATTCGATCCGAAGACAACAAGTTGACTAACGGCCCGACGGTAGGCACATATACCTGCGCCAAGAGCTGGCAAATCAGACACTCGTCCGTGCCGGGCTTTTCAGAAAGGTGCCCCGGATGGGGCTGTTGATGGGTGCAACCTTCACAGGATATTATCTGCGAGAGTGGCTCGTCGTGATGGTGAAACGGCATCAGGAATACTATCGACAAGGCTATCGACAGTAAGAAGTATGCAGATATGCGCCGTCTCAGCATCAGTTCGACAAATTCCGATTTATTGGAACTTTCAAAGATAACCATTTCTGGACACGATCGGACACGTTTTCCGGGATTTATTTCACCTCACGAATAACAGGATTATTCAAATGAAAGACAAATGAATATGTATCTCAAAGACCCTGTAAATTGCCGAATTCCAAGCACTTTACAAGGCCTTTTTATTTGTGGAACCAGAAAGCAAATACAAGATCGGCGAAATAAACGCCATCGGGTTTCTTTTCAATTAGTTCCTTGCCCAAAAGCTCGTTCTCCTCCCTTGCTATATTTGATTTGCCGCCCAAACGGTATTCCTCAAGTATGCTTGAGGATGAAAAACCTTACAAAAGGCTTACTCTTTTATTCCACAATATTGTGGACCACATTTGGGATGGCTACTAATGAATGTACGACAGCCCTCTGTATTTTTTTTGGGGCGGGCAATTATTCTCCAAATAACCAAACAAATTTCCGCCAAATGACCAAACGCCAACACCTCAGATTTGGAAAAGCGAACCTTTGCCATGTAAACGATGTGATTCTATGCTAAAAAGAAAGATTCGCTCCTATATGCATGGGCATCTTGCCGGCAAGAACAGCAAGATTTTAGTCATCGACGGAGCCCGTCAAATCGGAAAATCATACATCATTCGCGACGTTGCGAAGTCTACAGTTGCAGGAGAGAAATTAAGGGGAACGAAGGATGATACGTGTATAGCCAGTGGTTCTCTACTTGTGCCCGCCGGAAGCGTTATCATCAAGCACATGTATCAGCTTGACTTTGAAGAATTCCTCTGGGCGAATGGATTTACCGAAGAGGCCGTATCTGTCTTGGAGCAGAAGTTCTTACAAAGGGAGCCTTTGGACGAATCCATGCACGAGAGGATGATGGATCTCTTCAAGAAATACCTTCTTGTGGGTGGTCTGCCCGATGCTGTGAACGAATACCTAAGTTCCAGGAATATCGTGGCTGTCCGCGATATTCATGAGGCAATCCATACCCTGTATGGAATCGATGCAGCACAATACGATGAAGAGCACAAACTCAAGATTACACGAATCTACAATATGATTCCTTCCTTGATGGGCAATAAGAAGAAACGTGTGGTATATCGTGACATCGAGGAAAAGAAGAGCAAGCGGAATGACGATTATCAAGACGAATTTGACTATATCGCCGGGGCTGGAATTGCCATCGAGGTAAAAGCGATTTCTTCTCCAGTCTTCCCGCTGAAGGAGTCCGAGAGCAAGAACCTGCTGAAATTCTATATGAACGACGTCGGGCTTCTTACCAATGAACTGTACAAGTACAACATCGAC